>ENA-OYXQ01000785-OYXQ01000785.1-human-gut-metagenome-genome-assembly--contig:-NODE-785-length-12414-cov-6.019095_pt1 | contig 12414 bp, 10 predicted proteins | sample MGYA00243974_ERZ653430 | MGnify/ENA primary metagenome ERZ653430 (study PRJEB26926, sample SAMN06164997) | human gut metagenome | biome: ENVO:00009003; feature: ENVO:2100002; material: ENVO:00002003...
TCCATTCGTGTCCTAATTTACATTTCCATATCACTTTCTTGTGTGAGCCGATAGATACCTCTGTCGGTTTGATTTCATTTTCCTCTGACCACTCTGAAGCTAATTCCGGCTTCAATGTACTTAAATCGCTAATGCCTGCAACTACTCTTGCACCGGAGCATATTGGGCATTTCTCGCCACTGGAACGAGCCTTTATACTTGTTTCCCATTCGTGACCGCAAGCACCTTTCCACCATACTTTCTTATTCGAGCCGAAAGTCACGCTGTCCGGTGTCAGCGGTAAATTCCTGTCCGACCATTCGACAATCAATTCCGGATGTACTGTCGCTAAGCTGTTACTCATATCAAAACCTCCACTTCCTCTGTGGTTAAAGTATATGAAGTTTCGGCTTTTTCTTGTAGTTTGCGAATATCCGTAAAAATTAAAAAAGCCCTTTGAGAAAAGATTTCTCCTCTCTCAAAGGGCTTGAATGCATTAGTTTATAGGTTTCTTTGAAAAATCACCATATCCACCAACTTGACTCCGCATTCAAATATCGGGTGGTCGTAATTATCTGTAAAAAAGTTAGGTATAATATGGGAACGAACAAAACCGCACTTTTCATAGAATGGAACTGTCAAAGGACTGTCGCCGGTTCCGACCTGTAAAACGGAATATTTGTCGGCATACTCTTTAACAATAAAATCTATCAAGGCTTTGGCATAGCCTTTGCCTTGATATTCGGGAACGGTCGCAATATTCTTTATCTCAAGAATACCGTTGCACTCATCCGTAACAACACATTCCGCTTTCACACCGTTATCGTTAAGCACATACATAGTGCCTCTCTCAAGATAGCGGTCTATCATATTCTCTTGTTCATCTGCTAAAAGCAGTAGCGAAAGAAACTGTTTCTTATTTTTAATAACCTCTATGATTGTCATTGTTTATTCCTGCAAATACCGATTTAACGCTCTACAACTACCGTGAGCAATACTAAATCATCGTTTCCAATATTTTCAATGCTATGCTGTGAGCCTTTTTTGCAGATATGGCAAGTGCCTGCTTTCAGAATTTCCTCTTGACCGTCACAAACTGCTTTACCTGTTCCGGACAGGACATAATTTATATCATCACTCGTTTCGTGCTTATGAAGCCCGATTGAGCCACCGGGATGAATTTTTGTTGGGATTATTTTCCCTTGCTCATCCATAAACATTCTTGCACTCATTGTGCCTGTGCCACCGTTCATACCGGGAATTGTTATTTCTTTTGTTTCATTGAAGTCTATCAGCATTTTTACCTCCGTATATCCTTAAAATGGGCAATTCCGCAATGGAACTGCCCATATATCTTTAAAATATGCGATTTTTAAGCCTCTGCACCGTTTCAAGCACCATTTGGTGTAAATTTGGTGTATTTGTGTATTTTCAGAGCTTTTTCACAAATGAAGTACATCCCGTTTTGTAGGGCAAAACGGTACTTCTTAATAGAGCTTTGCACCTGCCGGAATGTGGTCATCCACCATAAGGAGATGAAGCTTTTCTTCGCCTTCTTCTTCGTGAATGGCGGAGAGCAGCATACCACAAGAGTCAATGCCCATCATTGCTCTTGGAGGAAGATTTGTGATGGCGATAAGTGTCTTACCAACAAGTTCTTCCGGCTCGTAATATGCGTGAATACCGCTTAGAATGGTTCTGTCTGTGCCTGTTCCGTCATCAAGAGTGAACTGAAGGAGTTTCTTTGACTTCGGTACTGCAACACACTCTTTAACCTTCACAGCTCTGAAATCCGACTTTGAGAATGTGTCAAAATCAACATCTTCCTCAAACAAAGGCTCAACCTTTACCTTAGAAAAATCAATTTTCTCAGGCTCTGAATTTGGTGTAGAAACCTCTTTAGAACTTACACCATTTTCGGATTTTACACCACCGAGGGTCTTCATTGTCGGGAACAGCAGTACATCTCTTATGCTTGCACTGTCTGTAAGCAGCATTACAAATCTGTCAAGACCCATACCAAGACCGCCCGTTGGGGGTAATCCGTATTCGAGTGCTGTTAAGAAGTCCTCGTCTATCTGAGCGTTTGCGCCCTGCTTTCTCTTCTCCATAACCTGCTTTGTGAAACGCTCACGCTGGTCGATGGGGTCGTTAAGCTCTGAGAATGCGTTGCCGAATTCGCACGCATTTATGAAGTATTCAAAACGCTCTGTGAATGCGGGGTCGGTGGGCTTTCTCTTTGCAAGAGGCGAATTTTCTACAGGATAATCATAGATGATAGTAGGCTGAATCAGCTTTTCCTCTACAAATTCCTCGAACAGTTCGATAAGCACTTCGCCCTTTGTGGCTGTGTCGGCAATCTCTGCGTGCTTTGTCTTAGCCTGAGCCACTGCGTCGGCATCACTTGTCCAGCTGTCATAGTCAAGACCTGTGTATTCCTTTACAGCTTCCTTCATAGTCACACGCTTCCAGGGCTTGCCGATTTCGATTTCATTACCCTGATAAGGAACTGTATCAGTGCCGCATACCTTGAGCGCTACTGTACGGTACATTTCTTCTATTAAGTCCATCATACCGTAGTAGTCTGTGTATGCCTGATACATTTCAATAGATGTAAATTCGGGGTTGTGAGTTGCATCCATACCCTCGTTTCTGAAGATACGGCCTACTTCATATACCCTGTCAAATCCGCCTACGATAAGACGCTTTAAGTAAAGCTCCGTTTCGATACGCAGATACATATCAATGTCAAGAGCGTTGTGGTGTGTTACGAATGGTCTTGCAGCCGCACCGATCTCAAGCGTATGCAGTACGGGTGTGTCAACCTCGAGATAACCCTTGCTGTCAAGGAAGCTGCGTATCTCACGCAGTATCATTGAACGCTTGACGAAAGTATCCTTGATTTCCGGGTTTGCGATAAGGTCAAGATAACGCTTTCTGTAACGTTCTTCCTTGTCCTTCAGTCCGTGCCACTTTTCAGGCAGGGGCAGGAGCGACTTTGAAAGGAGCTTTATCGAATTTGCGTGTACGCTTATCTCTCCTCGTCTTGTCTTGAATACAAAACCGCTCACGCCTACAATATCACCGAGATCCCACTTCTTGAATTCCTTGAAGTTATCCTCGCCTATATCGTCAATGCGGACATAAACCTGCATTCTTCCGCTGTCGTCACGGATATCAATAAAGTTGGCCTTACCCATATCACGCCAGCTTGTGATACGGCCGGCAATCATTACATCCTTTTCTTCAAGCTCCTCAAAGTTATCTCTTATCTGCTGAGCCTTGTGAGTGAAATCAAACTTTGTGATTTCATAAGGATTCTTGCCGTTTGCCTTTAAATCGTTCAGCTTTTCTATTCTTATGCGGTGCTGTTCGTCAAGCTGTGCCAGAAGCTCTTCTTCGGTCAGCTCAACCTGCTCTGCGTTGTTGTTTTCCATTATTTTTTGTTTCCTCTCAGTTTACTTGTCTATTTCTACTATCTTGTACTTCTTTACTCCTGCGGGAGCTTCAACCGATACTTCCTCGCCGAGTTTTTTACCAATGCACGCCTTGCCGATAGGTGACTCGTCGGAAATCTTCATAGCCTTCATATCAACTTCCTTTGAACCTACTAAGAAGAACTTGATTTTCTTTCCGCTCTCGTCCTCGATAACTACCGTATTACCGATGTTAACGTGCTCTGTAGAAAGCTCGTCCTCGTCAACTACCTTTGCGTTTTTGAGAGTAGCTTCAATCTCTGCGATCTCAGCCTCAACAATACCCTGTTCGTTTTTAGCTTCATCGTACTCTGAGTTCTCGGATAAGTCACCGAATGAAAGAGCTACCTTGATTTTTTCAGCTATTTCTTTTCTTGTGACCGATTTTAAGTGTTCTAGTCTTTCTTCGAGATCCTTAAGACCTTGCGATGTTAAAGTTGTCTGTGTTGCCATTGTAAATGACCTCCATAATTTTTTTATATGATGCGGGCGGAGTTTTCCGCCATTAATATCCTTATTCTGTAGCTACTATCTCAAGCGCCTTCTGAAGCTGCACGTCGCTTTTCTTGTCTGCAAACCTTATCTGTTCTGCCTGCTGTGCGGTAATATCAACCGTGTAGTCGGGCTTTATTCCTGTATCTTCAAAATCATCGGATTCGACAGGCACTATATTTGCGGTAGAAATCGAAACCGCACTTCCGTCCTTGAAGCTCTGCGTTGTCTGAAGCTGTGACTTTCCCGCTGTTGACGATCCGACTACAGATGCCTTTGCGAAGTCACGCAGACCTATTGCAAATATCTCTGCAAGGCAGGCGGTGTTTCCGTTTGTAAGCACCGTTACGGGTTTGCTTACAAATTGATTTCCGTCTGTTTCTATAAAGCTCGTATCCCTGCCGTTTGCGTCAACCTGAATTGCTATCTGTGCCTTCGGAAGCACACGGTTCAGCATTGCCCTCACAGGTTCTGTGATACCGTCGGACACATCTCTCACATCGAATACATATCCGAGAACCGACTGTGCCTCATACTCGTCTATAAGCTGTATGAAACGTTCGTCTGTGGTTTCGTTGAAGGTGTATATCTTGATATAGGCGTAACCGTCTATAAGCGTACCCTTTACCGATGTCAGCTTTATGCTCTGTCTTACAAGAGTTACCGTCTTTTCAACACCGTCGGGGGTGCTGTAAGTAACCGAGAGCTTTGTGCCCTCCTCGCCGTCAAGCTGAGCCTGCGCCTGCTCGGCACCTATCTCAAGTATGCTCTTTCCGCCGACCGCCGTTATAGTACAGCCCTTGGTTATTTCTTCAACCTCAGCCGATGAGCCTTCATAAACGTTCGTGACCTCAAGATAATCGCCGTTTACAACGGTTTCGATTCCCGTTCCGATAATCACGCCGCTTTGTAGCTTCTGCAGCTTGTAATACTCATCTGCCGTGTAATATTTTGCGTATTTGTCGCTCGTTCCGCTGATATAGCCGTTTGCGATACCCGTTATCAGAGTGTTTTCGTTAGGCTTATATATCGACGAACTGCGGACAAATGTATCTATTTCCTTTATCTTTGCGTTGATGGTTTCCCGTTCCTGTATACCCGCTACCATTGAGTTGTACATATTTAGCGATACCGTCATAGTCAGTACAAATGTAATAGCACACGCTACGGCTATAAGACTTATCATAACGCCAAGCGATACTTTTTTATTCATTCGGGATTCACCCTTTCCTTGTTCGTTTGTCTGTAATTCCTTTATGCCGTTTATGCCATAGTAACATAATTGAACGGATTTTCGGGTTCGCCGTTAAGTCTTATCTCAAAGTGGAGATGAGGACCTGTCGAATATCCCGTACTGCCGACAGCACCGAGCGATTCACCCTGCGCTACCTCCTGACCGACATATACATACACATCGCTGAGATGTGCGTAGGTCGTGGTATATCCGCCGCCGTGATCGACAACGACATACATTCCGTAGCTGTAGCCGGGTATGTAGCTTGTTTCTGCAACTATTACAGTGCCCGCCTTTGAGGCAAGAACGCTGTCGCCGTAAATACCGCCATCGCCTATATCAACGCCTTTATGCCATCTGCCGAAATCAGCATCCCAGCCGAAGTTACAGGATATGTACGAGCGTCCCGGAACAGGCCAGTACCACTCGCCCTCCTGATATGCCTTGTCGGGATTGGTCTGCTGCTTTATGATTTCTTTTATCTGTTCTTCATACGCTTCAATATCAGCCTCGCTTACGTTTATCAGATACTGCAGATTGCTCTTCTGATCCTCAAGCTCGCTTACTGCCGCCGAATACTTGTTGTAATCGGACTCGTATGTGCTTTTTGCACTTTCGGCATCCGTTACAAGACCGTCAAGCTCCTCCTTTTCACTGAGCAGCTTTGTCATTTGCGTATCAAGCTCGGTCTTCTTGCCCTCAAGATCCTTCTTGTCGGTTTCAAGCAGCTTCTTGTCCGAATCCAGTTTCTTCATATCTGCGGTAAGCTCGTTCATGAACTGAAGATTCTGCTCGCTTATCTTTCCGACGACCTCACTGCTTATCATAAGGTCGTAGAAATCGGCAGAGCCTGCCAGTACCCCGAACATATCCGCTGAGCCGGTCGTGTACATTGTTCTGACTATCTGCGCAAACTTTTCAAGGTTCTGCTTGTTCTCCTTGTCAAGTTCGGCAATGTCGGCCTCTGCTTTCGCTATAGCCTTGTCCTTTTGCGCTATCTCATCTGTGAGCGTGTCTATGTTGCCCTGCAGAGTGCTTATATCCTGATTTTTGTAATAAACAAGATTGTAGTAGTAGTCAACAAGCTCCTTCTGCTCGTTCAGCAGATTGGCGGCTTTGTCGAGGTTTTCCTGCTTATCGGTTATATCGCCTTCGATACGGTCTATTTCATCACGCCTTTGAGCGTTGTCCTGTTTTATCTGCTCTATTCTGTCCTTTATATCATCGACAGTAAGATTCTCCGCACCTGCCGGAGCATACGTTATGATTATACCCGATGTCAATGCAAATATTGTGACGAATGAGGTCAGAGAGTGCAGAATTTTTTTCAGCTTCATCCTATATCCTTTCGCCGTTATACCTTAAGGTATTTGCCTGTGCTGAGTACCGTGCCGATAGCTCCGAGCAGTGCGCCCGCACCGCAGCAAGCCGCCAGTACATACCAGCCGATTTCCGAGAACTGCAGTATGTCGCCCATTCCGAGCGCATTCCACATTCCGAGGTTCTGCGTAAACAGATTGTACAGATTCTCATAAACGAGCTTTGTCACAAACCACGAAAGCAGTCCCGAAAGAAGTCCGATGAACAATCCCTCCACAAAAAACGGTGTCTTTATAAAGGAATTTGTCGCTCCGACTATTCTCATTATCGCTATTTCCTTACGTCTTGAGAAAACGCTGAGCCTTGTTGTATTCGAGATTATTATAACACTTACCGTACCGAGCGCCACTATAAGCACTATTCCGATAATGGTAAACGTCGTTCTCAGGTCCTTTATAAATCCGGCGAAATCCATAGGCGCATTCACCTTGTAAACGCCGTCTATCGCCTTGAACTGCTGAACGGCAGTGCTTATCTTATCAAGGTCGTTTATAGTTACCATATAGGTCGCAGGAACGGGATTATACGGAAGATTCTCAAACAGATCCTTCTGCTCGCTGTACTGCTCGACCATCTTCTTGAGTCCTTCTTCGGCGGAAACGAAATCCACCTTCTCCGTCAGCGTGTTGCTTTTAAGCACCTCGCCTATATGCTTTATATCTGCGTCATCATTAAGATAAACGCTTATCTCGTTCTTGTCCGAAACGTTGTCGAGTATTATTCCGCAGTCAAGCATCACTATAGCCGACATTCCGACTAAAATAAGGCTGACAGTCATAATGCAGAGGCTGGCAAATGACATGAAACGGTTCTTCCATACCGATCTTATGCCCTGCTTTATCAAGTAGCTTAAATTATTCATCCTGCGCCTCACCTTCCACATATTCGTCGAAAATAACTTCGCCGTTTTTCAGGCTGACGATTCTTCCGCCGAAATATTCGACAAGGCTATGCTCGTGAGTAACCATTATTACGGTAGTACCGCACTTGTTGATTTCCTTGAGCAGCTTTACTATATCATAGGATAAAGCGGGGTCGATGTTTGCCGTAGGCTCGTCTGCTATAATCAGCTTAGGATCGCTCGCAAAGGCTCTGGCTATCGCAACTCTCTGCTTTTCACCGCCCGACAGCTTCTCAGGATAGGATTTTGCCCTGTCTGCCAGCTTGACCAGATTCAGAACATAAGGCACCCTATGTCTTATCGTCTTTTTGGATTTGTTTGTAACACGCAGTACAAAAGCCACATTGTCATAAACATTCAGATCCGGTATCAGACGGAAATCCTGAAATATCATTCCTATGGAACGTCTGAAATACGGGATCTTCTTATTCTTTATCTTGGCAAGATTATATCCGTTTACGAATACCCTGCCCGATGTCGGCGCTATCTCTCTTGTCAGCAGTTTGAGCAATGTCGATTTTCCGGCACCGCTGTCACCGACTATAAATACAAATTCGCCGTCCTCTATTCTGAGATTGACGCCGTTAAGAGCGTCAACTCCGCCTCCGTCCTTGAAATGAACGTCAACGTTCTTTAATTCAACCATTTTACCATTCCTTCCTGATACCTGCCGTGCAATAACGGCACACAGCGATGCAGTCCGGTTATGGCGTAACCGGGGGAATCACAATGCTATCCCCTTCTGCACCCACAATACTTTTCAAACACTTATTTTTCAACAATCAAAAGTATGGTGGAGTAATTCAACTTTTCTCTCCTCATATCCGGCCGATATTGCCGATAATCCGCAGCTTTGCAACGACACTCTTACACCAAATATTCAGACAAGCACAATCAAGTATCTGTCTGAATAGTCCGGTATTATTAAATTTGACATTATTTCCCGACCGTTTCACCGTGTTACACATAAATGCAACATTTCTAAAGGTCGGAGCAGTCAGCGGCGACCCGCCGCATTAGAATTTGACGGGATCTGCGGCAAGGTATTTCTTGACCATAAGAGCGATCTTGAAGATGATAGCGTGATCGAACTCTCTTAAATCAAGACCTGTGAGCTTCTTTATCTTATCCAGTCTGTAAACCAGTGTATTTCTGTGTACAAAGAGCTTTCTTGAAGTTTCGGAAACGTTGAGGTTGTTCTCGAAGAATCTCTGTATCGTGAATAACGTTTCGTGGTCAAGCGACTCTATTGAGCCCTTCTTGAAAACTTCCTTCAGGAATGTTTCGCACAGGGTCGTGGGCAGGTGATAAATAAGACGGGCGATACCGAGGTTATCGTAGCTTACGATAGTCTTGTCCGTATCGAACACCTTACCTACCTCAATAGCTATCTGTGCTTCCTTGAAGGAACGGGCAAGATCCTTTATGCCTGTAACGGGAGTACCGATACCTACGTTTACCTTTGTGAAGAACTCGCCCGAAAGCGTATCCGAGATGGAGCGTGCGAGCTTTTCGAGGTCCTTGTTGTCTATGCCTGCCTTTATTTCCTTAACAAGAACGATTTCGGTTTCTGTGATATTGAACACGAAGTCCTTGTTCTTATCGGGGAACAGATTCTGTATTACATCATAAGCCGAAACCTCGTTTGCGGAAACGATGCTTATAAGGAATACAACACGGCTTATATCCGCATTGAAGTGAAGCTCTCTTGCCTTGAGCGTTATATCGCCGGGAAGAACGTTATCAAGGATGATATTCTTTACGAAGTTATTTCTGTCATATTTCTCGTCATAGTACTGCTTGATGCTTGACAGTGAGATAGCGAGGATAGACGCATACTTTGCCGCCTGATCGTCCGTACCTTCGATGAATACCGCATAATCGGGCTTTACGTGAACGCCGAAGGGCTTATATGTATAGCCGTCACGGATGAACACATCATGTGAGTCACCAAGCTCAATTGTAAAGAAGTCGCTGTTTGTTCCTATCCTGGAAAGCTCACTGCAAGCGACTATCGTACTGTTTTCATCGATAACACCGATAACACGACCGATAGTATCTCTCATCTGATGAACTACGCCCTGAAATAATCTGTTTGACATTTTCTTACCTCTTTTATCTTAAATGGTTTGCTCCTGTGTCCGCCGAAGGCTATAACCCTGTAACTGCCTTGTATGCGGAAATTACTCTTATAATTGTATCTTTGAATCAGCCTGTGAAAAGTCTCGGAAAAAGGCATAAAACGGCCGAAAATAATACACCAAATATATTTTACTAGAAAAACCGAAAAAAATCAAGGGTTTTTTAGACAAAATGTAAAAATTGCATCAAAAATTTTTGCGTTATTGCAAAACCGACTAAATAGTGGTATACTAAAATTTATGTATGGGCATCAGGAACTTATGACCTGTACCATAATAAACATAAATAAACATATAAATTACATTCGGAAGGACTGATTCTTATGATCCTGAAAATTAAAAACGCAAAGAACGGTGTGTATGCACGAATGTGCAGTTTGGCACGAATGTAAAAATATAAACTGTAGAAAGCTTTGTCTTTAAAACGAACTACTATTTATTATCCCTATCCCCCTTACCCCCTTTCCCTCGTGAAAGGCTGTGTATGCTTGGTTGACTTTGCGTCCTGCAAAGCCTTGTTGCATACACTGCCCGGCATCCGTGCCTGGGGAAAAAACGGGGACTGGCGTCCCTGCGACCCGCCTTGGGGCTACGCCCCAAACCCCAATTTTGTCAAAAAGGTTTTATAGCCTAACATCATATACAAGGAGAAAATAGAATGAACAAGACATATTATTTAACCACACCGATATATTACCCCTCCGGTAATCCCCACATAGGTCACTGTTACACAACGGTTGCGTGTGACACGATAGCACGCTTCAAGAGAATGCAGGGCTATGACGTAATGTTCCTTACAGGCACGGACGAGCACGGTCAGAAGATAGAGCTTAAAGCCGCCGAAAAGGGCGTTACCCCCAAGGAATACGTTGACGAGATAGTAGCCAACTTCAAGCGTCTTTGGGAAACAATGCACATAAGCTATGACCGTTTCATCAGAACAACGGACGACTATCATATAGAAACCGTACAGAAGATATTCAGGAAGCTGTACGAAAAGGGCTACATCTATAAAGGCACCTACAAGGGCAAATACTGCACACCGTGCGAGAGCTTCTGGACAGAGAGCCAGCTTGTAGACGGAAAGTGTCCCGACTGCGGACGTGAGGTAAAAGAAGCAAACGAAGAAGCATACTTCCTCCGCCTTTCCGATTTTGCCGACAAGATTGAAAAGTTCCTTACCGAAACCGACTATTTACAGCCTAAGAGCCGTGTAAACGAAATGGTAAACAACTTCATAAAGCCGGGCCTTGAGGATCTGTGCGTATCAAGAACCAGCTTTACCTGGGGCATACCCGTTGATTTTGACAGCAAGCACGTTGTTTATGTATGGGTAGACGCACTTTCAAACTATATCAGTGCGCTCGGCTACGGCAACGAGAAGTACAATGATTTTGAAAAATACTGGCCCGCAGATATGCACATGACCGCTAAGGAAATTGTACGTTTCCACTCTATCGTATGGCCTATAATCCTTATGATGCTCGATCTGCCCCTGCCCAAACACCTTTACGGTCACGGCTGGATAAATTTCAACGGCGACAAGATGAGCAAGTCAAAGGGCAACGTTGTAGACCCGTTTGTGCTTTGCGAGCGTTACGGCGTTGACGCTGTACGTTATCAGATACTGCGTGATATGCCCTACGGCAGTGACTGCAACTTCACAAATGAACTTATGCTCACAAGAATAAACGCAGACCTTGCAAACGATCTCGGAAACCTTGTTTCAAGAACAGTAGCAATGGCAGACAAGTATTTCGGCGGAACACTGCCCACAGACAGAGCTTCCGACGAGCTTGACAATCAGCTTATCGGTATGGCTCAGTCGCTGTGCGATACGGTTACTCCCCTTATCGAGCAGGCTCAGCACTCAAAGGCGCTTGAGGAAATATTCAAGGTAATCTCCCGTGCCAACAAGTATATCGACGAAACTGCACCGTGGGTACTTGCAAAGGACGAAAGCAACAACGCCCGTCTTGCGACCGTACTCTATAACCTGCTTGAAACTATTCGTATCTGCTCGGCACTGCTCAGCCCCTTTATGCCCGCAACAATGCCTGAGGTATGGGAGCAGATAGGCGCAGGTGCAGAAGATACCGCTTTCGACAAGCTCGGCACATTCGGCGTTCTGCATGCAGACGTTACGGTAAAGAAGGGCAGAGTTCTCTTCCCCAGAATCGACATAAAGAGCGAGATTACAGAACTTGAACGCCTTATGAAGCCCAAGACTGTAATCAAGGAGGACGAGGATCTTGACAAGGCAGGAATAATCTCTATAGATGACTTTGCAAAGGTCAAGCTCAGAACAGGCGAGATTACAGCCTGCGAAAAGATAAAGAAGTCAAAGAAGCTGCTTAAAATTCAGGTGGACGATGCAAGAGGCGGCAGACAGATAGTATCGGGCATTGCCGAATACTACACTCCCGAGGAGCTTATCGGAAAGAAAATTATATTCGTTGCAAATCTTGCCCCCGCAAAGCTCTGCGGCGAAGAAAGCAACGGTATGCTCCTTGCCTGTGACGCAGGAGACAAGGTACAGGTAGTATTCCTCGACAAGGATACACCCAATGGCAGTACAGTAAGATAACGACACAAATATAAAGGAAAAGAACGACGGAATGAAAATTAAAGACTTATACACACCCGGCAGGACGGTGTTCTCGCTGGAGGTTTTCCCTCCCAACAAGAATTTCCCCATCGAAACGGTGTATGATGCCATCGAGGGACTTGCGGCAATAAATCCCGCATATATCAGCGTGACATACGGTGCAGGCGGAAACCGTGCAAACCGCTCCACCTGCGAGATAGCAT
>ENA-OYXQ01000786-OYXQ01000786.1-human-gut-metagenome-genome-assembly--contig:-NODE-786-length-12409-cov-4.079974_pt1 | contig 12409 bp, 9 predicted proteins | sample MGYA00243974_ERZ653430 | MGnify/ENA primary metagenome ERZ653430 (study PRJEB26926, sample SAMN06164997) | human gut metagenome | biome: ENVO:00009003; feature: ENVO:2100002; material: ENVO:00002003...
TCGTGGGCTCGGAGATGTGTATAAGAGACAGACGATAACATGTGCATTGAGCCGGATATGATTTTCTTCCCGATGGGTGGCAAAAAGGACGGCTGGAATAAACTGGCGAAGACGTTGAAAACCGAGATCAATATGGATTTGATTGACAAATATGCTGGGAATGAATCACTCTGGTTTACAGCCCAGCCCAACACAGCTATTGCAGTTAAAATCGTTGATGACCGTGGTATTGAAAGCCTGAAAGTGATAAGGATTGGTGATGAATAATGGCCGGAATCGATAAGCTTATTATCAACTCGGCCTATCGTGAGCCGGAACATCACTGGAAATACGATATGAACGGCCAGACCTTTGTGCAGGAGCCGGGTCGCAGGCCGGCAGGATATTTTATCGCTGGCCAAGGCACGAACCAGTACAATGATATTGGCAAATTTATTGAACTGGATCTTGTAAATAAAATTCGTCCCCGTGTAAAGGCGTGGCGAGAAAATGGCTATCCCGGTGTTACCGGCGTGACCAAAAAGCTGCTTGAACATTGGAATGATAAAGATGCCCGCCAGTACCAGTTCTTCTTCTGTCAGCTGGACGCAATGGAAACGCTGATTTGGCTGGTAGAGGCACCTGCTGCAGAAAAGGTTGGTGTCGATATCCCCAGCGATGGTGGTGCGTTCCGCCGTATCTGTACCAAGCTGTGTACAGGCGGTGGCAAAACTACCGTCATGGCTATGCTGATTGCATGGATGGTTTGCAATAAGGCAACCTATCCGCAGGATAAGCGATTTTCCAAGTATATTTTTATTGTGGCACCTGGTTTGACCGTCCGCAGTCGCTTGCAGGTTTTGCAAACAGGTGGTGCGGATAACTACTATGCACAATTTGGTGTTGTGCCGATTGGTTTGATGGATAAACTGCGTCAAGGCAAGGTTATGATTACCAACTGGCAAGCCCTCGCATGGGAGACAGATGAAGCCATTGCAAAGCGAAAAAGTGTTGACAAGCGCGGTGCAAAAAGTGATGAAGCCTATGTACGTGAAGTACTGGGCGAGATGGCCAATGCGCAGAATATTGTTGTGATCAACGATGAGGCACACCATGCGTGGCGTAAAAATCCGGAGAACAAAGGCAAAACAAAAGAGGAGAAAGAGGCTGAAAAACAGGCGACCATCTGGGTTAGTGGCCTTGATCGCATTAACAGGGTAAGAAATATCTTGTGCTGCTATGATTTCTCAGCTACTCCATTTGCGCCATCGGGCAAAAAGAACGATGAAGAGGCCCTGTTTAGCTGGATCGTCAGCGATTTTGGTCTGAACGATGGTATTGAAGCTGGTCTGGTAAAGACACCGCGTGTGGTAGTCCGCGATGACAGCATGCCCAATACGAGTGATTTTAAGTCTAAGCTGTATCATATCTATGCGGATGAAACTGTGAAAGACGATATTAACCGGGCAGCAAAAGAAGAAGAACCGTTGCCTGACTTGATAACGCAAGCCTATTATTTGCTTGGCAAGGATTGGCAGGCATTGTATGAAGCATGGAACGACGCAGGCTGCCCTGTTCCGCCAGTAATGATTACGGTTGCCAACCGAACTGAAACCGCAGCACGTATCAAGTATGCCTTTGACCACCAGCGGATTCCTGTACCGGAACTTTGCAACCCGGATTTGACCCTGCGCATTGATTCCAAAACACTGGACGAGGCAGAATCTGCAACCGGTAGCAAAGCTGAGGCCGCTGCTGCTCTGCGTGAAATGGTAGATACTGTAGGTCAAAAGGGAAAAACTGGTGAGCAGATTCGCAATGTGATTTCGGTTGGTATGCTGTCCGAGGGCTGGGATGCGAAGACTGTTACGCATATTCTGGGCTTGCGGGCCTTTTCCAGTCAGTTGCTTTGCGAACAGGTTATTGGTCGTGGCCTGCGCCGTACCAGCTATGATTTGGCCGAAGGCTCAGAACTGTTCACACCTGAGTATGTTAATATTTTTGGTATTCCCTTTACTTTCCTGCCCCATGAATCGGACGAGCAGAGCACATCACCGGTTACGCCGCCCAAAACGCAGGTGGAAGCGCTGAAAGAGCGCAGTGAATATCAAATTAGCTGGCCTAATATTATCCGTATCGACCGGCTTTTCAAGCCGCGGTTGAAAGTTGATATCGATAAAATTGATACGCTGACGCTGCAAGCAGCTGAAACCCGCTTACGGGCTGACCTTGCACCTATTATTGATGGAAAAACGGATTTGACAAAATGCACGGAAATTGACCTGCAAAAGCTGGACGCCGAACTGCGGATGCAGCGCATTGTTTTTGAGGCAGCCGCACAGGTATACGAGCAGATGAACGCCTCGTGGCAGAATCAGGGCACAAAGTTTGCGTTGCTGGGACAGGTCATCCAGCTGACGCAAAAGTACATTGAATCCGGAGCAATTCAGATTGATCCTCCACTGTATGGCACAGATCCAGTACGCAGACGGATTATTTACATGATGAACATGAACCGTATTGTGCAGCACTTGTGGGATTTCATTCGGCTGGAAATGACCTCTAAGACAGTCCCGGTTTTTGATGCGAATCGGCGCGTCAGAAGCACAGCAGATATGCCAACATGGTATACCAGCAAACCCTGCAATATTACACAGCATAGCCAAATCAGCCATTGTGTGTATGATAGCGGTTGGGAGGCAACAGAAGCATATTTGCTAGAAAAGAACGAACATGTCAAAGCATGGGCTAAAAATGACCACTTGGGATTTGAAATCGTATATGTGTATGAAGGCGTTGTGCGTAAATACATCCCGGATTATCTTGTAAAACTCGATAATGGTAAAACACTGGTTTTGGAAACTAAAGGTCGTATGACTGAAAAAGACATTGCGAAAAGAAAAGCACTCAGCACATGGATTGAAGCAGTCAATGGAACCGGTGAATTTGGCATGTGGTGCAATGATGTGTCTTTGAACGTCGCAGATGTTGATGCGATTATTGCGAAACAGCTTTGATTGTGAAAGAGACTATAACAGCCTAGCAAAGGAACATATCCACAAAGACAAGAGGCATCCGACGTTAAAATCGGATGCCTCTTATTCTTGTGTGCTTATGTTATTTTATGTTCTGGTCAAACCATTCAATATATCGATTATATGCAAAGGCCAGATTAGAGCAATTTTGCTGGATGTAAGCGGTGCGGTTAATGCCGTACTCGTCCATAAGACGTAGACTGCATTTATAAACATAGTCGTCTTCATAGACAATGTTGCGATTTTTTAAAAAGCTTAGCACGCGGGATTTTACACCTGTATGACAACGTGCATCAATCTTTTCTTTGAATTTTGCGGGATCATCGCCATATTTATCGACTTTGAATTGTTCAAGAACTTTTTTTAGGCCATAAACGAATTGTTCAATTGCATCATGCTCGGAAGTTGAAATGTTAGTAGAATCAAAAGAATACCAGTAAGCAGAAAATTCATATAGTAACTGTTTGAGCTCTTTTTGGGGAGGAATGTCTATTTTTACATTTTTTGTTCCCCTTACGATGATTTTGCACCCTGGAGCACGAGTAACATTAGAATGAATAATAATACGGTTCTCTTCTGCATTGTAAGTTTCGCAGACGATTTCAGAACCGGCCAATTCAAGCGTGTCACATTCAATGGTTGAATTACGGATTGACACATGATCGGAAAATAGGCCGCATTTTAAAATTAATCGCCCATCAAAGTTGACACTCATATTTTCGAGCCGGTTGAGATAAATCGGTTTATTAGAATCTTGACAAATACGAACTTGTAATGCGGGCTTATTGGGCGTTAGAGAATCAGTAAAGGTTAAATACAGATTCGAATCAGTATCAGCATCGTCAATGTCGTCAGATTCTAGAGGGCCGATGTCACATAAAGTTTTTTGGTTGACAGTGGTTTGAGAAAGATATGCAACATCGATGTAGAAAATATGATCACCTTGAACCGTATTTTTACTAATTGCAAGGTAGCAATCCAAAAATACTCGAGAAGGAAGTTTGATTTGGCTACGAATAGAACTATCGTTTACATCAGAAAAAATCTCTAGAGAAGGATTGAGCAATGTCTCTGCGAGAAGATACTCTTTAAAAATGGGCATAACAGTACGTTCTTGCAGAAAAACATGTTGTGGTAGCCAGCTGTTTAGGGCTTCTTGATACAGTTTTTGATCCTCTTGGAGAAGCTTTGAACAGGCATCATAGTCAGATACACTTATTGCGCCATTGAAAGTGATAAAAGACATCAGCCGCAATAGCTGTTCGTCTTTAGAATAAAGATTTTTGACGACTTGAATGGATTCGGGATCCTTATAGTGAGGAAGAATGCGGTCTTTTAAATAGTCTAATTTCTTTTGCTCACGTAAAAGCAATTCCTGAATAATGCTATATATTAAATGACTCGAACTGTTCACTTTCATTGAAAGACGAAGAGAATCGAGGTCGTCACTAGAATTGAGGACATCTTCGACTTGCCGTGCTAAGATTCGCAGCACTTGAGCATAGCCAATAAATGTACGAGGCTGATTATTTCCAATTATGGAAGCTATGTGATTAATATATTTTTGAATTTCAGCCTTTTGGGCAGCAGTAATATTGCGTTTTTGGTAAGAGAGATACTGGTATATAAATTCTGAAGCGGATGCTTCATGAAAATATTCAATGCTGTAATGCGTAACACCAAAACCGTATTTTTGACAGGTCTTTAGTAAAAATTCGGCCATTTCAGTTCGAGCTGTCAAAATGATTGATGGACCCGAACTACCTCTTAAGATGCTACCAATCTCTTCGAGAAAACTTTCGATTCCTTCATGTTGAGAAATTAAAGCGGCCTCATCAAAAGCGTCAAGAACAACAAAGCTCTTTCCGGATTTGAGATTTTCATAAAACAAATCCTGTTGTTGACCTTTTCCAATGCCTACTGCGTGAGCAACCTCACCAGCAAAGGCCGTTCCACTGACACGTTTGGCGGCAGTATTCCAGTATAGCCCATGGTATTTGTAGGCAATGTGCTTTGCGAGTGTTGTTTTGCCAACTGCACCGGGTGAAGAAATTAGAATGAAAGGACCGCTTTGCAAATGTTCATGGAGTTTTAGAGGGGGGTCAAAGAAAAATTCTTCAGAGTCCACTTTGTTAAGAACTGAGTAATCTGTTAGGTTTGGTAGTTCGCAATGGCTAAATGATGAGAGTACAGTTGCTACAGAGTATTCTTGAGTATCCATAAGACACACCTCGGCATAATCGACAAACTGTGTTTCGATAGTGAATTTTAATATAGTAATATAATACACGTTTGTCGGCAGGAGGTCAATAAGTGTTTAATTACAAACTTATAAAGTGAGTTTTGTCGAGATAGACAGGGCCATATAGATGTTCTGGCGTCTGCGAATAAGTGCGATTTGAATTATTGGGAGACATTATTTGAAAATATATATTGAGAAGCGGGAGAGATTATTACCGCCTCAAAAGTTGCGTTTGTAGCAGATCTGTAGCAAATTGAGAATATTTAACGAATTATCGTTACAAAAACCGAAAAGCCGTCATGCATCACACGCAGGGGGTCTGGGGTTCGAGTCCCTAATTCTCCACCATGCAGTTCGTACCCGAACCCGATTCTCTATGAGAAAGGATTCGGGTACTTTTTTTGTTTACGGGAAGTCCTGCGGCGAGAGTACGCAGAACGGTAAACAGGAGCAAGTAAAGGCAGGGTATCACCGTGGCGGTGGTATCCTGCCTTTTGTGCGATACCATCTCCGAAATCTTTTTCTTCACTTTTTCTCCTTCATGCAGAATCCCCCTGTCCATCCCGGCAGATGCCGGAACGGGCAGGGGGATTCTGGCTTGTTGAGCGGTTGTGTTAAATCAGGCCGAGGTGCACAAAGGCGTTGTACAGGCCGTCTTTGTTCACATCGTCGGTCACGTCGTCGGCGGCGGCTTTGGCTTCCGGGCCGCCGCTGCCCAGAGCCACGCTGTACCATAATCATAGAGGGTTTTGGGCTTCGGAACAAGGGTGGAATCTGCCGAAAAACAACGGCTGAGGTTGGTACAGTTGCACAAAGGCGCGCGGCCCTGCAAAGAAGCTGTAAAATTTGCGGGGCGGGGTTGACGAACGGCTCCGACCGTGATAAAGTAATGGGCGGAAAAGGCCAAAGTGCCTTTTTACGACAGAAAAACGAGGTGGTCGTCATGGAACCTGCTGGAAGCAGCAGCAGTTTATATCCCCGATCAAAGAACCAGACGGCAGCCTTTTTGCATGCCGGAGAACGGCCCGGCTGTGCGTGAGAACGCACGGTGTGTTTGCCTTCCCCGGAAATGAAAGTGTCCGCTGCCGCCTGGTAAAAAAGGAGGCAGCTTTTTTATGTCTGAAATTTCGATCAATACCCTCAAGACCATGCTGGCGAATCTGGATGACGCCAAAAAATACCAGAGCCTGCGGGATGTGATGGAGACCCTGCCGGCTCCCGACCTGGCCGCCGTGTTCGAGGACCTGCCGGCCGAAAAGCTCCCGGTGCTGTTCCGTCTGTGCCCCAAGGATCTGGCGGCGGATGTATTCACCGAGCTGACCCCTGCCACCCAGCAGAAGCTGATCGACGGCCTGACCGATACCGAGCTGAAGGCCGTGGTGGACGAGCTGTGCGTGGACGATGCGACCGACCTTGTGGAAGAGATGCCGGCCAATGTGGTCAAGCGCATTCTGAGCCAAGCCGACCCCGCCACCCGCCGCATGATCAACGAACTGCTCCAGTACCCGGAGGACTCTGCCGGCGGCGTGATGACCACCGAGCTGATGGAGCTGCGCCCGGACATGACGGTGGCGCAGGCCATGGAGGCCATCCGCAAAAACGGCTTTGACAAGGAGACCATCAACAACTGCTATGTGACCGACGGCAGCCGCAAGCTGGTGGGCGTGGTGTCGCTGCGGGCGCTGGTGCTGGCCAAGGACACCGCAGAACCCATCCGAGACCTGATGGACACCAATGTGGTCAGTGTGACCACCACCACCGACCAGGAGGATGTTTCCCACCTGTTTGAAAAATACGGTTTTCTGGCCATTCCGGTGGTGGACGCCGAAAACCGGCTGGTGGGCATCGTGACCATTGACGATGCCATCAGCATCCTGCAGGACGAGGCCAGCGAGGACATCGCCAAGATGAACGCCATCGGCCCGTCCGACAAGCCCTACTTCAAGCAGAGCATGTGGGACCTGTACAAGAGCCGTGCGCCCTGGCTGCTGTTTTTGATGATCAGCGCCACCTTCTCCAGCATGGTCATCCGCGGGTTTGAGGACGCACTGGCCGCCGTGACCGTGCTGACGGCTTACATCCCCATGCTGACCGATGCCGGCGGCAACGCGGGCAGTCAGAGCACCTCCACCATCATCCGCGGCATGGCGGTGGGCGAGATCCAGCCCCACGACCTGCCCCGCATCCTGTGGAGGGAGAGCCGGGTGGCCCTGCTGTGCGGCGCAACGCTGGCGGTGTGCAACTTTGCAAAACTGCTGCTGTTCGACAAGGTGACCGCCCCGGTGGCGCTGGTGGTGTGCCTGACCCTGATCTGCACCATCCTGCTGTCGCAGCTCATCGGCGGACTGCTGCCCGTGGCGGCAGAAAAGCTGCATGTGGACCCGGCCGTGATGGCGTCGCCGCTGATCACCACCATCGTGGATGCCACCACACTGCTGATCTACTTCAACGTTGCAAAGATCGTGCTGCATCTGTAAGTGCAGAGCAGAACGTTACGACCCCCGGAAGCTGTACGCTGCCGGGGGTCATGTTGTTTTTAAAAACAGGAAAAATGCTCTCTTTGTATGGATGATTGTTGCACAGCACAACTTATAAAGTCGTACTCTTTCGACAAAAACTTCCCAAAACGCATTATTTTGTTTCTGAGCTGTGGACATTCTGTGACGATTCGTGCTAAAATGAAACCTGTTCCTCTTCTGCCGCCGCAACCGGCAGAAGCAACAAAAGAACGGAGGTTTTTTCATGTTAGAAAATGTCTTTCATCTGAAGGAAAACCACACCGATGTAAAGACCGAGATCATGGCAGGCATCACCACCTTCATGACCATGGCCTACATCCTTGCGGTCAACCCCAACATCCTGTCGGCTTCCGGCATGGACTCGGAGGCTGTGCTGATCGCCACCGCACTGGCATCCTTTGTGGGCACGGCCCTGATGGCTCTGCTGGCCAACTACCCGTTTGCTCTGGCCCCCGGCATGGGCCTGAACGCCTATTTCTCCTACACGGTCGTGCTGACCATGGGCTACAGCTGGCAGCTGGCCCTGATGGCCGTGTTTGTGGAGGGCATCATCTTCATCGCGCTGTCCCTGACCAATGTGCGTGAGGGCATCTTCAACGCCATCCCCATGACCCTGAAGAGCGCGGTCAGCGTGGGCATCGGCCTGTTCGTGGCCTTTGTCGGCCTGCAGAACGCCAAGCTCATCGTCAACAGCGATTCCACCCTCGTCACCTACCAGCACTTCAAGGGCGACACCTTCTCCAGCGTGGGCATGGGCGCGATCCTTGCCCTGTTGGGTATCGTGATCACCGCCATCCTGCTGGTGAAGAAGGTCAAGGGCGGCATCCTGTACGGCATCCTGATCACCTGGGTGCTGGGCATCCTCTGCGAGGTCACCGGCATCTATGTGCCCAATGCGGATGCGGGCATGTACAGCGTGATCCCCACCGCTTTTGTCAGCTTTGACTTCTCGGCCCTGGGCAAGACCTTTGGTCAGGTGTTCAAGACGGATTTCTCCGGCGTCGGCATCCTCAACTTCTTTGCCGTCATGTTCTCCTTCTTGTTCGTGGACCTGTTTGACACCCTGGGCACCCTGATCGGCGTGGCATCCAAGGCCGACATGCTGGACGAGGACGGCAAGCTGCCCCACATCAAGGGCGCACTGATGGCCGACTCCATCGCCACCTGCGCAGGCGCTGTGCTGGGCACTTCCACCACCACCACCTTCGTCGAGAGTGCTTCCGGCGTTACCGAGGGCGGCCGCACCGGTCTGACCGCTATGACCACCGGCATCCTGTTCCTGCTGGCCACCATCTTCAGCCCGCTGTTCCTCACCATCCCGTCCTTTGCAACGGCTCCGGCCCTGATCATCGTGGGCTTCTACATGATGGGCTCCGCGGTCAAGATCGACTTCAACGACCCCAGCGAGGGCATCCCCGCCTTCCTGACCATCCTGGCCATGCCCACTGCATACAGCATCTCTGAGGGCATTGCCATTGGTGTGATCTCCTGGACCATCATCAATGTGGTCACCGGCAAGGCCAAGGAAAAGAAGATCAGCCCGCTGATGTATGTGCTGACCGTGCTGTTCATCCTGAAGTACATCTGCCTGTAAGGTTCCATACAAACACAAAGCAAAAAGCTGCTGCCTTCCCGCAAAGGGAGGGCAGCAGCTTTTTTGTCTGTGGAGATTATTGGTGCCGACGGGGGCGGATGTGCACCTCGGGAATGGCCACGTTGTCGTAATGGATGGGGTCCTCGGCGTGAGGATGCTCCCCGGTGGCATGAGAGGTGTCTTCTGCGGGGTGGTGTACCTTGCCGGTATGGACCTCCGGCAGAGCCACCGTTTCCTCCGAATGAGACTTGTCCGGCTTACTCCAGATCTTTTGTTGGAACCACATCTTCAGGTGGTGTTTCAGCGACATGATGATGCTCCTTTCCCGGTGTGCAGGGGCACACCGAAAGTTCAAGACAGGATCAGATAAAGTTGATGAATACCGTAATGACAAGGCTGTTGATGAAATCCGCGAACAGACTGCCCACCAGCGGGATGAGCAGATAGGCCTTGACGGAAGGGGAATACTTGTCGCACACGGCCTGCATGTTGGCCATGGCGTTGGGGGTGGCACCCATGCCGAAGCCGCAGGTGCCGGACACGATGACCGCCGCATCGTAGTCGTGGCCCATGATGTTGAACACCACCAGCACCACATACAAAATCATGAACAGGGTCTGACCGGCCAGCAGCACCACCAGCGGCAGAGCCAGCTCGGCCAGCTGCCAGATCTTCAGGGTGATCATGGCCACGCCAAGGAAGAGCGACAGGCAGATGCCGCCGATGTCGTTGATCTCGCCCATATATACCGTGAACTTGCCGCCGTATTCGCCCAGATTGCGGATGCAGGCGGCGGCGATCATGGCACCGATGTAGATGGGAAAGGTCATGCCGGTCAGGCTGAGCAGCTTGCTCAGCACCGTGCCGATGCCCATGGCGATGATCAGCTGGAAGCTGGCGGCGGGGTACATGCTGCTGTGACGCTCGTGCTTGATCTCTTCTTCCACCAGCAGGCTGTCGTCCTCGGGCACGATGGTGTCCAGCAGGTGGTGGCGCTCAATGAGCATCTTGCCGAGCGGGCCGCCCATCATGCTGCCGGCGATCAGGCCGTAGGTGGCGGCGGCGGTGCACAGGGTGGTGGCACCCTTGATGCCAAAGTCCTCCAGCACCGGGCCAAAGGCACCGGCGGTGCCGTGGCCGCCCACCATGGGGATGGAGCCGGTGCAAAGGCCCACCAGCGGGTCCACACCCAGCAGGTTGGCCAGCCCAACGGCCAGGAAGTTCTGGCTGACAATCAGCACGATGACGACGCCCAGGAACACGATCATGGCCTTGCCGCCGCTTTTCAACACCTTGAGGTTGGCCTGAAAGCCCACCGAGGTGAAGAACATGACCATGCACACCTCTTTGAGGGTGTCGTCAAAGGCGAACTCTGCCACGCCGGTCACATAGCAGATGCAGGTGAAAATGGCAAACAGCACGCCGCCGATGACCGGCGCGGGGATGCAGAATTTATCCAGCAGGCGCACCCGTTCCCGCAGAAACTTGCCCAGCATCAGCACCAGCACCGCAAGGGCCAGGGTCTGATACATATCCAATTCGATCTTCATTGCTTTCCCTCGATTTCCCGGCAGACTCAGTCCACCGTAATTCCGGCCTGCTTATACCAGGCCGCTGCGCCTGCGTGGAAGGGGATGCCAACGCCCTCTACTGCGTCGGTCTCCGGGTCCAGTGCAAGGCCAAGCTGCTCTTCCAGCGTTTCCCGGCTGGAGAACAGCAGTTCGGTGAGCTGCTGCACCTGCTTTGCGGGCAGAGAATCGCTGGCCAGCAGAACAGCTTTGACGCCCACGGTCTGCACGTCGGCGTCCTGGCCGGGATAAGTGCCGGCCGGGATGGTGACCTCACGGTAGGCGTTGTAGCTGCTCAGCAGGCGCTGCGCCGCGGTGCCGTCCACATTCAGCAGGCGGATGCCGCATTCGCCTGCCAGCTCGGTGACCACCGGGCTGGGGGTGCCGACTGTGATGACGATGGCGTCGATCTTACCGGCCTTGAGCTGGTCGGCAGCGTCGGTATAGTTCAGGTTGATGGTGTCCACCAGGCGGTCGTTCAGGCCGTAGGCAGACAGGATCTGAAGGGCATTCTGCTCGGAGCCGGATTCCTCCGCGCCGATGCTCACGGTTTTGCCCTGCAGGTCCTCGATGGACTGGATGTCCGAGTCGGCCCGCACGATGACCTGACAGGCCTCGGTGTACAGGGCTGCTACCGCGCCGAAGCCGCGGATGTCCTCCTCCTCTGCAAAAATGCCGGTCTGGTTGCAGGCGTCCTGTGCAAGGTCGGCCTGCGCAATGGCCAGCTGCAGGTATTCGCCGGTGAGCAGGCGCAGGTTGGCGGCCGAACCGGCGGTGGTCCGGAGCTCGATGGTGCCGTTGGAAGTCTCGTTTTCCAGCGCGGCAAACTGCTCACCAAAATTGTGGTAGACACCACCCTCGCCGGCAACGCCAAAGCGCAGACGCTTGACCGTCTCGGCGGCAGAGCAGCCGGTGAGCAACAGTGCGGCCAACATACAACCGGCCAGCAGTGCCGCGATCCATTTGCGTTTCATACTTTTATACACCCCTTTTTCCGCTGCCGCAAACCCGGCAGCTTCTTATTATCACAAGGCTGGAAATTAGCGCAACAGTAGCAGCATATCTGCGATATGCAAACCAACGTTGTTGCTGTTGCATTAAAAAGTTGGCTTGCTATAAAGTATAGTCATATTGCGGATGAAATGCAATCACTTTTGCAAAAGTATGCAGCGAAGAAGCGTTGGGCAGGGCATCAAAAAAGGCTCCTCCGTTTCCGGAGGAGCCGGACAGATTCAGCCGCCGAACAGGCCAAAGAAGCTGGTGTGGGTCACGCCCAGGATCAGAAACAGGGCGATGAGCGCAAACAGCACCCCGATGATGATGTCCATCTGATGGACGGTGAGGGGAAAATGATCGTAGAGCTTCTCCTTGGGATTGACAAAGTTCTTGTCGCCGTTGTCAAGCAGGGACTTTTTGCCTTGTTCAAAGTCGGCCCGCTGACCGGCAAGCTCGGCCTGCTCTTGTGCCAGCGG
>ENA-OYXQ01000790-OYXQ01000790.1-human-gut-metagenome-genome-assembly--contig:-NODE-790-length-12376-cov-8.945621_pt1 | contig 12376 bp, 10 predicted proteins | sample MGYA00243974_ERZ653430 | MGnify/ENA primary metagenome ERZ653430 (study PRJEB26926, sample SAMN06164997) | human gut metagenome | biome: ENVO:00009003; feature: ENVO:2100002; material: ENVO:00002003...
GGGCTCGGAGATGTGTATAAGAGACAGGTAATGATACAGTGTTTAAATACAATAAAAAGGCAAATATGTATTCAATGATTGAGGCTGATTACCTTATGGAAAATAATATTTTTTTTACATAAGCCATTTGGACTAACAATCTAGATGGCTATTTTTTACCCATTACCAATAATGCTAAAAAGGTATTATCAGAGGCACAGGAGCAATTTTATACCAAGTGTGAGCTGATAAAGTCGCAGGTATCTGAGGTGAAAGAGCAGAAACAGAGGATTTATTTATAGCATTAATCTATTATGGAACAAGTTTATTGTTATAGGAAATTACCTGCCAAAGATTAAGCAGAACAATACGATAGGAATCAGGATCGTATTGACATTGCAGGATGAAGAAAACTGGAATGCAACTCATAGCTTTAGTGGAAGGATATGGAGGACATCAGGTATTTTATGTATGCTATGCACATTACATTTGATAAAATCTGTGAGTAAAGAAGCTTGCATAAAAGCTAAGTAAGTTATTAATAAAATTGTGTAATTTATTTCTCATGGAAATTCATCTCCTTTCTGTTTACGATGTCATTATAGAATACGAAAAGAATTATTACTTGCCAAAATAACAGAATATATAGTCAAAAGTTGCTTAATACAGTGACAGATTAAAATATCCTGCAATACTGTCATTGGTCAGTTTATTTATACAATTTAATATTGGAATATTTTACAACTATGACACAAGTATGCAACATAATAAACGAATGCTTTTGATAGAGTAATGATACACAATATCAGTTACAAAGAAGCAGGAGGGTAGAAAGTGGACATGACACAAAATAAATGTTGCAGACATGGGACAAATTTACGTCGAAGGAGACGCAGGCGCAGAAAAATACGGCATTCCGTTATATTTTTATGTAGTAGCATAGCTGTGATTGTATTTGTGGCTGTGGAAAGCCGTATGATAACATCCGGCGATGGTGGGACAAATAGATATGATGTTGAAGCCGGAAACAATACATATGATAATGCTGTTATAGAAAATAGCAAAATCTCTGAAAAGAATAAGATACAAAATAATCAGTCGATGCTTGATGATATAATGAACAGCACCCAATATCCAAAACAGCTAAAGGAGCTTGCTTTGAAGAATGAAGAGGCACTCGAGTTTGTGTATGATTATCCGGCGGAACATGTGAAGGAACACACAATTGATTTGACAGAAGAAGCGTCTATGGATAGTGTTCCGTTATTTGTGCAGTGGGATAAACGCTGGGGCTACGAAAAATATAGCGGCAATTTCTTTGCAGCAAGCGGATGCGGTCCCACTACACTTTCGATGGTAGTGGTATATCTGACGCACAATAGGGAGGCATCACCTATTGCAGTAGCAAAGTATTCAAAGGAAGCCGGTTACAGTGTGGATGGATCGGGAAGTTCATGGACGCTTATAAGTGAAGGCTGCAGGCACTACGGCGTAAAAGCAAAGGCAGTGGCGCTGGATGAGAGCAGAATGAAAGCAGAGCTTGATGAAGGACATCCTATTGTGGTAAATGTAGGACCGGGAGATTTTACCGATACAGGACATTTTATGGTTATAACAGGCTATGATGATGAAGGATTTTCAATAAATGATCCAAACAGCATTGAAAAAAGTGGAAAAAGGTGGTTATTCAAAAATATATCATCTCAGATTAGAGCTGTCTGGAGTATGTATGTGTGAGAATATATTTGTATAAGTGCCGGTAAAACATCCTATTATTGAGTTAAATAACAGGGTGTTTTTTACAACTATGGCACATCTTTATGCTATAATAATTCTATCATAATCATAGAAGAGGAGCAGCTTATGACCAGTATTCTCATAGTGGAAGATGACAACGACATAAATAATTTAATATGCAACACCCTTAAGGCAGAGGGATATCAATGCGAAAGAGCGTTTGATGGCAAGGAAGGGGCGGACAAAATTGAGCAGAACAGATATGATCTGCTGCTGCTTGATATTATGCTTCCTGAGATAAATGGTTATGAATTGCTTGACTATGTCAGGAGAATTGGGGATACTCCGGTCATAATAATATCTGCTATGGGACAGGTTGATGAAAGGATACGCGGGCTTCGTATGGGCGCGGATGATTACATATGCAAACCATTTCAGATAGGGGAGCTGCTTGCGAGAGTGGAAACCGTATTAAGACGCACTCAGCGCATGGCAGAGCGTCTGGAAATAGAGGATGTAGCTATAGATCCTAAATCACGTACGGTGACAAAGGCAGGTGAGCAGGTAGAGCTCACAGTAAAGGAATTTGATCTGCTGTATGAGCTTATGAAGAATAAGAATGTTGCACTCAGCAGGCGCAGGCTTTATGAGCTTGTATGGCAGGAGGAGTATACCGGGGAGACAAGGACACTGGACTCACATGTACAAAGACTAAGAAAAAAGCTTGACTGGAATGAAAAGATTGTCACAGTTTTCAGGATTGGCTATCGTCTGGAGGTTCGCGGATGAAATTTTTCTATAAAATGTTTCTTGGAATGACAGTGATACTGGCTGTTGCCCTTGGAATGATAGAATATGTGACTCTATCATATTCGCTGGAGCATGCAGTGAAAAGGGAGCAGGACAGTGCACTTTCACAGCATCAGATGATAAAATACTCGATTGAAACTGTCATACTTAATATGAAGAGTGAGGATGTGGATAAGGAGCTTACAGATATGATGTCGCAGTCGGCAAAATCCATTGTTGGAGATGAAGGAGGAATGTATCTTGCCGATGATGATGGAAAAAGGGTATATGCCAATTCATGTAATTATGAGCAAAAGGATATAAAGGTAAAGGATGGTACGCTTACATACAGTATAGTGTCAAAAGAGAATACTAAAGATACCGGTGAAAAGCAAAGCAGCAGATATATCCATGTCAAAAGCAGCTTTAAACTGAATGATAACAGGTATATTCTGATAACGGAAAGTGATATTACACCGGCTTTCGATGAGTCAAAGGAGCTTAGGTATAGATGCAGCATGTACTACATTGTTATACTTGCTGTTGGTATGATGGTCATATTGATACTTTCCTGGATGATTACAAAGCCTCTTGCCGGATTAACAGCCACCACCAAAAAATTTGCAGATGGTGATTACACAGCAAGAAGTGATGTAAAGACAAAGGATGAAATAGGTGAGCTTGCGAGGGCTTTCAACGAGCTTGCGAAAAACCTTGAAAGCAAAGTTTATGAACTTCAGATGGCGGCAAAGAAGCAGGAGGATTTTACTGCAAACTTCGCACATGAGCTCAAGACCCCAATGACATCAATTATCGGATATGCAGATACCCTGTATCAGAAAAAACTGTCTGAGGATGAGGTGCACAGTGCTGCCGGAGTCATACTGAATGAGGGCATGAGGCTTGAAGCATTATCATTTAAGCTGCTGGAGCTTATTACTCTTGATAAAAATGATTTCAGGCTTGAAGAAACAAGAATATCTGAGATTATAGCAGATTGTGTGGAAACCGCACATGAAGCGGCAAGAAAGCATAATACAGAGATTGTGTACAGTGCGGATGAGGCATGGGTGTGGCTGGAATATGATCTGTTTAAGACCATGCTTCTTAATCTGATAGACAATGCAGTGAAATCAGGAGGCAGCAAGGTAGATGTATCAGGCAGACTTATTTCGCACAGTATTTATCGTATTGCAGTTTCGGACAATGGAAGAGGAATACCGCCTGAGGATATAGAGCGCATTACAGAGGCTTTTTATATGGTTGACAAGTCACGATCAAGAAGTGAGCATGGAGCAGGGCTTGGGCTTGCACTTGTATCAAGGATTGCTAAGCTGCATGATACAAAAATCCATTATGAAAGTGAGTCAGGTAAAGGAACCAAGGCGTATTTTGACATGAAAGCGGAGGCATTGGATGAGAAGTAAGCATTTATCAGTGCGCAAATGTATTGATAAAAAACCGGATAAAATCAAGAGAATAGTGTGTATATGCATTATTCTGGCAGTTGTATGTGCCGGAAATATGATACCAAATTATCTGATTTCACTTAAAGCAGCAAAAATTGCCAAAACGAGTACTACGATAAGCAACGCAGATATAAGCCCATACAGCAGCTCTATTTCAGCTGAAGAGAGGCTTACTAAGATGATGTCTCTGATGCAGGACAATGTAAATGAGCTGTGGAATGGAAAATATAATGAGAAAAGGGAACCGTTGGATACTGAGATTCCGGTGGGACAGGCTTATACGGCTATTCAGACTTTTCTGAAGGGTGCCTGTGAGCTGCAGAAGCAGTCAGGTATTATGCAGATGCTCGGTGAAGACGATATAGTTATGCTCCAAAGCCTTGAAAGTAACTATTCAAAGGATACAGACAGTGAAACAGAACAGATATATGAAGCAGCTCCTTGGCAATATGGTGCAGCAGTTGCTTTGGATGATAGTATTGACAACACAATATCAGATTGTTTTGTAACATCGGATATAAGCAAGGAATTATCGGCGTGGATATTTATAATATCATTTGAAGATACGAGAATGCTGGTCGCTGTTGATGCGGTGCTTGGAGTACCGTTTTATATTACATATTATTGTGCAGATGTGGATAGTCCTAAGGCACAGGCTGCAGTGATGAGAGATTTATATGCAAAGACATATGGCAGTGATTATTCTATGGGTGATCCAAAAGAGTCTGAATCAAAAATAGATTCTTCCTTTGAGACAAATATAATAGAAAATTTTTATTATGGGTATAATTATACGCAAGGGGATGATGAATATACCGGTTTTGAACCTTATGTATACTCTTGTTCATCGGACAAGCTGCAGATGGAATATCAGGTTATTACAAGAATCCAAAGATTTGAAAAAAAGGGAAAGCAAGTGTCATCATATAATTCGCGTATTAATATATGTCTGTACTAACCGGACTAAAAAGATCTCTGTGCAATGCACAGTATCATTTAGTGCATGATTTGTATAATTTATTACATTGCTCTTTGCAAGGGTTTTGTTATATCTTAGATGTAGCAAAGCAGTTATTGTTCTTGGTTTTATATATTAATAATTGGAAAGTGAGGAAAAATATGAACGCTGATATGAAATGGCTTGATAATCCGGAAGTGTTTAAGGTAAATCAATTGGAACCACATAGTGATCATTGCTATTATCTGGATTATTCTGACATGAAAAAAGAAAAAAATCCATTATTACAGTCATTAAATGGTCAATGGGAGTTTGCTTACAGCAAAAATGTGATGGAAAGACCTGTTGATTTTTATAAGGAAACATTTGATGCATCCGGATTCGATAAAATTATGGTTCCGGGACATATTGAACTGGCTGGATATGATAAAATACGCTACATCAACACTATGTATCCGTGGGAAGGAAAAGAGTACCACAGAGGAGCATATAGTATGCAGGCAACCGGAGCAGAAGAAGGAATGTTCTCAGAAGCACAGTACAATCCGGTAGGCTCTTATATCAAATACTTTGATTTGGATAAGAACATGTGTGGAAAAAGAATCCATATATGCTTCGAAGGTGTAGAAGAAGCTATGTATCTGTGGCTTAATGGTCAGTTTATAGGTTATGCAGAGGACAGCTTCACACCTTCTGAGTTTGATCTGACACCATATGTTAAGGAAAAGGGAAATGTTCTGGCAGTGCAGGTCCATAAGATGAGCACGGCGGCATTTTTAGAGGATCAGGACTTTTTCAGATTTTTTGGAATTTTCAGAAATGTTACTTTGAAGGCAATTCCGGATGTTCATCTGGAGGATGTATGGTTCAAACCTGTGTTAAATCAAGATAATGAAAGCGGAAGCGTATCTGTCAGCATGAAGGCATCTGCTACTGACAGTCAGAATGTAACTGCTGGCTTTATTTTAAAGGACAGAGAAGGAAATATATTAGTTGAGAAGTCATTACAGTTAAATAAAGAAAACAACCATTTGGAAGGCACGATTTGTGTTGACTTGGAAAGTGTCAGGCTGTGGGATAATCATAATCCATATTTATACCATGCTTATGTTGAGCTTAAAGCAGAGGATGGTTCACTGGCCGAGGTAATTCCTTATGATATCGGTTTCAGGAGAATAGAGATTATAGATAAAGTGGTCTATTTGAATGGAAAACGTCTTGTTATCACGGGAGTAAACCGTCATGAGTGGAATGCAAGAACAGGAAGATGCATTGGTATAGAAGACATGAAGGCAGATATATCATGTATGTTAAGAAACAATATTAATTCTGTGCGTACCTGTCACTATCCTGACCAGATACCATGGTACTATATGTGCGACGATGCAGGTATTTATGTGATGGCAGAAACAAATCTTGAGAGCCATGGCTCATTCCAAAAACTTGGGGCAATCGAACCGTCATGCAATGTACCGGGATCTATTCCACAGTGGAGAGATGCAGTGCTTGAGCGTGCAAAAAACAATTTCGAAACTTTTAAAAACCATACATCCATCCTTTTCTGGTCATTAGGAAATGAATCCTATGCAGGAGACGACATTGAGGCAATGAACGTTTATTTTGCCGAAAAGAAGGATGGAAGATTAGTTCATTATGAAAGCGCTTATTATAATAGGGCATATGAGGATACTATTTCTGATTTTGAGACCAGAATGTATGCAAAACCGGAGGATGTAGAGGAATACTTGAATAACAGTCCGAAAAAACCGTATATTTTATGCGAATTCATGCATGACATGGGAAATTCAATGGGTGGACTTGGCTCTTATATGAAGCTGATTGACAAATACGATATGTATCATGGCGGATTTATATGGGATTTTATTGACCAGGCAATTATGGTAAAAGATTCCGTTACAGGAAAAGATGTTTTACGCTATGGCGGAGATTTTGATGATAAACCGGCAGACTATGAATTCTCAGCAAATGGAATTGTATTTGCTGACAGGAAAGAAAAACCGGCAATGCAGGAAGTGAGGTATTACTATGGCTTATACAGATAAATTAAGAGTGGTCTATGGTGACTATACATTAGGTGTACATGGTGAAGGCTTTGATTATATTTTCTCTTATGCACAGGGTGGACTGGAATCTATCGTTAAAAATGGATATGAGTGGCTGTATCGTTGCCCAAAGCCTACTTTCTGGAGAGCGTTGACAGATAATGACAGAGGAAGCAAGTTCCATATTAAAAGCGGAAGCTGGCTTTCGGCAGATATGTTTATTGACTGTAAGGGAATACAGGTGATCATGGATGGCAAGGAGCAAAAACAATACGCACCTGATAATAACAGCTATGGCGGTGATGTTTATGCTGATGAAATTATCGTAAAATATACATACGAGACCATAACAACTCCGGCGACAACTGTTCTTGTGAGCTATAGCGTTGATGCGTCCGGAAAGATTCGCGTGGATGTACATTATAATGGTGCACAGGGGCTCCCTGAATTTCCTGTATTTGGAATGAGATTTATTATGCCAACATTGGCTGACAAATATTTATATAAGGGACTCTCCGGGGAAACATATCCTGACAGAAAAGCAGGTGCACAAGAAGGCGTCTATGAGATAGGTGATCTGAGTCTTACACAATATCTTGTTCCGCAGGAATGTGGTATGAGAATGGATACAGAGTGGCTTGAAATTACAAGACATACGGCTCTTGATAACAGCAGGACAGATAGCTCGTCACAGACACTGCGCATTGAAAAGAATGATGAAAAATTTGCATTTTCTTGTCTGCCTTATACCGCATCTGAGATTGAAAACGCTCTTCACCATGAAGAACTGCCACCGGCAAGAAGAACTGTTTTATGCATATATGGCGCAGTAAGAGGTGTTGGAGGTATCGACAGCTGGGGAACTGATGTGGAAGAGGATTATCGTATCAGTGCGGAGACTGATAAGGATTATTCTTTTACAATCTGTTAGTCATTCATTAAAAAGATAAGTATAGGGAAAAAATTGGCATTATAATATTGCTGATGGAACAATATGATTTTGGTAGAAGTGGTTTTGGTTTTTGACTTAAGCCAGATAAAGCAGGAGCATTTGCCCCTGCTTTTGTTTTTTATATCATGTATTTCTGGCTCTGTATTCAGAAGGAGAACATCCTTTTTGTTTATGAAATAACCGGCTGAAGTATAGTGGATTATTGTATCCTACTATGCCTGCAATCTCATTTATAGAGTAGGACGTTGTTTCAAGCAGCACCTGTGCGTTTGTCATCCTTAGTGATGTGAGAAATTGTATTGGTGTATTACCGGTATATTTCCGAAAGCTCCTGATAAACCAGCTTATGCTCATACCAATTGATGAAGCATATTCCTCCACGTTAATAGCGCGGTTGTAGTTTGTATTGAAATATGTAATTGCTGTATCCATCTGGCTGTCAAGGAATTCATTTCTGATTACATGCTCAGTTGTTATTTTACGGTTAAATATAATCAAAAGGTGTCGTAGCAAAAGCATGAGCATTTCCTCATAATTGTCCTGACATCTTTGAAGCTCTGTAATAATCCTTTTGAAAACCTGTTCATATTCAAGAGACGTTCCAACATTAAAGACTCTTTTATTGTCTGTAAATCCGTATTTTCTTAAAGTGTTTTTTACGTCGCTTCCGGTAAAGTGAAGCCAATATATCTGAGTCTTATCCTTACCATAAAATTCATATTTTTGAAGCTCTTTTGGGCGAAATAACACTATATGTCCTGCTGGAATGATTGTCTCATTTTCAGGATTGTCAAAGTGGAAATGAACAAGACCGGATGATATGTATATAATCTGGTAATCCAGTCTTCCTCTGGGCCTGTATGTAGGCATCTTAGGATGCTGTGACAGGCGATAGGTTCCGCAGCTTCCTACAATCAGAGGGCGGCTTTTATCTTTAAAATCTTTATGTGAATGATTCAAATATCCCGTGTTAATATACATTATACACCTCCGCTTGTATTGTAGCATTTTATGCATGTTTTGTCTATTTATATTTATGGACAAAGGCTGAGTGGAAGAAAGCTCATTATGATGAAGCATATACACATGCTTACAAGGTGGAAGCACTTCAAAATAAGTATGCCACGTGCTTTTTAAATAGATTACTATTCGCTATTTAATTTATGTGGTGATATCAGAATTTTCTGAAGGTCGAGTTAGGTTTTGAACCTTAAATTCTTCGGGAGACATACCATAGTATTTTCTAAAAGCTTTTCCAAAATAACTTGAGTTTGCATAACCGGTTTTTTCTGCAACCTCATATATTAGGGTATCAGGCTGTAACAGAAGGCGGTGTGCCTCATTCATACGAATTTTTGTCAAATAAGTAGTAAAATTCTCACCTGTTCCTTTTTTAAATAGATTACTCAAGTGAGAAGGAGTTATATTAACAAGCTCCGATATAAGATTTAAATCAATATTTTCCATATAATGTAGTTGAACATATTCTTTAATTTTTATGATTTCGTATCTTTCATTAGGAACTAAAGAATAAAGATATTTTATAAAATCATTAGTAAAATCAACGAAGGTATTTATACAATCAGAAAAGCCATGAAATAGGCTGATGTCATTGATTTTGTCTAAATAATTTTGAAATAAATGCTTAACAGAAAAATTTTTTTCCCGTGATACGCTGATATAGATGCTTAAAAGCTCGTCTAAATATGATTGTATCTGTTCTAGCGGATATTTTGCGTTTATTACCACTCTTAGTAGGCTTGTTATTTCATTGATTGATTTGTCTGCATCTCTAGAGGCTAGAGCAATATGCAGAGTTTTTTCATTTTCACGACTTATTTGCAGTACTGAATTATCGAGAATTTGTTCATATGACAAAATAGAGTCTTGCTGATAAAACATACATGTTTTGAGTGCAGAAAGAGCTTGTTGCTGTGCAATATTAAAATCAGTATATGAATCAAAGAAAAAACTTTGTCCGAAAAATACTGTTCCATTTGCAAACTGACTTATAGATGCAGAAATTTGTCTGAATAAAAATTCGTTATTTTCATCATTTTGTACAAGCAGATATCGGTTTGCTTCAATTAGTATAAGCTCATGTCCCGTAAAACGCTGACAAATCTGGTCAAGAAGATTATATAATAGTTTGTTGTCATCAGAATCTAATTGTGTCATGTCATTCTTTGTTATACAAAACATGGTTAGTTTATAGTGATGAAGCGATGCCAAAAAGCGTATATTGTGTATTACGTTATTTACCTGTTCTTCAGAAGTAAAACCATGATTAATTAGTTTACGAATGAATAAATACTTTATGTCACTATCATCTAATACAATTTGCTCGGATTGAGGTTCTTCTATAGCCATATTCTGTTTTATTTCGTCCAATACATCAAGTATTTTCTGCGGTTCTATGGACAGCTTCAATATATAGTCTTTTGCACCATATTTCATAGCTTCACGAACCATATCAAACTCATCAAAGCAGCTAAGTATTATGCTTTGAATATGTATTTTATCTTTTTTGATTGTTTTGAGCAGTTCAATACCATCCATTTGTGGCATTTTTATATCAGTTATTAAAATATCCGGTTTTAAAGCTATTATTTTATTGTAGGCCTCTAATCCATTCTCAGCCTCACCTATTACTTCAAAGCCATGTTGCTGCCAGGGAATAACAGATTTAATGCCGGCACGTACAAGTGGTTCATCATCAGCAATTAGTATTTTTAGCATTATTAATACCTCCTGGAAAGTTTTTTAAAAAGTACGAGGTTGTTTAGTTACTGGAAATGTAATTTCGACATCGGTATAAGAATGACCGTCACTGCTATATTTCAAGCCGTAGTCGCATCCATATGCAAGCTGTATTCTTTCCTGTACATTATATATACCGATTCCTGAAAATAATTTTCCTTTAGAATTATTTTCAGCTTTGTGTAGTATTTGTTTTAATTTTGCGTCTGGTATACCTATCCCGTTATCTTTTACATGTATGATTATATTATCATTAGATAATTCACCTGTTATCTCGATAATCAGATAGTCAGTATGCTCTATATTATGAATGATAGAGTTTTCAACAATAGGCTGAAGGATCAGCTTGAGAGTATAGATGGATAGTATTTTTTCATCAAAACTATAGTTGACTTCAAAACGACCTGGGTATCGTAATCTTTGTATTTGTATGTAGCTCTTTATGTTTGTTAACTCTTCATCAAGAGGCAGGTAATCATTGACTTTATTCATGCTTATTTCAAGTAAACGGCCAAGTGATGTAATAGTATTTGTGATATTATCTGTATGAGCTACTACAGACATCCATTTAATCGAATTTAAGGTATTGAATAAAAAATGCGGATTAATCTGAGCCAAAAGCATCTCGAATCGTAGTTCGCTTTCTCTTTTTTGTGTTATTTTGATTTCATCTAACAGAGAGGATATTTCCCCTATCATGCCGTTAAAAGTTTTTGATAAACTGCTTATTTCATCGTTTGATGCTGTAGCAGGGAGATGTGCATCAAGGTTTCCAAGAGAAACAAGCTGCATCTGTCTTTTTAGCTTCATTAATGGTTTTAATTGAATTGATATTGCGATAAAAGTTGCAACCAAACAAATGACAAATAAAAATGCTGAAACCATAAATGTAAATACTCTTAAATCATATATATCTTTATATATTGCATCTGATGAAAAGGTGTCAACAAGCTTCCAGCCTGAAATACTTATGCTCATGGTTTCCTGAAATTCACCCTGAGGAATGGAATAGGATGTTGAACAAATCTGGTTTTGATTGTTATCAAATAACTGCATAGTTCCAGAAGCTGTATTTAAGGTGATTTCAAATGCCTTACATGGATAAGATATTACAAGATAAAAAGGATCTGTCCCATTATTCAGTGATGGGATTGTATTAATATATGAAATAAATTTTCCTTTTTTCATAAAAGCGTTATAGCTTTCATGGACATTTGAAAAGTGTGATATATTGTTGGTTTGTTCTTTATAGAATGATTCATAATCTAGTGTAGCATTAGGTATTGTTGAGTATAAAAGTTCATTGCTGGAAAATATACTGATTTCACCGTTAGAATTCAATAGGGTATTATTTATATTTTGTATTAAAGTATCAAGCGTTTTATATGCCATCAGGTACTCATAATTTTTCGATGAGGATAAAGTATTTAATGATGAGTAGTTGTCTAACGATAATAAATAATCGGAGGCATTAATTATGTTGGTACACAAATTATTGACAGTATTGCATGATTGTTTCATGTTTTCTGTTTCTATAGTTCTTATTTTATTCCTGATTATATTTTCAGCCCTTGAGTATGCTGATGAAAAAAGAAGCAGATAAGGAATAAGAAAAAGAATAATAACTGTCTCTTATACACATCTGACGCTGCCGACGAACTCTAGGGTG
>ENA-OYXQ01000792-OYXQ01000792.1-human-gut-metagenome-genome-assembly--contig:-NODE-792-length-12341-cov-5.281377_pt1 | contig 12341 bp, 12 predicted proteins | sample MGYA00243974_ERZ653430 | MGnify/ENA primary metagenome ERZ653430 (study PRJEB26926, sample SAMN06164997) | human gut metagenome | biome: ENVO:00009003; feature: ENVO:2100002; material: ENVO:00002003...
CGAGATTAGCTGCAGTCTCGTGGGCTCGGAGATGTGTATAAGAGACAGATCCGTTATCTGACCGCAGGTGAAATTGCGGAATTAAGGAGTTAATGCAATGCCTCGTTTTGCAGCTAATTTATCCATGATGTTCACCGAAGTGCCTTTTATTGAACGCTTCGCCGCAGCGCGAAAAGCCGGGTTCGATGCTGTGGAATTTCTGTTTCCCTATGACTACTCCCCCCTGCAAATCCAAAAGCAACTGGAGCAAAACCATCTGACGCTGGCGCTGTTCAATACCGCTCCCGGAGATATTAATGCGGGAGAATGGGGATTATCCGCCCTTCCCGGACGTGAGCACGAAGCACGCGCAGACATCGACCTGGCACTGGAATATGCATTGGCGCTCAATTGTGAACAAGTCCATGTGATGGCAGGCGTCGTGCCCGCTGGCGAAGATGCTGAACGGTACCGGGCAGTATTTATTGATAATCTCCGCTACGCTGCCGACCGCTTTGCGCCACACGGCAAGCGAATATTGGTTGAAGCACTCAGCCCCGGCGTTAAGCCTCATTATCTCTTCTCCAGCCAGTATCAGGCACTGGCTATTGTTGAAGAGGTTGCGCGAGATAACGTTTTTAGGTTTGATAAGCTCGATACGCGGCAGTTTTGCCGTTCTCTGGAACAAAGCCTCTGTAGAAATACCGATACCAGGGGCGATAGCGCCGCCTAAATATTCGCCTGTCGGCAGCAGGGCGCAAAATGTAGTCGCGGTGCCGAAATCAACGATGATCATCGGCATACCTTTTTTGCTGTATTTGTCAAACGCGGCAACCGCATTAACTATACGGTCTGCACCGACTTCTCTGGAGTTGTCGTAGCGCAGTGAGATACCGCTTTTAATACCGGGGCCTACGACCATAGGCGTCAGCTCAAAATAACGCTCGCACATATGGCAGAGCGGTACGATCAGCGGCGGTACAACGCTGGAAATAATGATTGCCTTAATCTGATCCATAGGCATCCGCGTATAATTGAACATACTGCGTAATAAAATACCATATTCGTCGGCAGTTTTACTGCGATCTGTGGAAAAGCGCCAATGGCAGACCAGTTCTTTATCGTCAAAAACACCTGCTACAATGTTGGTATTACCTACATCAATTACTAATAACATTCATGTTCCTCCTCAAGGAGCTTATTTAGTCCGCTCAAGCAGACCTGCCAGGAGTAAAGCCTTGCGCACTTTAGCGCCAATAAGCGCAGCCGCTGCAGCCTTTATTATATCAAATGGAAGAAATGGCGCAACTGCTAAAAGTATGGCATTGTCCCAACTCATGGGCTTTTGCAGAAAGTACTGGAAGCTGAGCTTGAAGCCGATGAGGCCTATCGCATAGCATACCAGCATTCCTACGCACATATACATAAGATTTTTTAAATAACTTGCTTCCAGGTCACGTTCTGTAAGATAACCAACAAGCCAGGCCGTAATAATAAATGCAATGATAAAGCCTCCGGTAGGTCCGATCAGCATCACAGCTCCGCCCTGTCCCTGATTGAACACAGGCAGCCCCACACAGCCGAGCGCTACCCATACGCACATGCTGATCGCGCTTAAGCGGCTTCCCAGCAACATACCGGACAAAAGTACGACCAAAGGCTGCATCGTAATGGGAACAGGCCCAATAGGAACTATGATATATGCACTGATGATCATCATCGTGACAAAAGTTCCGGCCAGAAGCATCTCTCTGATCTTCATTACGCGTATTCCCCCTGCTTGGCCTGGGCAGGCCGGATCGAAACATCACCGGCGATGACTTTTTCGATTCTGCCGTCTTCGCGTTTTACCATTAAAAGACCGTCTTCGTCTATATCGAAAGCTTCACCGAAATAAGTCTGGTCAGGTGCAATAACTTTTACCTGCTGACCTAAAGTCGAAGAATATTTTTTCCATTCCTCAAGCACCGGTTTAAAACCATCATGCAAAACTTTTTCATACAATTCTTCCATATAGCCCAACACATCAGCCAGCAGTTCGACCCTGCTGACAGGCTCACGGGCAACATCAGCGAGCGATACAGCCGTTGCTCGCAGTTCTTCCGGCACCATCTCTTTGGGTACGTTGACGTTGATACCGGTACCGATAACGATATAATTTATCCGTCCAAATTCAGCGCTCATTTCTGTCAAAATGCCCACCAGTTTTTTTCCGTCCAGTAAAACGTCGTTAGGCCATTTGATCGATGCCTGTACGCCTTTATACTTATTTACTGCTTTCACGACGGCAATCGCTGCCAGCAGTGTACACTTCGACGCTTCCTGCGGCATGAACGGCGGTTTTAAGACAACCGAAAACCATACTCCACGGGCAAACGGAGAAAACCAGCCGCGTGATAAACGCCCCTTGCCGGAGTTCTGCTCTTCCGCGATCACCACCAGGCCATCTTCGCAGCCTTCACCGGCAAGACGTTTAGCCAGTTCGTTTGTAGACGTCGTCAGCTCACAGTAGTGTATATGATATCCGAGCCATTTCGTTTTCAGATTGGCGACAACTTCCGCAGGCTTCAATCTGTCAGGCACTTCTTTCAGGATGTAGCCTTTTTTAGGTACGGATTCTATAGTATAGCCTTCATTTTTTAAAGCCTGGATATGCTTCCAGATCGCCGTACGCGATACTGCCAGTTCCTGAGAAAGCACTTCCCCTGAAACAGGAGCAGGCATTTTACTGCGCAATATTTCTAAAATGCGTTCCCGCATATCATCACACTCCCACACAATGTTATCCTTAGATTAGCACTGGGTTAACCAAAAGTCAAGTCACAGAAAAACCGTCCCCGAAATTCAAGGGACGGTCTTAGATTACAGACTATTGCTCGCTGGGAGCTGCAGAAGATTCTGCAGGCTGCACCTCTGCCGGCTCCGGAGTTCCGATCTCAGAAGTATTCTCTTCTTTAGATAAAATTTTACCGTATTTCATCAACTGATCGATTTCTTCGCCTTCCAAAGTTTCTCTTTCAATAAGTGCATCCGCAATCAAATGCAGTTTATCCATATTTTCATTCAGCAGACTTTCCGTTTTCTGATAAGCCTCATCAATAAATTTACGGATTTCTTTATCGATCTTGGCAGCGACTTCTTCACTGTAGTCTTTATCTCTGCCAATATCACGTCCCAGGAAAACCTGGTCCTGACGATGACCAAACGTCATCGGACCCAATTCAGGGCTCATACCGTATTCACAGATCATCTGACGGGCAAGAGATGTAGCACGCTGCAGATCATTGCTGGCACCGCTGGAAATTTCTTTCAGTACCAGGGCTTCAGCAACACGACCGCCTAAAAGCACCTTCAATTCGTCCAGCATTTCACTGCGGGTCGCATAATAACGGTCCTCTTTCGGCAGGCTCAATGTATAACCGCCGGCACGGCCACGCGGAATAATAGTTACTTTATGAACCGGATCAGTATTATCGAGCAGCATACCTACCAGTGTATGGCCGCCTTCATGATAGGCAGTCAGACGTTTTTCTTTATCGCTGATCACGCGGCTGCGGCGCTCGGGACCCATAATAACACGCTCCGCCGCTTCTTCCATTTCCGGCATATCGATTTTATTCTTATTTTTACGGGCAGCCATCAACGCAGCTTCATTGACCAGATTGCTCAGATCCGCACCTGTAAAACCAGGAGTTCTGCGGGCAATAACGCCAAGCTCGACTTCAGAACTGATAGGCTTACCTTTAACATGGACTTTTAAAATTTCCTGACGGCCTTTGATATCAGGACGATCAACGACGATCTGTCTGTCAAAACGTCCCGGGCGCAGAAGTGCCGGATCAAGAATATCGGGACGGTTGGTTGCAGCAATCATAATGATGCCCTCATTAGCTCCGAAACCATCCATTTCGACCAGCAGCTGGTTCAAGGTCTGTTCTCTCTCATCATGACCGCCGCCTAAACCTGCACCACGCTGACGGCCGACAGCGTCGATCTCATCAATGAAAACGATACAGGGGGCACTCTTTTTAGCCTGTTCAAACAAATCTCGGACACGGGAAGCACCCACACCGACAAACATTTCTACGAAATCTGAACCGGAAATACTGAAAAACGGTACGCCAGCTTCACCAGCGACAGCCTTGGCCAGAAGTGTCTTGCCTGTACCAGGCGGCCCGTAGAGTAAAACACCTTTCGGTATTTTGGCACCGAGATCGTTATATTTCTTCGGATGCTTCAGGAACTCGACAACTTCTTCCAGTTCCTGCTTCGCTTCATCAGCACCGGCGACATCTTTAAAAGTAATTTTAATATTGTCTTCGTCATAACGACGGGCACGGCTTTTGCCGAAATTCATAACCCGGCCGCCGCCCCCCTGGCTTTGCTGCATCAGCATAAACCAAATACCGACGATCAAAAGCATCGGCAAAAGCGAGCTTAAGATCGTCGTCCACCAAGGCGGCTGCGGCGGCAGCTCGGCTTTAATTTCAATATCACGGGCACGTAAAGTCGGGATCAGGCTGTCATCACTGGGAGCCACAGTTGAGAAATCTTTACCATCTTTCAGCTTACCGCTGATGACATTATCAACTATCGTTACCTGTTTGACCTCATCTTGCTGCACGTGCTTCATAAACGCACTATAAGTGATGTCTGTTTTGCTGACCGTGCTGGCCGAATAATAATCGATCATCCAGATTGCCACGATGATAATCAGCAAATAGAACGTCACGTTCTTAAAAAATCTATTCAAGGAATTGCTCCTCCTTCCACTTCGATCGTCTACCAAATTATAGTAACGTCATTTTTTTATTATAATATAGATGCGGAAATTCTACAACCATTAGTCGATAAAATCATGTACGCGCATAAACACAAGGCTTTAAAACACCGATATAAGGTAAGTTACGATAGTTACCGGCATAATCCAATCCATAGCCTACAGCAAACTCGTCCGGAATACAGAAGCCTACATAATCCGCACTTTTACCATTGACGCGCCTGTCGGCCTTATCGCACATTACCGCTGTTTTGATAGAAGCCGGCTTGTGCTGCTGCAGCATACAACAAACAGCTTCAAGTGTCAGCCCTGTGTCAATGATGTCATCGACCAGGATCACATGCCGTCCCGCCAGTTCCTCAGCCACATCAAGCTTAACGCTGACGTTACCGCAGCTATTAGTGCTGTTGCCATAAGAAGACGCGACCATAAAATCGATCCTGACAGGCATATCCATTGCCAAAGTCAGATCAGTAGCAAAATAAGCGGCGCCTTTTAAAAGTGCTATTACTACTACTTCTTTGCCTGCATAATCTTGTTTCATCTGGGCTCCCAATTCTCGGACCCGCGCTTTTATTTCTTCCTCTGTCAGTAAGATTTTACCAATATCTTCATGCATATCCACTACTTGTCATCTCCCAGACTGAAATATTTAATATCCAACGTCAGCCATGCTTCGCAGCCCTGCTCCTGTTCATGCCAGCCTGCAGCTTTCCCTCCCACCAGCCATAGGACCTGCTTACCACAGGTTACTAAAAGCTGACTTTTTCTCTGTTCCGGAGGTACTTTAATGTCGTTAAGATACTTTTTTAATTTTTTACTTCCCAAAGACCCGGCAGGGAAAAATATGTCGCCGTCCTGCCTCTGTCTCACTTCCAGCTGACTGTCCTGCAGCAAATGCCAGGGATATATCGCTGCATAACCCAAAGGCCTTGCTGATCCCTTGAAGTAACCCAAACTTAAAATACCGTTTGGGAGCTCTACTTGAAGCCTGCCAGCTTTCTGCAGTTCAGGCAAATCAAAAACATAATTCTGCGCTGCTGTCGCTGACGGTATTTCAGCTGCAGCAACTGTAAGCTTGCCATAGCTGTATACAGCACAGGTCCCACCCGGCAGCATAAGTCTTTTATTGCTGCTGCCTTTATGCACCAAGTCGATCACCTGCTGCGTCTGCTGAAATGTAAGCAGACCTGCAGCCCCAAGCTTTTTCCACATCAGCCTGATGACACGCGAACACAGCGCGGCAGGCAGCGAAAGCAGCCAGGCTGTATCACAGCTGCAGGAATGATCGTCCTGCAGCACATACTGCAAAAACTTCTCTTCTGCCAGCGCATTCAAGCAATCAGCATCCTCAGCAATCAACGTCGCAGTCTGTGCTAAAGCCTGTTTGATATTAGGATTGAATTCCCGTTCCAGCAAAGGCAGCAATATATGCCGCACTTTATTCCGCGTATAGTACAAATCCATATTACTGCTGTCAGTACGATAATCCAAGCTACGCATTGCGCAATATGCTTCCAGCATCCGACGGCTCACCTGCAAAAAGGGCCGTACGATACTGTTATTGTGACAGCGCATTCCCCCAAGCCCTTCCGCACCGCTGCCTCGCAGCAAATGCAGCAGCAGGGTTTCTGCCTGATCGTCACGGTGGTGTGCTGTCACAATATACTCAGACTTGTGTTTACTGAGAATCTCAAATAAAACAGTATAGCGTAATTTACGAGCCGCGTCCTCTACAGAAAGTTTACTCTCCGCAGCAAATTTTTTAGCGTCAACACGCAGAACTTCACAGGCAACCTGACGCATCCGGCAGAATTCCACAACAAAATCAGCATCAGCCAAAGCTTCGCTGCCACGCAAACCATGCTCTACATGACAAACTACCAGCTGATACTTCCGTTTTTCCTGCAGCAGCAGCAGTGCATCAGCCAAAGCAATTGAATCGGCCCCACCGCTGCAGGCAACAATTATTTTACTGCCGACAGGCAGATGTTCCTCTACCTGATCGAGAATTTCAGTAATTTGCCTGTGTTCTTTCATCGTTTCACCTTATTATCCTACAACCCAAATAAAAAAGGCACCTCTGCTGGAAGTGCCTTTTTAGACATTATCTGTCGCGGCTGGCGCCACGGCCGCCGCGCTTAGACTCCGTATTGCGTTTCAGATCTAATAATCTGTCATCGCTGTCTTTTAAAAAGCGCGATAATTTATCTTCAAAGGAAACAGGAGGTGCCACTTTAGGCGCACGACGTTCCTGACTTACCGGACGCTGCGGTTTCGGAGGTGCCGGAGGCGGCGGTGTCAGCTGCTTAATAGACAGACCTATCTTACCGCGTTCGTCAATAGACAACACTTTGACCTTGACCTTATCTTTTTCCTTTAAAAAATCATGTACATCTTTTACATATACATTGGAGACTTCGGAAATATGTATAAGACCAACTTTTCCTTCAGGCAATTGCACAAACGCTCCAAAATTTGTGATACCAGTAACTTCACCTTCAACGATTGCACCAACTTCGAGTGACATAAAGCGGATAATCCCCCTTAAAAAATCTTTATACAGTAAGTATTATACCCTTCTTTTAAAATCAGTGTCAACTGCATTGTACAAATATATGAAAAAAGATAAAAAATAACAGCTGTACGCCAGTAAAATCGACTGTACAGCTGTTATTTTTTCTTTTCCTCAGCTTCTGTTTCCTGTTTTTGCTGCTTTTCCTGTTCATCAACTATAAACAGCGGTACTTCGTTCTTGCCCACCATATTATGGTCTTCACGCGCCAGTTTTTCAATATATTTCAAATCGTCCAAACGTTTGCGTTCAGCCTCAAGTTCAGCCTGAACTTTTTTTAATTCGTCGACACGCTGCTGAGTGGCTGACATTTCCTTATTGATCTGGTAGATCTTGTACTCCTGCCGGCCCAATACGCCCAAGCAGATGATCAGCAAAATAATCAGGACCCATAAAAAATCATTAGAGCTGCGGCGTTTTTTTCTGCGCATCTCAGCCATTTTGAGCTCCTTCCTGTTAATTAATCAGACAAAAATACCGGGCTGTTTGGCCCGGCATTCTTGAAACCCAAGATTATTTTTTGTGTTTTTTTGCAGGAGCAGCGTTAACAGCGTCTTTGAAAGCTTTACCAGCTTTGAAAGCGGGAACGGTTGCTGCCGGAATTTTGATGGGTTCGTTGGTACGAGGATTTTTACCGGTACGAGCGTTACGAGTACGAGCTTCAAAAGTACCGAAACCAATCAGTTGTACTTTGCCTTTTTTAGCAACTTCACCTTTTACGGTTTCAAGTAAAGCAGCTACTGCTTTCTCTACATCTTTTTTGGTGAGGCCAGCTTTTTCTGCTACTGCAGCAATAAGTTCAGTTTTGTTCACAATAAATCCCCCTTAAATTTTGTATGCGCCAGTTTAGGCGAAAACCGCTTAAACACAACGACTAAGGTTATTCACTAAAACTCTAATTCGCTATCAAAAGCAATATTCCTGCTAACATTTCATCTTTTTTTTATTTTTTTCTTGATTTTTGTGTAAAAAACGCCTTTTTTTAATTGTTTTTCTCAAAATCCTTTGCCAATTCCCAAAAAGCGTCTAATTCAGCCAAGGAAAAGTCCTGCCATTTTTTCTTTGAAACCTGTACTTTTTTCTCCACATAACTGAATCTTTTTATGAAACGGTTATTCGCAGCAGTCAAAGCTGTTTCCGGTTCCAGTCCGATATGTCTTGCATAACCGGACAAAATAAACAGCAAATCCCCCAGCTCATGCTCCATTTCCTTCAGGCTGCCTCCGGCTACTGCCTCTTCAAGTTCGTGCAGTTCTTCCAGAACCTTCTCCCAGACGCCTGCGGTATCCGGCCAGTCAAAACCTGCTTTGGAAGCCTTGCTGTGCAGCTTGTAAGCACGCATCAGCGCCGGCAGTCCCGGAGAAATTCCATCAAGGACATGCGTCCGTTCCTTTTTTTCTTCCAATTTAATAGCTTCCCAGTTTTTTATTACTTCATCACTGCCTGAAACTTTACGTGAACCAAATACATGCGGGTGCCTGCGGGTAAGCTTCTCAGTCACGCCATCAATGACATCCTGCAAAGAGAACAGGTTTGCGTCAGCTGCCATATGCGCATGGAAAACAACCTGCATCAGAATATCGCCAAGTTCTTCTTCCATACCTTTAAAATCGTGATTATCAACAGCTTCTAAAAATTCATAGACTTCTTCGATCATATTACGGCGAATACTGCTGTGCGTTTGCTCGCGATCCCAGGGACAGCCGCCTGGCTCACGCAGCTTACGCATAACTTCTGTCAGCGGCAGCAGTTCAGCATCATAGCGGAAATCCTCGATATCACAGTAAAAATCATCGTCGTCATCAAAACACAGCGGTTTTTCATCCTGCAAAGCATTGACATGATGAACAACAGTCTGCTCCTGTGCCGGAATAAAGACACTGGTAAGGTGATCAATATGCGGCTGCCTGTCCAGCTCATAGAGCTTCAGCGGCAGACATTCTTCATCAGGCAGGCCTAAATTACGTAAAAAGTACAGCTGCGCTTCATCAGCGAGCACTTCCATCAAATTGATTTTCACATCCGACGCCACCAGCTGACTATAGACCTGCGTGATCATCAGCGGATATTTACCAGCATCTGCCAGCGCATCAAAATCATGGGCATCAACAATACGCAACCCGGCAATAGGATCAATGCCTAAATCGACATATGCAAGATCCAAAAAGCTCATCGCCGGTAAAATTTTCAGAGGCACTCCGGCCGCTGCAGCCTGTTCCCTCAGCAGCACCACAGTTCGTTCAGCAACCAAAGGACTGCCTGGAACAGCATAAACTACCTCCTGCTCTTTCGCATCCTGTAAAATGGAAGCAACAATTTTTTGATAGACGTCTTCAAAAGACGCTTCCTGTTCATAAACAGCGTCGCAGGACGTAAATTTTATACCAGACCGCTCAAGTTCCTTTACAGTTGGGTGTACAGCTGTACGCAGAATAACCTTGCCGCCGCTTTTCAGCACTGCCATTGTTTCCAGCGACAAATGCCCGGCGCTGCCAGGCCCCAATCCTACAACAGTAATTCCTTTTTCCATCTTACCATCCCTTTACTTGAATCTGGAACCTATCACAGGCAGCTTCTGCAATTCTTTCCTGCCGATCGTTCCGCTTGCTATCAAAGTCAATAGATAAACGATGCCAGCTGCAAAAATCGTTACCGCCGTCGCAAAAGTATTGCCCCAATAAACTATTAAATAATTGTATAAAAGCATACTGACTGCTGCCATCAAAACTGCCGCCAGTAATATTTTCCCCAAAGCATACACTTTAAAAGTGATGCCGCTGCGAATCAAAAAGAAGATGTTTAGAGCGGCTGCCAAGCCAAAATTAATGTTAGAGGCCCAGGCGGCACCGACAATATTGCATGGCAGCGCCGTAAGATACCAAACAGCAGCAGCTTTGACCAACGCGCTGAACAGCATATTCCACATAGGAATAATAGTCTGTCCCATTCCCTGCAGCATACCTGTGGTTATCTGGTGGATACCAAGCAGGCAGATAGAGGGAGCAAGGTTTCTGATCGCCTCGCCCGCAAGCGGCGTGCCATACAGTAATTTTGAAATAGGCTGAGCCAAAGCCCACATTCCTGCAGCGGCAGGAAAAGTCAGTAAACAGCATAATTTCATGGCCATATTTGTTTTCTGGTCGATACTGTTCCTATCGCCCAGAGTAAATGCTTCTGAAACAGCAGGCACCAGGCTTGCTGTAAGGGAAAGCGTCGGAATAGTAGCCATCATGACCAAAGGCATACCCATCCCTGTAAGGTAACCGAACAGGGTCGTAGCCTCTTCGACCGAAAAACCTGATTCCACTAAGCGATTAGGCACCAGCAGCATGTCAATACTGCTCGTCACAGGCACCATAATATTAGCGCAGGAAACAGGCAGCGCCAGCAATACCAGCCGTTTGGCTATCTTCCTGATACTTTCGGGTTCTTCAGTGATCTGCCTGCTGATTTCCTGTTGCCAGCGCAATTTGTTCTTCAGATAAAAAAAGCTCAGTACGATAAGTCCGGTAATAGAACCCGGCACAGCACCGAAAGCAGCCCCGGCCGCCGCATATTCCAATCCGTACGGAAGCAGATAATAGGCCAGTACGACCATCGTCACAACACGTACAAACTGCTCCAGAATCTGTGAGACCGCAGGCGGAGTCATCATTTGATACCCCTGAAAATAACCACGGAAGCTGGCCAGGATCGTAGCAAAAAACACCGCCGGAGTTAAGGCTACCAATCCATAATAAGCCCGCGGATCGCGTACCAGTCCGCTATCGACCAGCCAGCCGGCCGCACAATATAGCCCGGCAGCAAACACGAGCCCCGTTGCGGCCATCAGCCCCAGCGAGACCCTGAATACCCTGCCGGCGCTGGCAAAATCTCCTTTTGCCACTTTTTCGGCTACAATGATCGAAATCGCGATCGGGATACCGGCCGAAGATACGGACAGCATCAAAAGATAAACGGGATATGCCATTTGATAAAGCCCGATACCTTCGCCGCCAAGCAGTCTGGATAACAGTATTCTGTTGACCGAGCCAATGATCTTGACCATCAGCCCAGCCAGCGTCAAGATCATGGCGCCACGTAAAAACTTATCCTTGGTCATACCCTCGTCCTTCCCTTGATTTCTTCATTTAATTAATTATAATCAACTTTATTGTCTCTGTATAGCTTAATCAAAAGCCAGCCGCGGCAGATTTTTTTCCAGCCAGGTCAAACTGTCAGTTTTTAATTTGACTGTGCGGAAAATAAGCTGGGCCTGCGCGCCGCTTTTGAAATTCATATATTGCTGCTGCTCACTGATAAGCTGCATCAGGGCATTCGGATCGATAGCAGCATTTTCAGCAAAGGTAATACGCAGCTCGCCCGGTTTGACACTGATACCGCGAATATGCAGCAGCCGGCACAAAGCCCGCAGACAGGCCACACGCCATAAAACTTCCACCTCTTCCGGAGGTTCTCCAAACCGGTCGATAATTTCGTCAAGCAGATCGTCTTTTTCTCCATAGTCCAAGCCGGCAAAGCGTCTGTAAAGCTCAAGCTTGTAACGAGGGTCAGCTATATAGTCATCGGGAATATATCCGTCAACGCTGATCTCAAGAACCGGATCCGGTTCAGGGATACCGTCTTCAACGCCATCCTTCAGCTTACGGATCGTACGCTCCAGCATATCGCAATAGGCAGCAAAACCCACACCTGCAATATGCCCATGCTGCTGCGCCCCCAGCAGATTACCGGCACCACGGATCTCCAGATCACGCATCGCGATCTTAAACCCGGCGCCCAGCTCTGTAAAATCACGAATCGCCTGCAAACGTTTTTCTGCGACCTCGCTCAAAGCACGATTACGTTTATAGACGAAATAGGCATAAGCCAGACGAGAGGAGCGCCCTACCCGGCCGCGCATCTGATACAGTTGCGATAAGCCAAAATTCTCGGCTCCGTCGATAATAATAGTATTGGCCAAGGGCACTGTCTCTTATACACATCTGACGCTGCCGACGAACTCCA
>ENA-OYXQ01000819-OYXQ01000819.1-human-gut-metagenome-genome-assembly--contig:-NODE-819-length-12055-cov-3.680583_pt1 | contig 12055 bp, 8 predicted proteins | sample MGYA00243974_ERZ653430 | MGnify/ENA primary metagenome ERZ653430 (study PRJEB26926, sample SAMN06164997) | human gut metagenome | biome: ENVO:00009003; feature: ENVO:2100002; material: ENVO:00002003...
CAGAGAATATCTGCAGGAACTGTTGGAGCATTGCAGGCAGCAGGGAATCACCGTAGTAGTGGATGAATGTTTTATAGAGTTCTGCGAGTCCGGCCGGGAACAGCCAAAGTTTCTGCTTGGGGAGATCGGACAGTATGAAAATCTGCTGCTGGCACGGGCCTTTACGAAAAGCTTTGCTATGCCAGGGGTGCGTCTGGGCTATCTGGTATGCAGCAACGCAGAGCTTCGGGAGAAAATACGCAGGCAGCTACCGGAATGGAACCTGTCGGTGTTTGCCCAGAGAGCGGGCATCGCCTGCGCGGAGCAGTCAGAGCAATATCTGCAAGACACAGTGGAATATGTGAAAAACGAGAGAGAATATTTGTGGGAAGGACTGGAAAAGCTTGGCATCCGGGTGGTGTCCGGAGAAGTGGATTTCCTGTTGCTGTATACCACACAGCCCATCTATGACAGCCTGCTTGCAAAAGGTATCCTGATTCGGAACTGTGAGAATTTCCGGGGACTGGGTGAGGGCTATTATCGGATCGCGGTGAAGAAACATGAAGAGAATGAAGTGCTGTTACAGGAACTTGCGCAGATTACTGCTGAATGAGTTCGTTTTCTTTGCAAAGCAGTAAATAGGAGCAGCCGGAAGACGGAAAATGAATTTTGGGGGAAGGTAACTTATGGAAAAAAAGAGCATTGAATATGTATTGCCGGAAGAAATCGAGAAGCGAAGCTTTGAAATTATTGCCGCAGAACTGGCAGAGCGGGGCATCACTTTGCCTGCGGAGCAGGATCCTGTCACCCGCAGGGTGATCCATACCAGCGCAGATTTTGATTATGCGGAGACGATGACCTATTCCGAAAACGCGGTGGAGATCGCTAAAAACCTGATAAAAAACGGTGCGGATATTGTGACGGATACCAATATGGCACTGGCGGGGATCAATAAGAAGGTGTTGGCTTCTTTTGGCGGGGAAGCCCACTGCTATATGGCGGATGCGGATGTGGCGGCTATGGCGAAGGAACGGAAGACCACCCGGGCGGCTATCAGCATGGAGTTGGCTTCGAAGCTGGAAAAACCAGTGATCTTCGCTGTTGGAAATGCGCCTACAGCGTTGATACAGATCTATGAGCTGATGCAGGAAAGGGACTGGCGCCCGGCATTCGTTATCGGGGTCCCTGTGGGTTTCGTGAATGTGGAAGCTGCCAAGGAGCTGATTATAGAGACGGATGTGCCCTATATCATCAATCGTGGAAGAAAAGGCGGCAGCAACGTGGCAGCGGCCATCTGCAATGCCTTGCTGTATGAACTGAAAAAAGAACGAATTGTATAACGATTTGAAAGGTACACAAGACAACCGGCGAGATAGAGTAGACAGAGGATAAGGAACGCAGGAGAGCCAGAATACCGGCGGGATCGGCAACTGGCGCTCTGAGTTCACGATATAATGAGCGCAAGAGAGCCAACATGCTTGCATGATTGGCGAACGGCGAATTTGATCATGATAGTTGCGAAGCAACGTCAAGCACCGAAGGTGCGGATCATGATATAGTAACAGTGAGGTAGAAGACATGCGGTACGGATTTACCACAGGAAGCTGCGCAGCGGCAGCGGCCAAGGCGGCCGCCTATATGCTGCTGACCGGAAGGGAGAAAACAGAAATCACCATAGAGACACCCAAAGGTCTCCCTTACACAGCCCAGATCCGCAACATCTGCCGCAAGGAGCAGGAGGTCAGCTGTGCCGTGGAAAAGGATGGCGGGGATGACCCCGATATTACCACAGGGGCGCTGATCTGTGCGAAGGTTTCTTTTGCGGAAATAACGGATAGGAAAGCCAGAGAAGAACCCGGTAGGAAGAATGGAACCGGACATGCACCTGAACAGGCACAGGTCGTGATCGACGGCGGCATCGGTGTCGGCCGGGTGACGAAGCCGGGACTGGATCAGCCCGTGGGAAATGCCGCCATCAATCACGTTCCCAGAGAGATGATCGAACGGGAAGTATTACAGGTGTGCCAGGTGCTGGATTATCGTGGAATCCTGTCGGTGGAGATCTCTGTGCCGGAAGGTGAAAAGTTGGCAGAGAAGACATTTAATCCAAGGCTTGGCATCGTGGGCGGTATTTCTATTCTGGGTACCAGCGGTGTCGTGGAGCCTATGAGCACACAGGCTATTCTGGATACGATCCGCGTGGAACTGCGGCAACAGCGGGCACTGGGGAGAGAAGATGTGGTGATCTCTCCGGGCAATTACGGACTGGATTTTCTGAAAAATACCTATCACTATGATCTGGATAAAAGTGTAAAATGCAGTAATTTTATCGGTCTGACGATCGATATGGCGGTGGAAGAGGGATTTAGGCGTCTGCTTCTTGCGGGACATATCGGGAAGCTCATCAAAGTGGCGGGAGGTATTATGAATACCCATTCCCGGGAGGGCGACTGCAGGATGGAGCTGTTGACTGCTTTTGCTGTAAAATGCGGTGTAGCGGCAGTGGATGCTGCCAGACTCCTGTCCTGTGTCACCACAGAGGAAGCGGTGCGGATTCTGGACGAGTGCGGCAGGAGACAGGAAGTTATGGATTATGCCATGGAGCGTATTTTATTTTACCTGGAAAAGCGGGCGCAGGGAAAGCTTGCGATCGAATGTATCATGTATGCCAATGATTTCGGAGCATTGGCGAAAAGTAAGGAGGCGGAGGAATGGTTTACTTTGTTGGCGCAGGAAGCGGGGCAGCAGATCTGATCACAGTGCGGGGCATGCACATGCTGCAACAGGCGGATGTCATCATCTATGCGGGATCACTGGTGAACCCGGAGCTGTTACAATATGCCAAAACAGACTGTGAAATCCATAACAGCGCAAAACTGACCCTGGAGGAAGTGTTGCAGATTATGCAGGAGGCACAGGAACAGGGGAAGATGCTGGTGCGTCTGCACACCGGAGAACCAAGCATCTATGGTGCGGTGCGGGAGCAGATGGATGCACTGGATGCATTACATATCCCTTATGAGAGCTGTCCGGGAGTCAGTGCCTGCTTCGGCGCAGCGGCATCGTTAAATCTGGAATATACCCTGCCCGGTGTCTCCCAGACCCTGATCATCACCCGTATGGAAGGACGGACCGGAGTGCCGCAGAAGGAGAGCATCGAAAGTCTGGCAGCCCATCAGGCTTCCATGGCGATCTATTTAAGCACGGGAATGCTGAGGGAACTGAGCCGCAGACTGATGGCGGGCGGTTATGCGGAGGACACCCCCGCAGCCCTGATCTACAAGGCAACCTGGCCGGAGGAAGAGGCTTATATCTGTACGGTGGAGACACTGGCACAGGTAGCGGAAGAACACGGCATCATTAAGACAGCGCTGGTACTGGTGGGGGATGTTATCACCCATGGAAATTATCAGAAGTCGAGGCTGTATGCGGCGGATTTTTCCACAGAATTCCGTCAGGCAAAAAGCAGTGTCCGGCAGACAGAGGAAAACCGGGAGGAGCAGCGTGAAGATTAGTGTGATCAGCTTTACGAAAACAGGACAGAAGATGGCGGAACGGATTCTGAAGAGCATGTGCGGTGGAGACGAAACGATTATTCTATATAGCAAATGCTCCCGAAAAAAGACAGTGCAGACAGCGGAAAACAGTGGGGACGTTACAACGCAGACATTTGGGGTGATTCCGAACAAAGACAGTAACGTACCGACAGATAATACCGGGAATACAATAGCGGTACAGGAGAGTGTGTCAGTCTGGGCCGGTGAGCAGATGACCGCCCATCATGCGCTGGTGTTCGTCGGTGCCTGCGGTATTGCGGTTCGGGCTATTGCCCCCTGGATCACGGACAAGCTGCATGACAGCCCGGTACTGGTCATAGATGAACAGGGGCAGTATGTGATCCCGCTGTTGTCCGGGCATGTGGGCGGAGCCAATGAACTGGCGGTCCGTCTGGCCGGAGAACTGGGAGCCGTCCCTGTGATCACGACAGCCACAGACCTGCATGGCAGCTTTGCGGTGGATTTGTTTGCCAAAAGAAATGATCTGTGGATTCACAACCGGGAGGGGATTGCCCGGGTGTCGGCAAAAATACTGGCAGGCGAGAAAATTACCATGTCCGTACAGACAGGGCATCTGGCAGTGGACGAGACTATTCCGTCAGAGATCAGGCTGTGTGCATATCCTCCGGTGGAAAAGGTGGATGTCCTAATAGCGGACAACACGGAAGAAATATTTCGAAAAGAGGCAGCAGAACTGTTGTTGAAGCCGAAGAAATATATTCTGGGTGCGGGTTGTAAAAAAGGAACGGACAGTGTGAAGCTGGAAGCCTTTTTAAGAAAAATACTGGAAGAACAGGACATTGCCATAGAACAGGTCGCAGCACTGGCTTCCATTGATGTAAAGAAAGAGGAACGGTGTCTGCTGGAATTCAGCGAAAAGTACAGAATCCCGTTTCAGACCTATCCGGCACAGAAATTACAGACGGTGTACGGAACATTTCATGGCTCCGATTTTGTAAAGTCACAGGTGGGTGTGGACAATGTGTGTGAACGTGCCGCTATGAAGGCGGCGGGGGCAGATGGAAGAATCTGCAGAGCTAAGCAGGCACAGGATGGCATGACCGTGGCAATTGCCGAGAAAGCATGGAAAGTATCGATGTAATCGTAAAGACCAATCGGAAGGACAGTCAGAAAAAACAAAGATTTTTTCATGTAGCTAGGCATCCTTGGGACAATACCTACAAGTGATGGAAGCATGAGAGGATCCGGAGGGCTTGCAAATGATGGAAAGAGGAAAATCAGATGAGTAACAGAATCTATATCATAGGAATGGGTCCCGGCAGGGAAGAAATGATGACCGGAGAAGCCATCGCTGCGCTGGAGCAGGCAGATGTGATTGTGGGTTATACCGTATATGTCAAATTATTGGGAGAACGTTTTGCAGGGAAAAGGCTGCTGACCACTTCCATGCGGCAGGAGACGGAGCGCTGTGAGCTATGCTTCCGGGAGGCGGAAGCAGGAAATCAGGTGGCACTGATCTGTAGCGGCGATGCAGGCATCTACGGTCTGGCATCCCTGATGTACGAGCTGGGGGCAAAGCACCCGGAGACGGAACTGCTTGTGATTCCCGGCATCACGGCGGCCAGCAGCGGTGCGGCGGTACTGGGAGCACCTTTAAATCATGATTTCTGCGTTATCAGCCTGAGCGATCTGATGACTCCATGGGAGAAGATTGAAAAGAGACTGCGGGCGGCAGCAGTGGGAGATTTTGCCATGGCCATCTACAATCCTTCCAGCCATAGACGAAAAGATTATCTGCAGAGAGCCTGTGATATTTTACTGGAAACCATAGAAGGGAAGCGTCCCTGTGGCTATGTGGAAAATATTGGAAGAGAAGGTACCCGGGCGGTGACCTGTACGCTGCGGGAATTAAGGGACCGGGAAGTCAATATGTTCACCACCGTATTTATTGGCAATTCGGAGACGGAGATCCTGGGGGACAAGCTGATCACCAGAAGAGGCTACCAGGCAGAAAAGGGAGAAAAGGCAGAGTGAAAAAGCTTGTAATATTTGCGGGAACCACAGAAGGACGGAGATTGTCGGAGATTCTGGCGGATGCCGGAATCGCACATACGGTATGCGTGGCAACGGAATACGGTGAAATCGTAATGCGGGAACAGACGGAAAGCACAAAAGCGATGCAGACAGCCGGGCAGCCCATTGTAAACCTTCACTGCGGCAGAATGGATCGGGAGCAGATGCAGAAGTTTCTGCATGACGAAGGCTATGAGATTGTAGTGGATGCCACCCACCCTTACGCCAGGGTCGTTACGGAGAATCTGCGGGGAGCTGTGGATACACTGAAATCTTTGGAAAAAGATGCACATTTTCCCATTTACCTGCGTCTGGAACGGAAAATCGACGGGATTACAGAAGCAGATGGCATTGCTACAAATGTCCAATATTTTGAAAACAATGCAGATTGTGCGAAAGCTTTGGAGAATACAGAGGGCAATATTCTGCTGACCACGGGAAGCAAGGAACTGGCGGTGTATTGCGCTTCCGGCAGATTGAAAGACCGCCTGCATGTGCGGATCCTTCCGGGAAGAGAGAGTCTGGAACTGTGCATGGAGCAGGGAATCAAAGGTCGGCAGATCCTGGCATTGCAGGGGCCTTTTTCCACAGAGATGAACGCTGCCATCCTAAAGCAGTACGACATCCGCCATATGGTCACGAAAAACAGCGGCCGGGCCGGAGGCTGCCAGGAGAAGCTGGAAGCAGCGAAAATGCTGGGAATCCCGGTGTATGTGATTGAGTCTGCGCAGAAGACATCGGATGCTGCCGGGAATATTCCGGGGACAGACTCGTATTCGTTTGCAGGAATCTGTGGAAAACTGGGACAACTCTGTGATTGTAAGATTTCGCAGCAGGGAAGTCTGGAAATCTGCCTTGCCGGGATCGGTATGGGCAGCAGAGACTGCATGACAAAAGAAGTGCAGCAGACAATCGAAACTGCGGATATCCTGCTGGGGGCGGAGCGCATGATTGCAGACTATTCTGCCAGAATAGAAAAAAAGCCCTACTATATGGCTGCCCAGATCCTGCCCTATCTGGAAAAATTACAGGAAAGCGAGGAACTGGCACAGCAGGAGACACTTCGGGTAGCGGTTCTGTTTTCCGGAGATACCGGATTCTACAGCGGATGCAGAAAATTGTATGTGGAATTACAGGAAGCGATTGCAGCAGGACAACTGAGAGGCAGTGTGAGGATCCTGCCGGGAATTTCATCGGTGGTTTCTCTGGCGGCCCTGGTGGGAGAAAGCTATGAGGATGCCGCCATTTTAAGCATGCACGGCAAGAAACTGAACCATCTTCCGACAACTGTGGTGAGTCATGAGAAGACTTTCCTGTTGACCTCGGGAAGTGAGGATATCCGTAAGATCGGACGGATGCTTACGGAGATGGGACTGACAGATTGTGAAGTGATCGTGGGATATCAATTGTCCTATCCGGAAGAAAATATACGGATCCTGATGCCGGAGCAGTGTGTGGAGGTCACCGAAGAGGGTCTGTATACCTGCCTGATCCGCAATCCTCATCCACAGCCGGAACTCCTGACCCACGGCAGAGCGGACACCTGTTTCCTACGGGATGCTTCCGGGACGGAGGGAAAACTTCGCAGAACTCCTATGACCAAGGAAGAAGTCCGGGAAGTCAGTATTTGCAAGCTGCACCTGACAGATGGAGCCGTAGTCTATGATATCGGCAGCGGCACCGGATCCGTGGCGGTGGAAATCGCCGGATTGTCGGAAACGGTGCATGTCTATGCCATTGAGAGAAAACCGGAGGCGGTGGAACTGCTTCGGAAGAACCGAGAGCATTTCCATATGGACAATATGGAGATCATCGAAGCACTGGCACCGGAGGGACTGGAAGAACTGCCTGTGCCGACCCATGCTTTTATCGGCGGCAGTGGAGGCAGATTAATGGATATTTTACAGACCTTGTATCGGAAAAATCCTCATATGCGCATTGTGATCAATGCCATCAGCATGGAAACCATTGCAGAACTTAAGGAAGTGCTGGATACTTTTCCGATGGAGGAAGAGGAGATCCTGCAGATGCAGGTAAGCCGGGTGAAGAAGCTCTTAAGCTATCATCTGCCCCAGGCGGAAAATCCGGTGTGGATCTGCTCGTTTACGTTCCGGGAGACAGGAACGGATCCTATGGATAACGCGAAGAAAACAAAACAAAACGCAGGGGAGACCGGAAACGGTAAGAATGGAGAAGTACAGAGATGACCGGAGCACAGAAAAAGAAGATACGCCGCATCATGATCGCTGCACCGAAGAGCGGCAGCGGCAAGACTACGATCACCTGTGGATTATTGCAGATTTTTAAGGAAAACGGAGAGGATATCTCTTCCTGTAAATGCGGCCCGGATTATATCGATCCCATGTTCCACAGACAGGTGCTGGGGATTCCTGCCAGAAATCTGGACACTTTTTTCACCGGAGAGGACGGCACGAGAAGCCTGTTTCTGAGAGATCGCAGGGAAGACGAGCTTGTGGTCATGGAAGGTGTTATGGGACTCTATGACGGGCTGGGCGGAATAAGAGAGGAAGGCTCCTCCTATCATCTGGCAAAGGTGACGCAGACCCCCATCATACTGGTGGTGGATGCAAAAGGCATGGGAAAATCGGTGATTCCTCTGATCACCGGATTTCTGGCTTATGATAAAGAACATCTGATCCGGGGAGTGATCTTCAACCGTATGTCAGCAGTTTACTATGAGATTCTGAAGCCACTGGCGGAAGAGGAACTTGGTATTGCGGTGCTGGGATATTTCCCGGAAAATAAGGACTTACAGATCGCCAGCAGACATCTTGGCCTGTGCCTGCCGGGAGAACTGGAAGATCTGCAGGGAAAGATCCGGGTCACGGCGGCAAAACTAAGGGAGAGCGTAGACATTTCGAAGCTGTTGCAGATTGCAGAAGAGGCGGAACCGCTGGGAGCTGAGAGAATAGAGAGAACCTCCCAAACCAAAAAGAAGGAACGCAGTGAAGAAACGGCAGAAGAGCAAGATCCGGATTCTGTGGAAAACGATAGGGTAAAGTGCCCGAGGATCGCTGTAGCCCGGGATGAAGCCTTTTGCTTTTATTATGAAGAGAATCTGCGCCTGCTGGAACAGACCGGAGCGGAACTGGTGTATTTTTCTCCATTGCATGACAAGGCGTTGCCGGAAAATATCCATGGGATGCTGTTGGGCGGCGGTTATCCGGAATTATATGCCGGACAGCTGAGTGAGAACAATACCATGCGCAAGGCCATCCGGGCAGCAGTCATAGGTGGCCTCCCCACCGTAGCGGAGTGCGGAGGCTTTTTATACCTGCATACGTCCCTGACAGACAGAGAAGGACATTCTTGCCTGATGGCAGGAGTGCTGCCTGAAAAATGCTTCGATACCGGAAGCCTGGTGCGCTTCGGATATATCGAACTGGAAGAGAACAGTGAATATTTTCTGCCCCGGGGCAGCCGCATCCGGGCACATGAATTTCATTACTATGACAGTGAAGATAACGGCGTAGACTGTACCGCAACTAAACCAACCATCGGAAGAAACTATCCCTGCATCCATGTCGGTGAGAACCACTGGTATGGTTTCCCCCACCTCTATTATCCTTCCTGCCCCGAGTTCGCAGAGCAATTTGTGGAAAAGGCTGCGCAGTACAAAAATCGTTTTAAATAGCAGGATATTTGGCGGTATCTGCAAAAATTGTGCAAGAAAAATAAAAAAACACTTGCATCGTACATCGATGTACGGTGTACAAAGAAATGGGGAAGTATTTCGGATGAAATACGTTGAAAGGACGAAACCGGCTGGCGAGAGTTGGGTTCGTCCTTTTTTGCAGAAAAATTCTCAAAAACAAAAAAGATGTGTTATAATCGTAATATCTTTTTTAGGTACGGAGGATAAAGTTATGGAAAAATCAAAGGTATATTTTACAGATTTCAGAACCCGTCTGGGAGAGGGACTTCCCAGTAAGTTAAAGCGCCTGATGAAGGCGGCGGGGATTCAGGATATGGATATGGATCACAAGTTTGTTGCCATCAAGATGCACTTCGGTGAGCTGGGCAATCTGGGATTCTTACGTCCCAATTATGCGAAAGCGGTAGCGGATGTGGTAAAGGAGCTGGGCGGAATTCCTTTCCTGACGGACTGTAATACCCTGTATCCCCTGTCTCTTATACACATCTCCGAGCCCACGAGTTCGTCGGCAGCGTCAGATGTGTATAAGAGACAGGTAATACCCTGTATCCCGGCAGCCGTAAGAATGCCATCGAGCATATGTACTGTGCCTGGGAGAATGGTTTCACACCGTTGACGGTTGGGTGTCCTGTGATCATTGGTGATGGTCTGAAGGGAACGGATGATATCGAGGTGCCGGTAGAGGGCGGCGAATATGTGAAAAATGCTAAGATCGGCCGGGCCATTATGGATGCGGATGTGTTTATTTCCCTGAATCATTTCAAGGGGCATGAAACGGTGGGCTTCGGCGGTGCTATCAAAAATATCGGTATGGGCTGCGGATCCAGAGCCGGTAAAATGGAACAGCACGCTCAGGGCAAACCGGAGATCAATGAGAATTTGTGCCGTGGCTGCAAACGATGCATGAGAGAATGTGCCAATGAGGGACTGGTATACGACGAGACTACCCATAAGATGCATATTGATCATAACAAATGCCTGGGCTGTGGACGCTGTATCGGTGCCTGTAACTTCGACGCAATCCATAGCGGTTGTGATGCGGCAACAAAGGATTTCAACTGCCGTATGGCAGAGTATGCGAAGGCGGTCGTGGACGGCAGACCCAATTTCCATATTTCTCTGGTGGTGGATGTGTCTCCGAACTGTGACTGCCACCGGGAGAATGATGTACCCATCCTGCCCAATATCGGTATGTTCGCCTCCTTCGATCCTCTGGCGCTGGATCAGGCCTGTGTGGATGCCTGCCTGAAGCAGACACCGCTGCCGAACAGCCAGCTGACGGATGCCATGGCAAAAGAGGGCTTTTGTGATCACCATGATCATTTTGAAAATACCACTCCAAATGCGGAGTACAAGACCTGTCTGGAGCATGCGGAGAAGATCGGCATCGGCAGCAGGGCGTACGAACTTATTGTTATGAAGTAATTTCAGAAAGGATGAGCTTATGCGTCCCATGGTAAGCATCATTGTTCCGGTATACAATGCGGAGCAATATTTACGACGCTGTGTCGACAGCATTTTGAATCAGGAATACACGGACTTTGAAGTGTTTCTGGTAAACGACGGCAGTACGGATTCCTCCGGTGACATCTGCGAGGAATACGGCAACAAGGACACAAGAGTCAATGTGATCCAGAAGGAAAACACCGGAGTCTCCGACAGCAGAAATCTGGCATTGGATCGTGCACGGGGAAAATATCTGCAATTCTTAGACAGCGATGACTGGATCACGCCGGATGCCACAAGACTGTTCGTGCGGGCGGCGGAAGAGTATGGCTGCGATATGGTCATTTCAGACTTTTACCGCGTGGTGGGAGAGCGTCTGTCCCCCAAGGGAGACATTGAAGAGGAGGGTGTGCTCACCCAGGAGGAGTTCGCGGCACATATGATGGAGAATCCGGCAGACTTTTACTATGGTGTGTTGTGGAACAAACTGTACCGCAGGGATCTGGTGGAGGAGCACAGTCTGCGAATGGATACGAATATCAACTGGTGTGAGGATTTTCTGTTCAATCTGGAATATATCCGTTACGCGAAAGTATTCTATGCCCTGCATGCCCCAATCTATTATTATGTGAAGCGCAAAGGCTCCCTTGCCAGTCAGGGAATCAGCATCTCCAAGACGGTAAAGATGAAGTTGAATGTCTTTGAGTATTACAATAACTTCTACAAGCATGTGCTGGAAGAAGAGGACTACGAGAAGAACCGTTTGCAGGTATATCGTTTCTTCATTGATGCGGCAGGAGACGGAAACGTGCCGCCTTCCATCCTGCCCGGATCCAAGAAGCTGGGAGACGAGAGAGTCTTTGTCAACACCGAGATCCTGCAGGCCGAGGGACCGGCGGGGGATGCTTACCGTAAGCGGAAGCTTCTGGAACATTATCTGGAGCCGGTGGCATTAAAAGGAGATCTGAAGGTAGCGGATGTGCGGCTGCTTCTGTGCCTGTGTGAAAAGCACGAGTGGGACAGCAGACGGGAACTGGCGGATTTCGCCGGAATCTCCCGCACGAACCTGACCAGCGGCTTGCAACGCCTGACCATGAAGGGATTCTTGAAAATAGAGGAAGTGAAGGAACCCAAGCCTTCCAGAAAAAGCAAGGCAGCCGGAGAAGTACAGGGAAAAGCGGAAAAGCCGGAGACAAGGCGCAAAGACCGTAAAACCAAGGTCACAGTGACAATCCTTCCCACTGCGGAAGCGGTCATGAAGGAACTGGCACTGGCACAGCGGGATTATGATGAGGCGAGATTTGTGGGATTTACCGAGGAAGAACTGATAAAATACGCAGATATGTCGGAGAAAATAAAAGAA
>ENA-OYXQ01000828-OYXQ01000828.1-human-gut-metagenome-genome-assembly--contig:-NODE-828-length-11975-cov-8.202852_pt1 | contig 11975 bp, 9 predicted proteins | sample MGYA00243974_ERZ653430 | MGnify/ENA primary metagenome ERZ653430 (study PRJEB26926, sample SAMN06164997) | human gut metagenome | biome: ENVO:00009003; feature: ENVO:2100002; material: ENVO:00002003...
AGAATGTCTTTGTGAATACGCTGCCGTCAGCTGTCATAACATTTTCAGGAGCTGCAGCAGGTGTACCAACCCATTCATAGCCTGTAAGATTTGTTGTACCGGCAACTACATATGTAGTATCGGCAGCAGGAGCTGTTGTAGGCTCTTCTGTTGTAGGCTCTTCTGTTGTAGGCTCTGCTACTGTTGTAGGCTCTACTGTTGTAGGCTCTTCTGAACCGTCGGGAACTGTTACAGTTTTAGCAACTGCGACATACTTATCAAATGCATCCTGATTTAATACAGATTTGTCTAAGAGTACTACTTCATCACTAGGGATTTCCAACTCTGATACAGGGTCTTGATTTGAAATAGTAAGATACTCTACATCAAGGTCAACAGTAGTTGCTACAGCCTCGGGATTGATGACATCGAATTCAACAGAAGAAAATACTATTTCTTTTTCTGATGAAAAATAGAGACTTGTGTCACTTCCTATACCCATAAGTAAACCAGGAGCTACATTTTTGTTGAATTCGAAATTTGGATATTCGAATGAAGTACTCTTTCTTGTATTATCTGAGACCTTGAGAACAGCAGGATCATAGTTCATTTTATACTGGAAGTTCAACATACCATCTCTGTCCTTGGTCTGGAACATGTATGTAACCCTTACAGTCTTCTGATCTGCGCTGAGAGTAACCTGCTTCTCAGAAAAGAGGTTTGAAGTAGCTGTAACTGTGAGACCCTTTTTTGCAGGAGCTGCAGTTGTAGGCTCTGCTACTGTTGTAGGCTCTGCTACTGTTGTGGGCTCTGCTACTGTTGTAGGCTCTACTGTTGTAGGCTCTGCTACTGTTGTAGGCTCTGCACCAGTAACGATGTCAACCTTACCCTTTGCACCCTGCTTTGTAGCATAGTTAAAGTTTGAAAGGTCAAGTGTAAGAACGATGTCATAACCGTCTTCGTAACCAGCTGCATCTGTATCAATGATCATGTTCTGACCGTTGTATGTAAGGTCAAACCACTCATTGAGAGGAGCTGTGCCCTGCTCAGGAAGGCCCCAGTTATCTGCCCATGAACCGTTGGCAGCAAACTTGAACTGATAGTTCTCATAAGCGTCAAGGCTCTCAAACTTAATCTGGTAAACCTTTGAACCCTCAGATGTTTCTGTCATGTAGTTAGCTTCAGCATCTACCTTCCAGTCCTTACCGTTGAGCCATGCATCTTCACCGTTACCAACGACTGTAATGTGGTCAACAACAAGTTCTTTCGGAATTACAACACCTTCACCTGTTGCAGTGATTTCATTTGTTGTAGGGTTGTAAGTTACTGTTACATCACATTCCTTTGTAACATTGAATGTGAAGTTGTCATTGCCGGTATCGCCTACACCAATCCACTCTGAATCGTTTTTAACGATCTTGAACTGGTAGCCGTTGCCGACTGCTACGTTGGTAAATACTTTTTCGTAGTTACCGTCGCCGTTTTCTGTCATTACATTATCTCCGCAAGTTGCTTCAGTCTCAGCCCACTTGTAACCTGTGAGTTCTTCACAACCGGATACGAAATATGAATCGCCGGCAGCAGAAACGCTCACTACAGTTGCAACGAGTGATGTCACAACAAGCATCATAGACAGTAAAAGGCTAAGTGCTTTTTTGAACATTTTCTTTTCCTCCTTATGTGATAATGCTTCTATAAGCAGTTTAATTATACAACAATCAACCACCAAAAGTCAATGCTAAAAACTCTTGCTGGCTGATTATTTGACAAAATATTGTTTTTTTGTAGGAATGCACAAATAAAATATCATTTATTTGTTATTTGTAACCATTCACATTGTGAGATTGCCAGTTCCAACTGTCACGGCACATATCCTCAAGACTTTTCTCGGCAACCCATCCAAGTATTTTCTTGGCTTTTGTTGCGTCGGCAAAGCATTCTGCAATGTCGCCTGCTCGGCGTGGCTTTATAACATAAGGAATTTCAATCGAATTTGCCTTTTCAAAAGCCTTTACAATATCAAGAACGCTGTAGCCCACACCTGTTCCGAGATTAAAAATCTCGGTTCCCTTGTGCTCTGCGGAATATTCAATAGCCTTTACATGACCTTTTGCAAGGTCAACAACATGGATATAGTCACGCACACCCGTGCCGTCATGCGTAGGATAATCGTTGCCGAAAACACCTAGACACTTGAGTCTGCCTGCGGCAACCTGTGTTATGTACGGCATAAGGTTATTCGGGATTCCGTTAGGATCTTCACCGATTCTGCCGCTTTCGTGAGCACCGATCGGGTTAAAGTAACGAAGAAGAACAACAGACATATCGAGATTTGCGTTTGCGGTGTCTGTAAGAATTTGTTCCATCATAAACTTTGTCCAGCCGTACGGATTTGTAGGAGAACCCTTTGGCATTGTTTCAACAAGCGGAACAGTTTCCGGAGTACCGTAAACCGTGGCACTTGAGCTGAAAATAAAGTTATTTACACCGTGTTTTTTCATCACCTCAAGCAATGTGAGCGTTGAATCAATGTTGTTACGGTAATATTCAACAGGCTTCTCACAGCTTTCACCTACTGCTTTAAGACCTGCAAAGTGAATTACCGCATCAATCTTATTCTCCGAAAAAATCTTTTCAACGGCATCTCTGTCACATACATCGGCCTCATAGAGCGGAATTTTTCTGCCTGTCAGCTCTTCAACTCTTTCAACCGCAACGGGACAGCTGTTTGAAAAATTATCTGCAATTACAACATCGTGACCTGCGTTGATGAGTTCAACACAAGTGTGCGAGCCGATATATCCGGCGCCGCCTGCAAGCAAAACATTCATTTTAAAATTCCTTTCTTAACATCAGCATTTTTCAGGCTCGTGATAGTCAACACCAAAGGTTTCGGCTGTAACCTTTGCCATAATCTGAGGATCAAGAGGCTTGTCGGAATAGTCTGTGTCACACTCTGCGATTTCATTGACAACATCCATACCCTCAATAACCTTGCCGAATGCGGCATACTGACCGTCAAGGTGCGGAGCGTTCTTGTGCATAATGAAGAACTGCGAGCCTGCTGAATCGGGCATCATTGAACGAGCCATTGAGAGAACACCCTCTGTATGCTTGAGATTGTTTTCAAAGCCGTTCACGGCAAATTCGCCCTTGATTGAATATCCGGGACCGCCCATACCCGTGCCTTCGGGGCAACCGCCCTGAATCATGAAACCGTAGATTACACGGTGAAATGTAAGGCCGTCATAGTAACCCTTGTTTACAAGGCTGAGAAAATTATTTACAGTATTCGGAGCAATTTCGGGATAAAGCTCCGCTTTGATTGTTTTTCCGTTTTCCATTTCAAAAGTAACAATAGGATTGCTCATTTTAAATCATCCTTTCGGTTTATTAACACTATTTTAGTATATTCTTGATAAAATAGCAAGTGTCTTAGTGATTATTTGCGAATAAATCAGCCTTTTTCAATGCTCATTGTAGCAAAAGCATTGAGGTCTGTTCCTGCAATATTTCCGCTGAGAAACTCGTAATATCCCTGTGAACCGACCATGGCGGCATTGTCACCGCAAAGAGATTTTTCGGGCATATACATTTCCCAATCACGCTTTTTACACTCTTCTGCAAGGGTTCTTCTGAGAAGTGAATTTGCCGAAACACCGCCTGCGATTACAAGCTTTTTCTGTCCCAAGTCTTCAGCCGCCTTGATAAAGTTTGTAACAAGGCAATCGACAACAGCATAGCGGAATGATGCACAGACATCGGCTTTGTTAAGCTCAACACCCTTTTGTGCCGAATTGTGAATGAGGTTGATTACGGCTGTTTTAAGTCCCGAAAAGCTGAAATCATACGGCGCATCGTGAACTGCGGGACGAGGAAGCTTGAATGCAAACGGATTGCCGTTTTCCGCAACTCTGTCCATTTCAATTCCGCCCGGATACGGCATTCCCATTGTCCTTGCGGCTTTGTCAAAAGCCTCGCCTGCGGCATCATCACGGGTTTTGCCGATAATTTTCATCTTTGTGTAGTCCTCAACCATAACAATATGACTGTGACCGCCCGACACAACAAGGCAAAGGAACGGCGGTTTTAATTCTTTATTTGAAATATAATTTGACGCAATGTGTGAACGAAGATGGTGAACAGGAACAAGCGGAATTCCTGTTGCAAGTGAAAGTCCTTTTGCAAAATTCACTCCCACAAGCAACGCTCCAATAAGTCCGGGGGCATATGTAACGCCGATTGCGTCAATGTCGGAAAGCCTGCAGTCTGCATCTTCAAGAGCCTGTCTTACAACAGGAACAATTGCTTCTGCGTGACGGCGTGATGCGATTTCGGGAACGACACCGCCGTAAAGCTTGTGTTCCTCAACCTGAGATGCAACCACCGAGGAGATTATGTTTCTGCCGTCCTCAACAACCGCTGCCGCAGTTTCGTCACAGGACGATTCTATTGCGAGTATCTTCATAATTTTCCTTTCACTACGAAACATTTATGATGAAGTTCCGTAATATCGTTAATATAATGTTTTATTACATATATATGTCAAAAACAGCGTGTCATTAAAACAGCGTTTTCGGTTGGAGAGGAGTAGTAATTTTTCCTCTCTCCCACCTTGATAAATCCGAATTTTTCATAGAGAGAACGGGCGTTCCCGTTACTTTCACGAACCTCAAGAGTGAGAAAGCAAAGGTTATTTTTCTTGGCATAGGTCACAAGCGTTTCAACAAGCGCCGAACCTATTCCCCGATTTCTGTGTGTACCGTCAACGGCAACATTGAAAATGTAACCCTCATCAACAACAACGCTCATTCCTATATATCCGACAACGACATTGTCTTCCGTTGCGGTAAAAAACAGCGAGGTTTCGTTGTTCAGTTCTTCTTCAAGGCTGTTAAACGACCACGGATGCGAAAAACACCGCTGTTCAAGCTGTGCAACCGCCTCAAGCTGATTTTCGGTCATTCTGTCAATTTTCATACGCTTTTAATATTTCCTTTACAGAATTAACAATTTCATCACGGCAATGTCTGTACACCTCAATGTCGCCGCCGTAGGGATCGCTTATACCGAGCACGGCGATTTTTTCGGGCTGTACAAGAAAAAACTGCATCAACATTTTTGCGTGACTTTGCGACATACAGTAAAATTTTTCGTATTTTTCAATGCCGGCATCAGCCACGGCTGTTGAAGCTTTGCCCGAAAGGTCAATTCCGATTTCCTTACAGGCAATCACGGAATTTTCCGACACGGGAAGTCCCGTTGAGGTCGCAATGCCAAAGCTTTCCGCCCTGACGCAAACACCGTTTTTCTCTGCCATATCATTAAAAATTGCCTCTGCCATGGGACTGCGACAGGTGTTGCCCGTGCATACAAAGGCAATCGTTCTGTTATCCTTTTGCATCATACCAAGTCCTTCCGATTGCCGCATCGGCTGTGAGCGGAACGCTCATTTTAACTGCGTTTTCCATTTCTTCCTGAACGATGAGTGCAACTCTCATGCTCTCATCCTGCGGAGCTTCGACAATAAGTTCGTCGTGAACCTGCAACACAAGCCTTGCACGGAGATTTTCGGCTTTCATTCGCTCGTCAACCTTAATCATTGCAATTTTGATAATGTCTGCGGCTGTGCCCTGAATAGGCATATTTCTTGCAACTCTCTCGCCGAATGCACGGATCATATGCTTGCTCGAGGTGAGTTCGGGAAGATTTCTTCTTCTGCCGAACATCGTTTCAACATAGCCGTCAGCGTTCGCCTTTTCAACAACATTTTTCATATAGCTGTCAACACCGCTGTAATGGGCAAGATAGCTTTCAATGTAGTGCTTTGCCTCTTTATTTGAAACACCGATATCCTTTGCAAGTGAAAATGCACCGATTCCGTAAACAATACCGAAGTTAACCGCCTTTGCACGGCTTCTCATAATCGGAGTTACCATATCAAGCGGCATATTGAACACCTGTGACGCTGTGATTGCGTGGATATCTTCGTTATCCTTGAACGCTTTAATCATATTTTTGTCACCCGAAATATGGGCAAGCACACGGAGTTCAATCTGCGAATAGTCGGCGTCAACAAGCGCCCAGCCCTCTCTTGCACAGAAAAACTTTCTCATCTCTCTGCCAAGCTCGGTTCTTACGGGGATATTCTGGAGATTCGGCTCTGTTGAGCTGATTCTGCCTGTTCTTGTTTCGGTCTGATTGAAATTTGAATGGATTCTGCCGTCATCTGCAATGACCTTTAAAAGTCCCTCGCAGTAGGTTGAATTCAGCTTTGAGAGCGTTCTGTATCTCAGCACCATTTCAACAACGGGATGTTCATACCTCAGGCTTTCAAGCACCTCTGCATTTGTACTGTAACCGCTCTTCGTTTTCTTTTTGCAAGGGAGTCCGAGGTTTTCAAATAAAACTACGCCAAGCTGTTTGGGAGAATTGATGTTAAACTCACAGCCCGCACTTTCGTAAATTGCGGTTTCAAGCTCCTTAATCTGTGCAGAAAGCATTTCGCCGTAGCTTTCAATGCCCTGTCGGTCAACACAGACACCGATATTTTCCATTCTTGCAAGCACCTTTGCAAGCGGAATTTCAATTTCACTTAACAACTTTTCCTGACCGTGAGCCTTGATTTTATCTCCGAGTTTTTCGCACAATTCTGCGTAACAGGCAAATGCCTCGTATTTTTCATTCTGCTCATCAGTGCAGACAGGCAGAGCGATTTCGTAAGCGGCACAAAGATTTTGGTCCGAATAATCCTTTGACGACGGTTCAATCAGATATGCCGCAAGCTCAATATCAAACACAATATTTTCAACATCAATATTTTTCTCATCGGCATAAGCGTAGAGCGTTTTGATGTTTCTTGTGTACTTTTCAAGTTCACTGTCGGCAATAAACTTAACAAAAAGTTCTTCGTCCGTGCTTATATACACCTTGCCGTCAAAAAGTACGGCAAAGGATTTTAATTCTTTATTCTCTGTTTCAAAGTTGAGATAGAGCCTTTTCTCTGACTTAACATTTTTTAAAAGTTCATTTTCGTCAAAATCAGACACAACCTCAAGCGAATTTTTCTCAACCTTTTCGGGCTTTGCATTTTTGTCAGCCTTGATGCCGTATTTTTCTATTAAAGAAAACAGTTCAAGTTTTGCCATAAATCCGGCACATTCATCGGCATCTTTCATATCTACAACATAATTTTCGACATTTGTATCAACAGGAGCGTTGCAGTTTATTTCACCGAGCATACGGCTGAGAATTGCATTTTCCTTTGACGCAGTCAGCTTTTTACGCACACCGTCCTTGATTTCAAGTTCATCAAGATGGTCATAGATATACTCAACCGTGTGATATCTCTGAATGAGGTCGCCTGCACCCTTTGGTCCTATTCCCGCAACTCCGGGAATATTATCCGAAGTATCGCCCTGAATTGCCTTGATTTCTATAAGCTCCTTTGGAGTTACACCGTAAGCTTCAAGAATCTTTTCGGGGGTATAGAGTATATCCTGTTTGTTTGAGCAAAGATGAACGCTTGTTTTGTCCGACACAAGCTGAAGGCTGTCACGATCACCTGTTGCAATAACGCACTCGTTTCCGTTTTCTTCACAAGCCTTGGCGAGCGTACCGAGAATATCGTCAGCCTCAAAGCCCTCACAGGTAACAAGCCTGTAGCCTAAAAGGGTAAGAAGCTTTTTCAGCGGTTCCATTTGTGACGCAAGCTCCTCCGGCATACCTTTTCGTGTTGCCTTGTAGCCTGCATAAGCCTTGTGTCTGAAGGTCGGTGTTTTCAGGTCAAAGGCAATCGCCACGGCGTCGGGATTTTCTTCATTTTTAATTTTGTACAGCATTGTAAGAAATCCGTAAATTGCGTTTGTAAACTGACCGTCCTTTGTAGTAAGCGGTCTTATTCCGTAAAACGCACGGTTTACAATACTGTTTCCGTCAACAGCAAGTAATCTCATAATTTATACATCACATTCTCAATTTTTCCGTCTTTAATGTAAATTCTCGGAACACGCTTTCCGACAAGACAGACGGTTTCGTAGTTTATAGTTCCTGTATTTTCGGCAAGTGAATCTGCAGTAGGCTCACCGTTTTCGCCTGTACCGAATACGACAACCTCGTCACCTGTCTTGACATCTTCAATATCGGTAACATCAAGCATTGTCTGATCCATACATATTCTGCCCACAATTTTCGCTTTCTTTCCGTTTACCATCATATAGCCGTCTTTTGCATTCTGTCTGATGAATCCGTCAGCGTATCCGATAGGAACGGTTGCAATTTTCATCTTTCTGTCGGCTGTAAAAGTTCTGCCATAGGAAATTGTTGCACCCTTTTGAACCTCTTTTACAAAAGCGACAACTGTTTTAAGAGTCATTGCAGGAACAAGGTCAAGTCTGTCAGCAAGCTTTGATGACGGAGCAAGTCCGTAGAGGATAATACCTGCTCTTACCATATCGCAACAGGTTTCGGGGTAATCTTCAATTGCACCGCTGTTTGAGCAATGAACAACGCTGATATCAACGCCTCGCTTTTTAAGGCTGTCACGCACATGAATAAAGTTTTCATACTGCTTGTTTGTGAACTCTCTGCCCTCGGCATCTTCATCAGACACACAAAAGTGAGTAAAAAGTCCCTCAACCTCAAGATTCGGCAGGCAACAAGCCTCGCAAATTTCTTCAATAGAATATTCATCCCGTGGAAATTCCTGACACATAAAGCCGATTCTTGACATTCCCGAGTCAACCTTGATGTGCATTTTGCAGATACAATCCTCTTCAACACATTTTTCGGAAAGCTCCTTTGCATACTCAAGTGAAAAAACAGCCTGAGAAATATCATATTCAGCAAGATTTTCAGCCTCTGAAACGGGAGTGTAGCCAAGAATCACAATAGGGAGTTTTGAACCGCTCTTTCTGATTTCTATACCCTCGTCAATATTTGAAACAGCAAAAAAATCCGCTCCGAGTTTTTCATAAACCTGTGAAAGCTCAACTGCACCGTGGCCGTAGCCGTCAGCCTTTATAACACAACAGACCTTTGTATCGTCTGCAACCTTATTTCTTATTACATTATAGTTATGCTCAATTGCATTAAGTGAAATTTCAGCCCAAGTTCTTTTTACCATATTCATTTCTATCTCTCCACATACCTTTTACAGTCAATTTGCAATCAATGTAATTATAATACTTTTGATTCTTCAAATCAACACAAAATCCCCCTTTAAATGCATATAAAAGTTATTTTATTCGTAATTATGTGCAAAATGTTACTCCTGAATTTTTGCAAATGCACAAATTATCTGCATAAAAGTTCTAAATACTGCAATTCACTTGATTTATTTATTCATTTTTGGTAGAATTAAAAGGTATTTGATTTATAAATTTAATTTCAGGAGGGGCATAATGACAACAAACAACATAATAGTTCTTTGTGCATTTATAGCTTATATGATTATTATGATCGTAATAGGCTTTGTTTGTTCAAAGGGCAACAAGAACAATGAGGACTACTTCCTCGGCGGCAGAAACCTCGGCAGTTGGACAGCCGCAATGTCAGCACAGGCATCTGATATGAGCGGTTGGCTTTTGATGGGACTTCCGGGCGCTGTATACCTTGCCGGTACAGGCGAGGCATGGATTGCCGTAGGACTTCTTATCGGCACAATTCTCAACTGGTACATTGTTTCGGCAAGACTTCGTAAATACACAATTGTGGCAGGCAACTCGCTCACTATTCCGAGCTTTTTCAAAAATCGCTACCGTGACCATAAAAACATAATCAAGATTGTTTCGGCTTCAATCATAGCAGTTTTCTTCACGGTTTACACAGCATCGGCATTCAGTTCGGGCGCAAAGCTTTTTGCTACGCTCTTCTCGGACAGCGCAAGCGGTGACGAAAACTACAATCAGGTTTATGTTATCGGTCTTATCGTTGCCGCAGTAGTAATTCTTGTATATACATTCATGGGCGGTTTCAAGGCAGTTTGTACAACTGACCTCATTCAGGGACTTATGATGATTGTTGCAATCCTTTCCGTTCCGGTGCTTGCATATGCAATTCTCACATTTGACACAAGCTTCAGTTCTGCACTTGCCGCAAAAGGTGTTGAACAGCCTGCTCAGTTCCTTAACTTCTTTGTAAACGGTGACGGAACTCCTGTTTCGGCTGTTTCGATTATTTCAAACCTTGCGTGGGGACTCGGTTACTTTGGTATGCCGCATATTCTCGTCAGATTCATGGCTGTAAAGAGCAATGAAGAAATCAAAAAGTCAAGAAAAATTGCTGTTGTTTGGGTAATTATTTCACTTACTGCGTCATGCCTTATCGGTCTTATCGCAAGAGGCTACCTTACAGCACAGCTTGACGATGCAACAAGCGAATCTGTATTCATCAGAACAATCCAGCAGCTTTTCTCAGGCAACGGTGTACTTATCTTTATCGGCGGTATTTTCCTTTGCGGAATCCTTGCCGCAATTATGTCAACAGCAGACAGTCAGCTTCTCGTCACTGCGTCGGCTGTTTCGGAGGATCTTTACAAAGGTGCTGTTAAAAAGAATGCAAGCGAAAAGAGTTCGCTTTTGGTCGGCAAAATTGCAGTTGCAGTTGTTGCTGTAATCGCATTTTTCATTGCACTTAATCCTAAATCAAGCATTATGGGACTTGTTTCGGATGCATGGGCAGGATTCGGTTCGGCATTTGGACCTGTTGTTCTGTTGGCACTTTTCTGGAAACGCTCAACACTTTCGGGTGCAATCAGCGGTATGGCAACAGGTGCTCTGACAGTTATCATATGGGACTATATTCCGCTTGTAAACGGTCAGACGCTTTATGCGGCAACAAATCTTTATTCACTTGTTGTAGGCTTCGGACTTGCGCTTATTGTGAATGTTATTGTTTCTCTTCTTTCAAAAAAGCCGTCAAAAGAAATCATTGACGAATTTGATTCAATTAAAAATATTGAAGTATAAACCGCAGGGGCAGTCGCTTTATCACGACTGCCTTTTTTGTGTCTGAATTTAATTTTTCCCGAAAATAAGAAAAATAAGGCATGGAATATCACAAAAATCAATTGAAATGTGCAAATCTTTGTAGTATAATCTATCGTATTGTTTGTTACTATTTTATTTTTCAGAAAAGAGATTGATATGAAACTTTTAGAAGACAGAATTCTTAAAGACGGACATATTGGTGCCGACAATGTGTTAAAGGTTGACAGCTTTCTCAATCATCAGATTGATGTCAGTTTTGTATGTGAGCTTGGCAAGGAATTTTACAGGCTTTTCAAGGACGAAAACATAACAAAAATTCTGACAATCGAAGCGTCGGGAATCGGCATTGCCTGTCTTGCGGCTCAGTATTTTGGTGTTCCGGTTGTTTTTGCAAAAAAGACAAAAACGATAAACATTTACTCAGATACATACAACGCAACCGTCCACTCATACACTCATAAAAAGGACTATGACATAGTTGTTTCAAAGGAATTTTTGAGCAAAGAAGACAATGTGCTTATCATTGATGATTTTCTTGCAAAGGGCAGCGCCTTAACGGCACTTCTTATGCTTATTGAAAAAGCAGGCGCAAAAACAGCAGGTGCGGGAATTGTTATTGAAAAAGCTTATCAGGGCGGCGGCAACCTCGTTCGTGATATGGGCATAAGAGTTGAATCTTTGGCAAAAATCAAGTCAATCAGTAAAAAAGACGGAATCGTGTTCTGCAAGCAGTAGTAATATACTGCTTGCTTGTACTTGACTTTTGCTGATATTTATAGTATTATCTAACGGTAGGTCTTGCAGAAATTGAAAATGCGGGTGTGGCGGAATTGGCAGACGCGCTAGATTTAGGTTCTAGTGTCAACCGATGTGCAGGTTCAAGTCCTGTCACCCGCACCAGTAAAGGTGGTTTTTTAACCACCTTTTTCTTTTTGCCAAAATTACTTAAAATGCCTTAAAAGTGGCTTAAACACTGGGTTTTTGAGATTTCAAAAATTCAGTTGAGTA
>ENA-OYXQ01000849-OYXQ01000849.1-human-gut-metagenome-genome-assembly--contig:-NODE-849-length-11760-cov-2.891243_pt1 | contig 11760 bp, 12 predicted proteins | sample MGYA00243974_ERZ653430 | MGnify/ENA primary metagenome ERZ653430 (study PRJEB26926, sample SAMN06164997) | human gut metagenome | biome: ENVO:00009003; feature: ENVO:2100002; material: ENVO:00002003...
TCGGCAGCGTCAGATGTGTATAAGAGACAGGATCCGAACCGTAGAGCGAAACGCCAAGCGCCGCAAGCGGCAGTGTGAGGGAGCCTGTGCCGATGCTCACGTCGAGCGCAGTGCGCACGGAGAGACCGGAAAGAACGGCTTCCCAGTGCGCCTTCGTCATGTCATCTTTTTTGGGAGAGTCGAAGAGATCGTAGATATCGCTGCGGTCATATACGCTGGCCATGGGACAACTACCTCCTGACGAACGATTTTTGTACAAGCCTGCTGCGCGGCGGGGCTTGAGCACTTAAAGTATATCAGCTTTTGTCCCGCTGCGCAACTCGTACCCCGGCGGGAGAGAAAGACGGGCACGCGGGGAGATAAAAAAATAAAGCCGGCCTGTTGGCCGGCTTTATCAGCGGGAAAATGCCGTTACGGCAGAGGGATATCCTTGCTGTCAAAAAGCGTTTTAAGCTCGATCGAGGTGCGCGAGTCGCCAAACTTCTTGATGAGGGACAGAAGCTGGTCGAGCTGCTGCGTATCGCGCACGGCAAAGCGCAGCAGGGCGTTGAACTCGCCCACCACATGGTAGTGGCTGATGACGGAGCTCTGCGAAGAGCAGAAATCACAGAATTTGTCGTACTTGTCCGGCTCGAGGGCAACGGAGATGAAGCCCGTAATGTTGCAGTCGAGCTTGGTACGGTCGATATCGATGTGATAACCGCGGATCACGCCGCTTTCCTCCATCCGGCGAATGCGCTCAGACACGGCGGGCGGCGTCAGTCCCACAAGGTCGCCCATGCGGCGCAGTGTGCAGCGGCTGTCGTCCTGGAGGAGGTTGAGGATTTGGTAGTCAGTCCGATCCATCATGGTCTCCTTATACCGCCTTCTTACACGATTTCACCGCGCTTGATGACGGTCTTAGCAAGGTTGCTGCCAACGCGGTAGCAGATGTAGTCGAGGTCGGGCGCGTCCCAGATGACAAGGTCGCCCATCTTGCCCTCTTCGACAGAGCCGACCTTGTCGGCAAGGTCAATCGCCGCGGCGCCGTTGAGCGTGACAGCCGTGAGGACCTCCTCCGGCGTCAGCTTGTACTTGAGGCAGCCGAGGTTGATGACGAACTGCATGTTGAGGCAGGGGCAGGAACCGGGGTTGAAGTCCGTCGCCATCGCAACGGGGACACCGGCCGCGACCATGTCGCGTGCGGGCGCGAACACCGCGCCGAGGTTGAAGCTCGTCGCGGGCAGCAGGCACGCGATGACGCCGCCCTTTGCCATGCTCTCGATGCCCTCGGGCGGGCAGACGATCAGATGCTCGGCAGAGATCGCGCCGATCTCACCGGCAAGCTGGCTGCCGCCGATGGCTTCGATCTCGTCGGCGTGGATCTTGGGACGCAGGCCATACTTGAGACCGGCCTCGAGCACCTGACGGGACTCTTCGACGGTGAAAGTGTCGGCCTCGCAGAACACGTCGCAGAACTTGGCGATGCCCTGCTCCTTGACGCGGGGCATCATCTCCTCGCAGACAAGGCGGACGTACTCTTCGCGGTTCGCCTTGTACTCCGCGGGGACGAGGTGCGCGCCCATGAAGGTCGCGACGAGATCCATGCGGTGGTGATCGTTGAGATCCTTGATGACCTCAAGTGCCTTGAGCTCGTGCTCGGTGGCAAGACCGTAGCCGCTCTTGGCCTCGACCGTGGTGGTGCCAAAGCCCATCATCTCGTCGAGTGCCTTGGCGGCCTTGCTGCTCAGCTCCTCAACGCTTGCCTTGCGGGTAGCGTTGGTGGTGGACTGAATGCCGCCGCCGGCGTTCTGGATCTCGAGATAGGTCTTGCCGTGGAGCTTCATGCCCAGCTCGTTCTGGCGCCAGCCGCCGAAGATGAGGTGGGTGTGGGCGTCGACAAGGCCGGGGGTGACGAGGTGGCCCTCCGCGTCGACGACTTCCGCGCCCTCGACGGCGGGAACCGCGCCGGTACCGACGGAGGCGATGATGCTGTCCTCGATGAGCACCCACGCATCCTTTAAGAATTTGATCTTGCCCTGCTCCTCGCCGCGATGGGCGGATTTGCCCTCCGGCGTCGCCAGCAGGCCGATGTTTTTGACCAGTAACTTTTTCATAGTAAATGTTGTCCTTTCTCACTGTTGGAAAGAGCATTCTGTTCGATGGCTTGTCAAAAAAGCCTCGCAGAGTTTTACCCGCAAGGGGTACGCGGCATCCGCAAGGCGGCAGAGCCGCCAGCGGCTGCCCAGGCCGCCCGCAGGCGGCAAATAAATTGAGATCATCTTTCCGACGACATGTGCGTCGGAAAGATTCTTTGCGCTCCGCAAGTGTGCGAGCAAAGCGAGTGCGCGCAGCGGAGTGTATCCAGCTCAAAAAAGGGGCATATTTCTATGCCCCTTTTTGAAGTAAATTTTAGTGCATGTATTCCTTCACGGCCTTCTCGCAGAGCTCTTCGTCCGCGACGTAAGGCATGGTGATGTGATCCTGACCCTCGTACATCTTGTTGTATTCGGCGACAGTGGTCATGGCGTTCTCGTTGCGCGCCCAGCTGCGGCGGGCAACGCCGACCATGGTATCCCAAGGCATGGACATGCGCAGGATGGTGTCGACACGCTCGGAGCCGTCGAGAACCATACCGAAGCCGCCGTTGATGGCGCGGCCGATGCCCGTACCACCGCCGTTGTGCAGGGCGATGTAGCTCATGCCGCGGGCAGCGTTACCAGCGTAGCACTGGGTCGCCATCTCGGCCATGATGTTGGAGCCGTCCTTGATGTTGGAGGTCTCACGGAAGGGCGCGTCGGTGCCACCGGTGTCGTGATGGTCACGGCCAAGGATGACGGGGCCAATCTCACCGTTGCGAACCATCTCGTTGAACTTGAGCGCGAGGTTCATGCGGCCCATGGCATCCTGATAGAGGATACGGCACTGGGTGCCGACGACCAGCTTGTTCTTCTCGGCGTCGCGGACCCAGACATAGTTGTCGTAGTCCTGATAGCGGCGGTTGTGGGCCTTGATGTACTCGGCGGCAGCCATGTCGGTCTTGTGCAGATCCTCGGGGTTGCGGCTCAGGCAGCACCAACGGAACGGGCCGTAGCCGAAGTCGAACAGGCAGGGACCAAGGATATCTTCGACGTAGGAGGGGAAGATGAAGCCGTCGAGGTCGTTCTCGCCGTTCTTGCAGATGCTCTTCACACCGGAGTCGTAAACAGCCTTGAGGAAGCTGTTGCCGTAGTCGAAGAAGTAGGTGCCGCGCTCGTGGAACTTGCAGATCATCTCATAGTGATGCTGCAGCGTCTTGTCGACGAGGACACGGAAGCCGTCGGGATCCTTGTCGAGCATTTCGGTGCGCTGCTCGAAGGTCAGACCCTGCGGGCAGTAGCCGCCGTCATAAGGCACGTGGCAGGAGGTCTGGTCGCTCATCAGGTCGACATGGACGTTGTTGTTGTACAGGTACTCGAGCAGGTCGACAATGTTGCCGCAGTAGGCGACAGCGCAGGGCTTGCCGGCCTTCTGGTGGTCGAGAGCGATCTTGGTGGCCTCTTCGAGAGAAGCGGTGCGGTGGCTGACCCAGCCCTGGGTGTAACGGGTCTCGATACGGGAGTCGTCAACCTCAGCGATGATGGAAGCAGCACCGGCGATCTCAGCAGCCTTGCCCTGAGCGCCGCTCATGCCGCCTAAACCCGCGGAGACGAACAGACGGCCGGCGAGGTTCTTGTCGTTGGGGATGCCGAGCTTCAGACGACCGGCGTTGAGCAGGGTGTTGAACGTGCCGTGGACGATACCCTGGGGGCCGATGTACATCCAGCCGCCGGCGGTCATCTGGCCGTAGTTGGCAACACCGAGCGCGGCAGCGCGGTTGAAGTTCTCCTGGTCATCGAAGGTACCGACCATCAGGCCGTTGGAGATGATGACACGCGGAGCCATCTTGTGGGAGTGGAAGAGACCGAGGGGGTGACCGGACATGACGACGAGGGTCTGCTCGTCGGTCAGCTGCTCGAGGTACTTCTTGATCAGGCGGTACTGCATCCAGTTCTGGCAGACCTGACCGGTCTCACCGTAGGTGACCAGCTCATAGGGATAGAGAGCGATGTCGAAGTCGAGGTTGTTGTCGATCATGACCTGAATGGCCTTGCCCTCGATGCACTTGCCCTTGTACTCGTCGATGGGCTTACCGTAGAGCTTGCCCTCGGGACGGAAGCGGTAGCCGTAGATACGGCCGTGCTCTTCGAGCTCCTGCGCAAACTCCTTGGCCATCTGCTCATGATGGTCGGGGTGGATGTAACGCAGGGCGTTCTTGATGGCGAGCGCCTTATCGGCCTCGGTCAGGTGGGATTCGCGGCGGGGTGCGCGGCGATAGCCGTCTTCGAACTTCGGATACTCGGGAAGCTCGTAGTCCAGCTTGATCGTCATCGCATCGTCTGCAAGATTGATCATGATGGGTTCCTCACTTTCATAAAAATATTTCTGTAAAAACCAATAAAAATGAAAACGGAATTCTCGCTTTTCTTTACAACTTGCATTATAGCAAAGATGTGCTATAATGAAAAGTACTTAATTTGTCTGCATACCATACCGTAAAAGTATAAGAAGGAGGGCTGCGAGTGAAGTTCAGACAACTGGAATATTTCTGTGCGGTGGCGGAGGAAAAAAGCATCTCCGCGGCGGCGCGCGAGCTGCACGTGGCGCAGCCGCCGATCTCGCGCCAGATCGCGCAGCTCGAGGAAGAGCTCGGCGTGCAGCTCTTCCTGCGCGGCAGCAAGGGCATGTCCCTCACCGACGCGGGACAAAGCCTGTATCAGCAGACGCAGCAGATCTTTCAGGACATCCGCCGCGTGGAGGACAGCGTGCGCAGCGTGGGCACGGGCATGAGCGGGCGCATCAAGCTCGGCGTCATTTACTCAGCGATGCCCTATGCCCTACCTTATATAAATAAATATCATAGCAAATATCCGCAGGTGGAGCTTTTCATTCGTGTGGGCTCGCCGCAGGAGCTCATCGAGGCGCTCAACCGCGGAGAACTGCACGTGCTGTTTTTACGCACGGCGGCGCGCGAACCGAGCGGCTTGCAGGAGCGCATTCTTGGCGAGGACGCACTCGAGCTCATCATGCGCGAGGACATGGATCCTGCGCCGGAGCTTTCCGAGGTGCCGATCGAGCGGCTCGAGGGTGTGCCGATGTGCCTTCTGCGCTCGGACGACCTCTGGAGCTACAACGACTTTCTGGTGCAGGAGTGCCAGCGCAGCGGCTTTACGCCGAATGTGACCTGCCACTGCTACGATACGCCTATGGCGATGCAGATGGTGCTCTCGGGCTTTGGCATCAGCTTCCTGCCCCGCTCCATTCTCAGCACGCACCCGGGCGCACCGTTGAAGGCAAAGCCTGTGCGCGGCCTTCCCATTTGTTCCTATGCCGTTTTGGCGTGGAACAGCGCTGTTTTGAGCGCCCCGTGCGTACAGCGGTTTGTAGAAGAGGACTTAAAAAAATTAAGCGCGCGCTGAAAAAAGAGAAAGAAAACCTGTTTACTCCCCCGTTGGGCCGCGATATAATGGCAACGCTGAACAAAAATGGACGGGCGCGGCGCGCCTGTCTGAGCAAATTGACGATACAATCAAAATAATAAATTGACGGAGGAAAACAATCATGGCAAAGTTGATCGAATGCATCCCCAATTTCAGCTGCTCCAAGGAAAAGGACGAGGCCACCTATAACGCCCTCGTCGAGACCGCCAAGAGCGTTCCCGGCTGCACCCTGTTCGACGCGCAGACCGACGGTAACCACAACCGCTGCGTCTTCACCCTGATCGGTTCTCCCGAGGCCATCGAGGAAGTCGCCTTCCAGCTGACCAAGGTTGCTACCGAGCGCATCGACATGAACAAGCATCACGGTGAGCACAAGCGCATGGGCGCTACCGACGTTATCCCCTTCGTTCCCCAGATGGACGTGACCGTCGAGGAAGCCGTCGAGATGTCCAAGCGCGTTGCCAAGCGCATTTGGGACGAGCTGAAGGTTCCCTCCTTCCTGTATGAGGACAGCGCCACCCGTCCCGAGCGCCGCAATCTCGCCACCTGCCGCAAGGGCGAGTTCGAGGGCATGCCCGAGAAGCTCCTGCAGCCCGACTGGGCTCCCGACTACGGCGAGCGCAAGATCCACCCCACCGCCGGCATCACCGCCATCGGCGCCCGTATGCCGCTGGTCGCGTTCAACTGCAACCTCGAGACCTCTGATGTTGAGATCGCCAAGAAGATCGCCAAGGTCATCCGCGGCTCTTCGGGCGGCTTCCGCAGCTGCAAGGCCATGGGCTTCATGCTCGAGGATCGCGGCATCGCGCAGGTCTCCATGAACATGGTCAACTATGAGGATACCCCGCTGTATGTCACCTATGAGATGATCAAGGCTCTTGCCGAGCGCTACGGCACCCGCGTCATCGAGAGCGAGATCGTCGGCCTGACCCCCGCCAAGGCTCTGATCGACTGCGCCGAGTTCTACCTCAAGGCCAAGGACTTCGACTGCAAGAACCAGGTCATGGAGTATCACCTGATCGACATGGAATAAAAAATTCAAAGAAGCGGCGCTGCCGCTCCTTTGAGAGCCCACTCAAGGCGGCTCGCCGCCTTGAGTGGAATTTTCAGCGCGCGGCATTCACCATGTCGCGCGCTGCGAAGTATCGCTGCGGACGCGCATGTCGTCCTCCGCGATGAATTAAATTTATTTGCCGCCGGAGGGCGGCAAAGTCTGCGACGCTGTGCGAATGCGCATGTCGTCAGAAAAAAACGATCAAAGCTATTTGCCGCCGGGAGGCGGCAAAGTCTGCGACGCTGATTGCGCTCTGCGTGTGCATTTGGCTGCCCCAATCGGGGCGGCAGACCGTAAAGGTGCGGCGGTGTGCATGCAGAGCAAATAAGCGCCACGAAATGATGAAAGGAAATAATCAACATGATGAAGTTAGCTGATATGACCGTTACCGGCTTTGCCGATACCGTTGCCTCCGATGCTCCCGCGCCGGGCGGCGGCTCCTGCGCCGCACTCTATGGCTCCATCGGCGCCGCGCTGACCGCGATGGTCGGCGGTCTCACCCAGGGCCGCAAGAAGTATGCCGAGTTTGCCGAGCATGCTGCCGAGGTCGAGAAGAAGGGCAACGAGCTCAAGGTTCGCCTGCTCGACGTGATGGATCGCGACACCGACGCGTTCAACGTCGTTTCCGACGCTTTTGCCATGCCCAAGGCGACCGATGAGGAGAAGGCTGCCCGTTCCGCCGCCATCCAGAACGGCCTGAAGGGCTGCACCAAGACCCCGATGGAGATGATGGAGCTCATCGACGAGACCCTGACTCTCGCTCAGTCCCTGCTCGGCCGCTTCAACGATACCTCCGCGAGCGACCTGGGCGTTGCGTTCCTGTCTCTCAAGGCCGGTATCCAGGGTGCATGGCTCAACGTGCTCATCAACGTCGGTTCCCTGAAGGATCAGGAGTTCGCCGCTGAGTACCGTGCCAAGGGCGAGGCGCTGCTCGCGCACGCACTTCCCCTTGCCGACGAGTGCTACGCTGAGATCGTCAAGCTCATCGAGGGCTAAAAATGATCAGAACAAATGGCTTCGGTGCGCGCACCGGAGCCATTTGTGGTTTACGAAGGAGTGTTATTATGACCATGCAGCATTTGACACCGAAGGATTACATCACCACCAAGTGGTCGGGCGGCCTCACGACGCAGCTCGGCATCGCGCCCGAGGGCGCGGTGTACGCAGACCGCGACTTTCTGTGGAGACTCAGCTCCGCGACCGTCGAGGACGCAGAGTCCGACTTTACGGCCCTGCCCGACTATGAGCGCTTGATCTCCACGCTCGAGGGGACGATCGAGCTGAACCACAACGGCGGCGAGAAGCTGACGCTGAACCCCTATGAGGTCCACCGCTTCGACGGCGGGGACAACACCCATTCCTGGGGCTGCTGCCGCGACTTCAACCTCATGCTCCGCAAGGGCAAGTGCGAGGGCAAGATGCGCGGCGAGACCCTTGCCGTCGGTGAGAGCAAGACCGTTCACGGCAGCGAGGGCATGATGCTCATCTACTGCGGCGCGGGCGAGGTCAACGTTATTGTCGGCGAGGAGAGCATCGCGCTCAAGGCTGACGAGGCCGCGCGCCTCGACGGCTACGCGGGCGAGGTGAAGCTCTGCTCCAAGAGCGGGGCAAAGCTGATGCTCGCCAAGGCGAAGGCGATCTGAGAGGAGATCAAAAAAGGGAGAGGCAAAACGCCTCTCCCTTTTTTAACATTCAAAATCGTCGGAGTCCTTGTCCAGCGGCTTGCGGAAGCGATCGAGCGCGACGAGGACGGCGGCCGCCGCGGCGATGACGGCAAGGACGCCGATGAGAATGGATACGCATTTTTTCATAATAATTCCTCCTGTTGTGATAAAGTGTGGAATGGGTTACGGTTCAGCGGAAATGATGTCATAGACCTGCTGCAAAAATGCGTCCTGATCTTGCACGGTGCAGCGGAAGGACTTACCGTCGTAAGCGCGGAAAAGCTGCATTTTTCCGAAAAAGTTCCTGCACTGGACGAACACGCCTTTGCCCGTGCTGCCGTCGGGAAAGTCGGTCTCGTCGAAGCAGAAGCCGACTTCCCAGCGGAAGTCGCCGTCCTGCGTGCGGTGGGTCGTGCCGCCCTGCGGCAGAAGACTGGCGAGCGAGCGGCGGAATTTCTGCTGTGCGAAAAGCGCGGTGAGCTGCGCGCAGCGCGCGTCGTCCGCGGGGAATGCAAAGCGCGTGTCCTCCGCCTGCGGCGCGCGGAAATGATTGCCGAAAACGGACTGGCACTGTGTGATGTCCGCTTCGCAGAGCGCCTCAAGCGTCATCGGCCGCGTGTAAATGAGCGCGGCGAGGACGAGTAATGCAAGGATACCAAGGGAGAGAAACCACTTTTTCTTCATGGGTGACCTCCTTAGTTTTCGGCTGCCCCGATTCACAACGGGAAGAACTTCCACCCACAATATAACATGAAAGGCTGCGTTTTGCAAGATTGCGGGCGCAGCCTTTCAAAAAATGACAGATTATCCGCGCCCGCGGCCAAAAAGGCAGCAGAGGAGGAACGCCGTGAGGTCGCAGACAACGACCGTCGCGCCGACGGGCGTGGAGAAAAGATATGACCCTGTGAGCCCCAGACAGAAGCAAACGACCGAGAGCGCCGCGGCAAAGCACACGACGGAGCGGAAGCTCTTAAAAAGGCGCATGGCGGAGAGCGCGGGGAAGATGATGAGGCTCGAGAGCAGCATCGCGCCCATCATGCGCATGCCGAGCACGACGGTGAGCGCCGTCAGGACGGAGAGAATGGTCTTGTATGTCCCTATGTGCACGCCCGTCGCGCGGGCGAAGGACTCGTCAAACGTGACGGAGAAGAGCTTGTGGTAGAAGAGAACATAGAGCGCAAGCACGCACAGCGCGAGCGTGACGCTCAAAAAAACGTCCGAGCGCGACATGGCAAGAATGCTGCCGAACATATAGCTGTCGACGTCCGTCGTCATGCCGGTGGTGAGCGAGGTGACGATGACGCCGATGGCGAGCGCCGAGGCGGAGAACACCGCGATCATCGCGTCCGCGCTGACGCGGCTTTTTTCCGCAACGTGCATCAGTGCGAACGCTGCAATGACCACCACGGGAATGGAAAACCAGAGCGGCGCAAGGCCGCAGGCCATGGCGACCGCCAACGCGCCGAAGGACACATGGCTCAGCCCGTCGCCGATCATGGAGTAGCGCTTCAAAACGAGCGGCACACCGAGGAGCGAAGCGCAGAGCGAAACGAGAATGCCGACCACAAACGCCCGCACGATGAAGGGATAGGCAAACATCGAAAGCAGCAGTTTCATCGCTTTTCACCTCCGAAGCGTTTGCCGGCGGGGGAGGACAGAAATTCCCCGACCGTGCCGTAGAAACAGCCTCTGCGGTCGAAGCTGAGAATGTGTTTTGCCTCGCGCAGGGCGTTTTCCATGTCGTGCGTGACCATGATGATGGCCATGCCCTCGCGCGCATTGAGATAGCGCAGCGTTTTATAAAGATCCTGCATGCTGGCGGGGTCAAGGCCGGTGACCGGTTCATCGAGAATGAGCAGGTCGTTTGCAGCGCACAGGGCGCGCGCGAGCAGCACACGCTGCTGCTGGCCGCCGGAAAGCTCACGGTAGCACTTGTCCTTGAGCTCGAGCACACCGAGCTTGCCGAGGTTCATCAGCGCCTTGGATTTTTCCTCCGACGTGTAGAAAAAGCGCGTGCGGCGGTTCGAAAAGCCCGAGAGAACGACCTCCGTGACCGTGGCGGGAAAGTCGCGCTGCGTGGGCGTTTGCTGGGGGAGATACCCGAGCCTGCCCTCGCGCTGAGCGGGGCAGTCGATCTTGCCGGCCAGCGGGGACAGCAGACCCAAAAGCGAGCGCAGCAGCGTCGATTTGCCGCTGCCGTTTTCGCCCACGATGCAGAGATAGTCCCCCGCGCGGACGGTGAGGGAGAGGTGCTCCAAGAGCGGTTTGTGCTCGTAGCCGAGCGTAACGTCCTCGCAGGCGAGGACGATGGGAGAATCGTTCATGCGTTCAGCCCCTTTCTGAGTGCTTCGAAGTTTCGCTCCATGAGCGTGAGATAGGTCTCGCCCGCGTCGAAATCCGCGCGCGAGACGGTCTGCATCGAATAAAGCGTTTCGATCGCCGCGCCGGTGCACTCGCTCACCACGGCGGCGACTTTTTTCGTGCCGAAGTCGATGGTATAGACCACGGGGATATTCTCGTCCTCCACCTTGTCGATGAGGAACTTGATCGTCGCAAGCGAGGGCTCGGTGTCGCCCGAGCAGCCGTGGAAGGCCGCGCGGTAGTCGAGGCCGTATTCGCGGCAGAAGTAGAGCATCGGGAAACGGTCGGCAAAGATGAGAAGCCTGCGCGGCGCGCTTTCGCAGAGGGCGGCAAAGCGCGCGTCCAGATCTTCAAGCTGCGCGCAGTAATTTTCACAGTTCGCGCGGTAGAACGCGGCGTTTTCCGCGTCCGCCCGGCAGATCGCGTCGCAGACGGCGCGGCAGAGGACGACGGCGTTCTTCGGCGACGTCCAGATGTGCTCGTCGTACTCGATCTCGTCGCTGTCGTGCTCATCCTCTTCATGATCGTGGTCGTGGTCATCGTGGCTGCCATGCTCATGGTCGTGGTCATGGTCGTCCGCGCCCTGCATGCCTTCGACATATTCCTCGTTGAGCGCGTCGACGTAGTCCATCATGCGCGCGACGACGGCGATATTTTCGCCCGCGGCGCCCAGCATGCTCTCGACCCAGTATTCGCCCTCGCCACCGTTGTAGAGAAAGACATCGGCTTCGGAGATCGTGACCGCGTCGAGCGGAGTGGGCTCAAAGCTGTGCGCCTCGCGTCCGGGGGAGAGGAGCAGCGTCACGTCCGCGCGGTCTCCGACGATGGCGCGGGCGAAGTCATAATAGGGGAAAAGCGTCGCGACGATCTGGATTTTGCCGTCGTCCGCCTTTTCCACAGGCACGGTGCAGGCGGTGAGGGAAAATGCCAGCGCGAGCGCCAAAAAAAAGGAAGCAATGCGTTTCATGCGCCCTCCTGACACTCGCGGCACAGGCCGTAGAACATCGTCTTGCGGGGATTGATGGAAAAGCCGTGCTCATGCTCCAAATGCTCGTAGAGCGGCGCGAGCTGGTGGCAGTCGAGGTGCACGATGCGCCCGCAGCGCTCGCACTTAAAGAGGCAGCAGTCCGATGCGCCTGTCTCTTATACACATCTCCGAGCCCACGAGACTGCAGCTAATCTC
>ENA-OYXQ01000855-OYXQ01000855.1-human-gut-metagenome-genome-assembly--contig:-NODE-855-length-11708-cov-6.153094_pt1 | contig 11708 bp, 11 predicted proteins | sample MGYA00243974_ERZ653430 | MGnify/ENA primary metagenome ERZ653430 (study PRJEB26926, sample SAMN06164997) | human gut metagenome | biome: ENVO:00009003; feature: ENVO:2100002; material: ENVO:00002003...
CAGGAATATAGGGCAACACCGCACAATTAAAGCTGCGGCGCTTTGCGGAAATTTTACGCCCTGATTTCGTTGCGATTTCTTGCAATACATCAAGTATTGCTTCAAAACCGCGCCTTATCAGTACGCAAAATTAACTCGCAAATCGCTCTTGTCCAATTATGCGGTATTGCCATAGATAAACCGTTTTTGATTTGCAAGTGGAAATAAGAGGAAAAAAGACAAGAAAGGTGGAAACTGCTATGAAACATCTGATGTCCGGTAACGAGGCCACCGCCCGCGGCGTCTACGAAGCCGGTATCAAGGTCTGTTCCGCGTACCCCGGAACCCCCAGCACCGAGATCCTGGAGAACCTGCCCCAGTACGGCAAGGACGTGTACTGTGAGTGGGCCCCCAACGAGAAGGTCGCCACCGAGGTGGCCTATGGCGCGTCCGTGGCCGGCTCCCGTTCCTTCTGCACCATGAAGATGGTGGGCCTGAACGTGGCCGCCGACCCCCTGTTCACCGCCGGCTACATGGGCGTCAACGGCGCCTACGTGGTCGTCACCGCCGACGATCCCTCCTGCCACTCCTCCCAGAATGAGCAGGACAACCGCCACTACGCCCGCGCCGCCAAGATCGCCATGGTGGAGCCCAGCGACGCCCAGGAGTGCAAGGACTTTGTCCGCCTGGCCTGCGAGATCTCCGAAGAGTTCGACACCCCCGTGCTCTACCGCACCACCACCCGCGTCTGTCACAGCAAGGGCCTGGTGGAGTTCGGCGAGCGTGTGGAGCACGTGGCCCCCGCCTATGCCCGCAACACCCGCAAGTACGTCTGCGCCCCCGCCAACGCCTACCTGAACCACCCCATCGTGGAGGAGCGCCTGGTGAAGCTGGCCGAGTACGGCTGTACCCGCGCCCTGGAGAACGGTCTGAACAAGGTGGAACTGGGCGACGGCAAGGTTGGTGTCATCACCGCCTCCATCAGCTACCAGTACGCCAAGGAGGTGTTCCCCGAGGGCACGTCCTTCCTGAAGCTGGGCCTGACCTATCCGCTGCCCATGGACCTGATCCGCGACTTCGCCAAGAAGGTGGAGAAGCTCTACATCATTGAGGAGCTGGATCCCTTCATGGAGGACGAGATCAAGGCCGCCGGCATCGACTGCGTCGGCAAGGAACTGACCGGCAAGCTGTATGAGCTGAACACCGAGCTGGTGCGCGAGCGCGTGCTGGGCATCAAGCCCGCGTACAAGACCGTGGACGAGGTCAAGGTTGCCAAGCGTCCCCCCGCCCTGTGTCCCGGCTGCCCCCACCGCGGCTTCTTCTACACCCTGTCCAAGAACAAGAACTATGTGGTCACCGGCGACATCGGCTGCTACACCCTGGGCTTCGCGCCTCCGCTGAACTGCATGGACGTGTGTATCTGCATGGGCGGCGGCTTCTCCGCCGGCATGGGCATGGCCAAGTCCTTCCAGCGCGAGGGCGTCACCGACAAGGTGGTCTTCGGCGTCATGGGCGACTCCACGTTCTTCCACTCCGGCATGACCGGCGCGGCCGAGATCATCTACAACAACGGCCGCATGATCCCCTGCGTGCTGGATAACCGCATCACCGGCATGACCGGCCACCAGGACAACCCCGGCTCCGGCTTCACCCTGATGGGCGAGCCCGCCCCCATGATCAGCGTGGAGAAGGTGCTGGAGGCCTATGGCTTCGCCCCTGTCTTCACCGTGGATCCCCAGGACCTGACCGCCATGAAGAAGACCGTGGACGACGCTGTGGCCGCCCTGAACGAGGGCAAGCACCCCGCCATCGTCACCCGCCGTCCCTGCCTGCTGATCAAGCGCGTGAAGCACGACACCGGTATGTGCGTGGTCAACGCCGACAAGTGCAAGAGCTGCAAGAGCTGCCTGAAGGTGGGCTGCCCCGCCATCTCCATGGAGAACGGCAAGGCGTTCATCGACCGTACCCAGTGCGTGGGCTGCACCGTCTGTGCCCAGGCCTGCCCCTTTGGTGCTATTGAAAAGGAGGAGAAGTAACATGAACGATGTGAAAAGCTGCCTGTTGGTCGGCGTTGGCGGTCAGGGCGCTATCCTGATCTCCAAGATCATGTCCAACGGCTTTATGAAGGCCGGTTACGATGTCAAGCAGAGCGAGGTCCACGGCATGGCCCAGCGCGGCGGCTCCGTGTCCACCCAGGTCCGCTGGGGCAAGAAGGTCTACGGCCCCGTGTTCGGCAAGGGCGAGGCCGATATCATGGTGGCGCTGGAGAAGATGGAGGCTGTCCGCTACGCGGAGTTCCTGAACCCCAACGGCGTGGCCGTCATCAATGACTATGCCATCAAGTCCACCACCATCGCCTCCGGCGCCGAGGCCTATCCCGAGGGCTGCATCGAGGCCATGCAGAAGAACTTTAAAACCATCGCCGTCCCCGCCAGCGATATCGCCATTGAGCTGGGCAATCCCAAGTGCATGAACGTGGTGCTTTTCGGCGCCATGTGCGACTCCCTGGGCTGCCCCGAGATCGACTGGGAGCAGGTCGTGGCCGAGACGGTCCCCGCCAAGGTCAAGGAGCTGAACCTCAAGGCCTTCCGCGCCGGCCGTGAAGCCGCCAAGGCCGCTAAGTAAACCGATACCGCAAAAAGGACCGCCTTTCCGGCGGTCCTTTTTCCTCTTTTTTTCCCAAAGCCTTCCCCTTGAGGGGTCCGCGCCGTTGAATGCCGCGCCCCTCAAGCCTTCCCCTTGGGGGGTCCGCGGTGTTGAATGACACGCCGGTGGCGTGTCAGACCCGCGGACCGACCGACCCGCAGGGAGACAGGTGGCGCGCAGCGCCGGATGAGGGGTCCCCCGTCCCCACCGCGGCGGCGGCGAAACTCCCGCCGCGGGAATTTATTTGTTGCACTCCGTCTCGCGCTGCATTATAATGGACAAAAAATCAGGAACGAGGTGTATCACCATGACCTATGGCTTTATCGGCACCGGCAACATGGGCGGGGCGCTGGCCCGCGCCCTGGTCAGGGAAGTCTCTCCCTTAGATGTGTATCTCAACAACCGCACTCCCGCCAAGGCGGAGGCCCTGGCAGCAGAGCTGGGGGCCCGGGCGGACACCGCTGCCCACATCGCCGCTGCCTGTGACTATATCTTCCTGGGCGTCAAGCCCAACCTTATCGCCGGCGTGCTGGCCCAGCTGGCCCCCACGCTGGCGCAGCGGACGGACAAGCCCGTGCTGGTGTCCATGGCCGCCGGCGTCACCATCGCCGCGCTGGAGCAGGCTGCTCCCGGCTGCCCCATCCTGCGTATCATGCCCAACACCGCCTGCGCCGTGGGGGCGGGGCTGACGCTGTATGATGCCAACGCCCTGCTGACGAAACCACAGCTGGACGCCTTCCTGGCGGACATGGCCGCCTCCGGACGGCTGGAGGCGTTGCCGGAGCACCTGATCGACGCGGGCAGCGCCGTGGCCGGCTGCGGCGGCGCCTTTGCCTGCCTGTTTATGGAGGGTCTGGCCGACGGTGCCGTCACCTGCGGCCTGCCCCGTGACAAGGCCAATACCTTTGCGGCCCAGATGCTGCTGGGCGCGGCCCGGCTGGCCCTGGAGAGCGGCAAGCCCTTCGGACAGATGAAGGATGAGATATGCTCCCCCGGCGGCACCACCATTGCCGGTGTCCGCGCGCTGGAGGAGGGCGGCCTCCGCGCCGCCGCCATGAACGCTGTCATCGCCGCCTACGAAAAGACCCTTCAGCTGAAGAAGTGAACCACGCCGCCCCCGGCTCAGCCGGGGGCGGCGTACCGTGTAAAGGAAGGCCCTCCCCACCGGGGAGGGCCTTTGTCCTTATTTTCCGTACAGGCAGTAGATGAGCCAGTTCAAAAACCGTGCCGGCAACACCTTGGCCAGGAAGGTGAAGAACTTGTAGTCGAAGCGTATGGCGTACAGCGGGTGGTGGTGTCCCTCCCGCATGGCCACACTGGCGATGTACGCCCCGGCCTTGGCCGGGTCCATGCCCGTCTCCTCGTCGTGCTCCATGCGTTTCACGGACCGGGAAATGCGTCCCTGATAGATGTCGTCTCCCGCACTGACCTTCCGCCGCGCGGCGGTGAAGCCCGTGTGGATATCCCCCGGCATCACGGCGCATACCGTCACGCCGAAGGGCCGCAGCTCGTTGGCCAGCGCCATGGTGTAGGCGTTGACAGCCGCCTTGGTGGCGGAGTAATAGGCCTGGAAAGGGATGGGCACCGGCGCGGCCACGGAGCTCAGGTTCACGATCCTTCCCCGGCCCGCCTGCCGCATCAGGGGCACCACGGCCCGGTTCATGTTCACCATGCCGAAGAAGTTGACATCGAACAGCGCCTGGGCCTCCGCCGTCTCCGTGAACTCGATGGCCCCGGAGATGCCGAAGCCCGCGTTGTTCACCAGCACGTCGATGCGCCCCTCCGCTTCCATGATCTGCGCCACGGCGTCGTTGACGGCCTGCTGGTCCGTCACGTCGGCGGAGATGTGGTGCAGACCCTCCACGCCCTCCGCCCGGCGGGACAGCTCATACACGGTATAGCCCGCGTCCTTCAGCGCCAGGGCGGTAGCCCGCCCGATGCCGGAGGTGCCGCCGGTGACGACAGCGACCTTACTCATGGGACATCACCTCCCCGATGATGTCCATGGCCTCGTCCAGCAGGGCCTCCGTGTGGGTGGCCATATAGCTGGTCCGCAGCAGCGCCTCGCCCTCCGGTGTGGCCGGCGGCAGCGTGGGGTTCACATATACGCCCCGGTCATAGATCTCCGCCGCTACCCGCAGCGTCCGATACGTCTCATAGGTGTAGATGGGGATGATAGGCGTAGGCGCCTCCAGCGCCGAGGGCCGGATGGTCAGTCCCCGGTCCGTCAGCCCCTTCCGGGCATACAGGCTCAGGGCGCGCAGGCGCTCCGGCAGCTCCGGATGCGCCTCCAGCTTCCGCAGGGCCGAGAGCGCCGTGGCGCAGTTGGCCGGCGGGATGGACGCCGAGAAGATGAATGGCCGCGATGCGTGCCGCACGAAATCCGCCACCTCCGCGCTGGCGGCCATATAGCCGCCCAGCGACGCCAGCGACTTGGAGAAGGTCCCCATGTACACGTCCACCTGGTCCTCCAGGCCAAAGTAGCTGGCCGTGCCCCGGCCGCCCTCGCCCAGCACGCCCAGGCCATGGGCGTCGTCCACCATGACCCGTGCGCCGTACTGCTTCGCCAGGGCGCAGATCTCCGGCAGCTTGGCGATGTCGCCGCCCATGGAGAACACACCATCGGTGACGATCAGCGCTCCGGCCGTCTCCGGCACCTTCTGCAGGCACTTTTCCAGCTCCGCCATGTCGCTGTGGCGATAGCGCAGCATTTTGCCGTAGGACAGCTGGCACCCGGCGTAGATGCTGGCATGGTTCTCCCGGTCACAGATCACGTAGTCGTGCCGTCCCACCAGCGCGGAGATAATGCCCACGTTGGACTGGAACCCGGTGCCGAAGGTCACCACCCCCGGCTTCCGCAGGAACCTCGCCAGCTCCGCCTCCAGCTCCAGATGCATCTCCAGCGTGCCGTTGAGGAACCGCGACCCGGAGCACCCGGTGCCGTACTGCTCCAGCGCCCGGATGCCGGCCTCGATGACCTCCGGGTCCGTAGTCAGTCCCAGATAGTTGTTGGAGCCCAGCATGATGCGGCGCTTGCCCTCCATCTGCACCTCCACATCCTGCCGGGACTGCAGGGCGTGAAAGTAGGGGTACACGCCCTTTTCCTTCAATTCCCCCGCCAGGGACGGCGCAAAGCACTTCTCAAAGATATCCATACAAGACCTCTCTATCTGATATAAAATATTAGCATTAACGGGAGCTTAACAAGCTGATATCGCTTTTTTTGAATGAAAATATTATATAGGCAGATAGAAAACTTGTCAACGTCTACTTGCGTCAGCGTTCCTGTCCGTCGATAACGTCCAGCAGCCGCAGTATGCCCCGGCTCAGCGCCGCCGCCCCGCACACCGTGCAGATCATCGTGATGGCTGTCATAAAAACGTCCTCCTTGCTGTGTTTTCCCCATCATAGCAAGGCTGCTGTCCAAAAAAACGGACAGAAAAATTCTTTCAAAAGCCATGGAACCTTTTTCCCCCTGCGCGCATCTAAGGGGTGTACAAAGAAAACGGCGCTGTGCTCCACCCGGAGACACAGCCCGCCAAAAGAAAAGCGCAAAAAAAGAGACTGCGAAAGCAGTCTCTTTTTTATATGCTTTTCAGCAGGTCACATGGCCTTGATAATGTCCACGATCTCCGCGCCGATGCGCTTCTGGGCCTCGTTGGTGGCAGCGCCGATGTGGGGCGTGCAGGACACCATGGGATGGCTGTACAGCGCCTTGTTGGTGGCGGGCTCGTCGGCGTACACATCCAGACCGGCGGCGCGCACCTTGCCGGACTCCAGGGCGGCCAGCAGGGCGGCCTCGTCCACGTTGGTGCCGCGGGAGGTGTTGATGATCACCACGCCGTCCTTCATCTTGGCGATGTTCTCGGCGGAGATCAGAGCGCCGCCGTCCACAGCGGGGGCGTGCACGGACACGAAGTCGGACATGGCCAGCAGCTCATCCATCTCCACATAGGGGATGCCCAGCTGCTCCTCGATGCCGGGGATGTGGAAGATGTCGAACGCCACGACCTTCATGCCGATGGCCTTGGCCATCACGCCCAGGTGCTGGCCGATGCGGCCGAAGCCCACGATACCCAGGGTCTTGCCCTGCAGCTCGATGCCCTTGCCGTAGGCCTTCTTCTCCCACTTGTCCTCACGCATGGTGTGGCCGGCGATGGAGATGTAGCGGGCGCAGGAGAACATATGGCCCATAGCCAGCTCCGCCACGGACTGGGAGGAGGCCTTGGGGGTGTTCTTTACGTCGATGCCGTTGGCCTTGGCGTAGTCCACGTCGATGTTGTCCACGCCCACGCCGCCGCGGATGATCAGCTTCAGCTGGCTGCCCTTGGCCTCGTCGATGTGGTTGGCGCGGACCTTGGTCTTGGAACGGACCACCACCACGTCGAAATCACGCAGCGCCTTGCCCAGCTGATCGGGCTCATAGAACTGCTCCACGACCTCATGACCCATTTCACGCAGCTCCGCCATCGCGGTCTTATCCATACCGTCAGTAACCAGAATACGCATGGTAATACTCTCCTTCTAAAATACGTTTTGTTGTCGGAATTTGCCGACCAAGAGGGGAATGCGATCATTTTTGCCGCGGCGTGTACGTGGCAAAAATACCACGGCCCAGCCGCCTTGGGCGGCGTTCACCAGTGACCGATGTCAGCTGGTGAGGGGGATATACAAGGGGGATGTTATCCCCCTTGTGCGTTACTTCGTGTGCTCGGCCTCAAACTTCTTCAGGAACTCCACCAGCGCCTGGGCGCCCTCGATGGGCATGGCGTTGTACACGCTGGCGCGCAGGCCGCCCACGGACTTGTGGCCCTTCAGGTTGTCGTAGCCGGCGGCCTTGGTGGCGGCCACCACCTCGGCGTCCAGCTCGGCGCTCTCGGTGACGAAGGGGATATTCATCAGGCTGCGGAACTCCGGCTCCACGGTGCCCTTGAACATCTTGGACTGATCCAGGAAGTCATAGATGACCTTGGCCTTGGCGATGTTGCGCTTGTGCATCTCCTCCAGGCCGCCGATGCTCTTGAGATACTTGAACACCTTGCCGCAGCAGTAGATCGCCCAGCAGTTGGGGGTGTTGTACATGGAGCCGTTGTCGGCATGGGTCTTGTAGCTCATGTAGACGGGCATCTTGGGGTCGATGTCCTCGCGGATCAGATCCTCGCGGATGATGACCACCACCATGCCGGCGGGGCCCACGTTCTTCTGCACGCCGGCGTAGATCATGCCGTAGTCGGACACGTTGCAGGGCTTGCTCAGGAACATGGAGGACTGGTCGGACACCAGTACGTGGCCCTTGGTGTTGGGCAGCTTGTTCCAGGTCACGCCGTGGATGGTCTCGTTCTCGCAGATGTACACATAGTCGGTATCCTCGGGGATATCCAGGTCGGAGCAGTCGGGGATGTAGCTGTAGTTCTTATCCTTGGAGGAGGCGGCTACGATGACCTCGCCGTACTTCTTAGCCTCGGCAATGGCCTTCTTGGACCATGCGCCGGTCTCGATGTACACGGCCTTGCCGTTCTTCATCAGGTTCCACGCCACAGCGGCGAACTGCAGGGTAGCGCCGCCCTGGATGAACAGCACCTTGTAGTTGTCGGGGATGTTCATCAGCTCGCGCAGATCGGCCTCGGCCTCGTCGATGATCTGCTGGAACACCTTGGAGCGATGGCTCATCTCCATGACGCACATACCGCTGCCGCGGTAGTTCATCATCTCGTCGCGGATCTCCTCCAGCACGGGCTCCGGCATCATGGCGGGACCGGCGGAGAAATTAAAAGTACGACCGTATTTCATGTGGTTTTCCTCCTATTTGTATATTGTTGGGTCTTCCTTGTGCCTTTTGCGTTTGGTAATATATAGTATACGGCAACACCGCGGCATAATCAACAGGGAAAATGAAAAAAAGTCAGATAAACTGAAAATTTTTCAGCCCTGCTGAAAGTTTATCCGACAGGGTTTGACACACTCCCGCATAGATGGTAGAATAATCGTCTGCAAAGAGAACGTTACAGGAGGCGGCACGGCCATGGAGAAGGTAAAGGAGCGCATCACACACTACAGTCTGTACGTCACTGCCCTGCTGAAATGGCTGGCGGTGGGCGCACTGGTGGGCGGCGTGGGCGGCTTCGTGGGCGCGCTGTTCCACCTGGGCGTCGACTGTGCCACCAACGTCCGCCTGGCCCGCCCTTGGATTTTGTACCTGCTGCCCCTGGGCGGCGTGGTCATCGCCCTGCTGTACAGGCTGTGCCGGCTGGAGGGCGCGGGCACCAACGCCGTCATCGAGTCCGTCCACTTCGGCAAAAAAATACCCACCCTTCTGGTGCCGCTGATCTTCGTCTCCACGGTCATCACCCACCTGTGCGGCGGCAGCGCCGGCCGTGAGGGCGCGGCGCTCCAGATCGGCGGCGGCATCGGCTACCGCACCGGCACGCTGCTGCGCCTGGGGGAGAAGGACCTGCCCCTGGCCACCCTCTGCGGCATGGCGGGCGTGTTCTCCGCCCTCTTCGGCACACCCCTGACGGCCACCATCTTCGCTCTGGAGGTCATCAGCGTGGGTGTGCTGTACTACGCCGGGCTGCTGCCCTGCATCACCGCCTCTCTGACCGGCTACTACATCGCCCTCCTCATGGGCGTGGAGCCCACCCGCTTCACCGTGGCCATGCCGGCGCTGGCCTGGCCCACTCTGGGCCTTGTGGCGGTGCTGGCTGTGGGCTGCGCTCTGGTGAGTATCCTCTTCTGCCGCGGCCTGCACATCACCGAGCACCTGGCCGCCCGTGTCCTGAAGGATCCCTTCCTCCGTGCCGCCGTGGGCGGCTGCGTGATCGTAGCCGCCACGCTGCTGCTGGGTACTACGGACTATAACGGCGCGGGCATGGATGTGGTGGCGCGCGCCCTGTCCGGCCAGGCCGACCCCTGGGCCTGGCTGCTGAAGCTGGCCTTCACCGCCGTCACCATTGGCTGCGGCTTCAAGGGCGGCGAGGTGGTGCCGTCGTTCTTCGTGGGCGCGACCTTCGGCTGCGTCCTCGGCGGACTGCTGGGCCTGCCGCCCGCCTTTGCCGCCGCCATCGGCCTGGTGTCCGTGTTCTGCGGCGCGGTGAACTGCCCCATCGCCTCCGTCATCCTCAGCATTGAGCTCTTCGGCTCCGGCGGTCTGGTCTATTTCGCCGCCGCCTGCGCCCTCAGCTACCTGCTCTCCGGCTATTGCGGGCTCTACAGCAGCCAGACCATCCTCTACTCCAAGCTGAAGGCGGAGTTTATCAATGTGCATACCCATGAGTAAAATCGGCCCCCGGTAACCCGGGGGCTGACATTTTATAAGCAAATCTTAACGTTTCGTTCACATGATTTTCCGAAAATCGTGGTATCCTGCGGGTAGTACAAGAGAAAGAGGTGCCGCCCGTGAAGCGCACGCTGACCGAACAACAGAAAAAAACGCTGTCCGTGCTGGCCATTGTCATATTCGTCCTGCTGTCGGCGGCGCTGGCCTGGTTCGTGGGGCGGCCCATGGTCCGCTTTGCCCGCCAGCCGGAGCAGTTCCGCGCCTGGGTAGACGGCCACGGCGCCTGGGGCCCGCTGGCCTACGCGGCCATGGTGTTTCTGCAGGTGCTGGTGGCCATTATCCCCGGCGAGCCGCTGGAGATCGCCGGGGGCTACGCCTTCGGCGCCTGGGCGGGCACGGCCCTGTGCTTGCTCGGTGCCGTGCTGGGCAGCGTGACCGTCTTTGCCCTGGTCCGCCGCTGGGGCCGCGGTCTGGTGGAGGTGTTCTTCCCGGCGGACAAGCTGGAAAAGCTCCATTTTCTCCTCCATACCTCCCCCAAGCGCACCGCCCTGTTCTGGCTGATCTTCACCGTTCCCGGTACGCCCAAGGACCTGCTGTGCTACTTCGCGGGTCTGACGGACCTGCCGTGGGGGACCTGGCTGCTGATCGCCACAGTGGGCCGCCTGCCCTCCATCGTCACCTCCACCGTGGGCGGCAGCGCCCTGGGGGAGCAGAACTACCGGGCGGCGGTCATTGCCTTCGCTCTCGCCCTCGCTGTGGCGGGTGTGGGCTATGTGATCTACCGCGCCGTCTGCCGTCGACACGGACAAAAACCGGATAACACAAAGACCGACGGCTGAGCCGTCGGTCTTGCAGCTTGTCAAAAAAGTCCGTTGGGACTTTTTTGACAAGCTGCAAACAAAAAAGCAAAATAAAAAACAACATTTTATTTTGCTTTTTTGGTCGCTGCGGCGGGTGATCGAACGCGAAAGGGAACCCTGACGGTTCCCTTTCACACTATCCTTCCCTCCGATATCTGTGACCGGGCAGGCGCTTTGACAGACTGAAAGACCGACGGCTGAGCCGTCGGTCTTGTATCTTTTTCAGCCTCAGAACGCGCCCAGCGCCTTGAACAGCACCGACCAGGCGAACATGGTCACGATGCACAGCGCGCTGGTGGACACCACGATGTCCCCGGCCAGCTCCGCGTCGCCGCCCATCTGCTGTGTCATGGTGAAGGAGGCGATGGCCGTGGCGCTGGCGAACACGCTGATCAGCCCCGCGAAGCCCACGCCCCGTATGCCGATCAGAAACGCCGCCGTCAGCAGCAGCGCCGGCATCAGGAACAGCCGCACCAGACACACCTCGATCAGATCTCTCCGGTACCGGCGCAGGCCGCTGAACCGGAAGAAGGCCCCCAGCAGGAACAGCATGAACGGGCTGGTCATGGCGGCAACCTGGTGCACCGCCGACTCCAGCGCCGTAGGCAGCCTCCAGCCGGTGCCCAGGAACACCAGCCCCACGGCGGAACCCAGGATCAGCGGATTGGTGGCCACCATTTTGATGAGCCTTCCGGCGGGCAGTCTCTCGCCCCGGAACGCCGTCAGGGTGATGACCGCCAGTACGTTGAACAGCGGCACGATGATGGCCGCCAGCATGGCCACCGGCCCCATGTCCGCTCCGGGCACCAGCACCGTGGCCAGCGGCAGGCCGATAATGGCCAGGTTGCTGCGGTACATACCCTGTATCTTTATTGATGTGTGATAAAGAAGCAATAGAAGTGTAAAAAATTTTGCCGTTCCTATCCGGCACTTGCGCATTGTGTCGG
>ENA-OYXQ01000869-OYXQ01000869.1-human-gut-metagenome-genome-assembly--contig:-NODE-869-length-11603-cov-4.469519_pt1 | contig 11603 bp, 9 predicted proteins | sample MGYA00243974_ERZ653430 | MGnify/ENA primary metagenome ERZ653430 (study PRJEB26926, sample SAMN06164997) | human gut metagenome | biome: ENVO:00009003; feature: ENVO:2100002; material: ENVO:00002003...
GCAGTCTCGTGGGCTCGGAGATGTGTATAAGAGACAGGGCTGAGCGGGGACAGCGTGCTGGCCCTTTATGAGGACCGGGCGGTGCTGTACGGTGCCAACGGCGGCGAGAAGGCCAGCTATGACTTCGGCGGCAGTACCCTTGTGGATGTGGACACCGAAAACGGCGGCGTGGCCCTGCTGCTGAGCGGCGGCCAGACCTGCACCGCCGTGCTGCTGGACAACAGCCTGGGCGTGCAGTACAGCGGCAATGTGCCGGCGGCCAGCCACATCCTCCGCGCAGCCGATGGCTTCTATTTGCTCACCGACAGCACGGTGGAATGCTTCAACAAGGCGGGGGAGTTCCAGTGGACCCAGCCGATGGATGCAAAGCCCCAGGCGGGTGTGCTCAATGGTCGGCAGCTGCTGGTGTTCAGCGGAAATACGGTGCAGCAGGTCACGGCACCGGAGCCGGACAGCTCCAGTGCGTCCTGAGACGCCTCTTTATCGCAACGGCATGAGCCGAGTGCTAAAAAATAACAGGGAAAACAAGGTATGTTCAAGAATCCGTCATTTCTTTTTGATATCCTATGTACGGCGGCGTGGATCGTCCTGACCGTGCGGTATGCGCGCAAGGGCTTTCTGGCTTCCACGGTCCAGCTGCTGGGCAACGGGCTCAGCCTGTTGGGGGCCCATCAGCTTTCGTCCGCCTGTGCAGGCTGGGTATTCGAGCACCTGCTGGCCGGTGGTTTCCGCACCCAGATCGCGGCCAGCCTGGCCGCAGGCGGTGTGGTGGACCTGACCGGCATTGCCGACAAGTACGCGGGGTTTCTGCCCCAGAGCTTCCGGGCATCCATCGTGGCAGCCTGTGAGCGCTCCATCGGAGCGGTGCTGTCCGACAATGCCGTGGTGCTGGCCGACACCATCGTGGAAAAGGTGCTGCAGCCGCTGCTCATCCCGGTGATCACGCTGGTGCTGTTCTTTGTGTTCTACGCGCTGCTGCGGCTGCTGGTGAGCATGCTGGTCACGGTGCTGGGCCTTGTGAACAAGCTGCCGGTAGTCGGCACGGTGAACCGGGGCCTTGGCTGGCTGGTGGGCGGCGGCACCGCGCTGATGGACCTCTATCTGGTGCTGTGTGTCGTGTGGGGCCTTGTGGTGATCACCGGCGGCAGCCTGAGTGTGCTGAATGACACCGTGATGAGCGGCAGTCTTTACTATAAAGTGTTTAATCTGTTCAACCCGTTCCTGTAACAGAGAGCGGGGAGAGAACAGCAAGGAGGAACTATGGTCTGTATTCGATGCCAGAAACGTCCGGCCATCATTTTCATCCAGCGGATGGTGGATGGCCAGATGAAGCAGGAGGGCTACTGCCTGCATTGTGCGCGGGAGCTGCACATCAAACCGGTGGACGATCTGATGAAGCAGTTCGGCATGTCGGATCAGGATCTGGACAACATGGAAAACCGGATGGAGAGCATGATGGAAGAGCTGGGCGATTCCAACCCTCTCTCCATGATGATGAACATGACCCAGGGCGGCGAGGATGCCCCCGACGAGGACGAAGATCTGATCCCCGGCAGCAATGCCACCTTCCCGCTGGGCTTTACCAGCAGTGAAAAACAGGACGGCGACAAAAAGGGCTCCGACCGCAAGAACGGCAAAAAGCCCCCCAAGCGCAAATTCCTGGATACCTATTGTGAGAACCTGACCCGCAAGGCGCGGGAAGGCAAACTGGATGATATCATCGGCCGTGACCGCGAGATCTACCGCACCATCCAGATCCTGAGCCGCCGCCAGAAGAACAACCCCTGCCTCATCGGCGAAGCCGGTGTGGGCAAGACGGCCATTGCCGAGGGCATCGCCGAGCGCATTGCCAAGGGCGATGTGCCCATCGGCCTGCAGGACAAGGAGATCTATCTGCTGGACCTCACCAGTCTGGTGGCGGGCACCCAGTTCCGCGGCCAGTTTGAGCAGCGGGTCAAGGGCCTGCTGGGCGAGGTGAAGGCAGCCGGGAACGTGATCCTGTTCATCGACGAGATCCACACCATCACCTCTGCCGGTGAGAGCGAGGGTGCCATGAACGCGGGCAACATCCTCAAGCCCGCCCTGTCCCGCGGCGAGATCCAGGTGATCGGTGCCACCACCTTTACCGAGTACCGCAAGTACATTGAGAAGGATCAGGCACTGGAGCGCCGCTTCCAGCCCGTGCGGGTGGAGGAGCCCAGCGTGGCCGACACGCTGGCCGTGATGAACGGCATCAAGCACTACTACGAGCAGCATCACCATGTGCAGGTGCCCGCCGACGTGCTGAGCGCCACCGTCACCCTGAGCGAACGCTACATCACTGACCGCTATCTGCCCGACAAGGCCATCGACCTGCTGGACGAAGCCTGCGCCTGCTGCAATCTGGCCCACCCGGTCATCTCTGAGTATCTGGGCATGCAGAAGGAGCTGGACGCCCTGAAGCAGGAAGAAGCGGATATGGAGACGGCGGACGTCAACGAGCCCATCGACTATGAGCGGGTGGCGGAGCGCAAGACCCGCATCGCCAAGCTGGAAGCCGAGCTGCCCGCCAAGCAGGCAGCCGCCAGTGAGATCCAGGTGACCATGGATGACGTGGCCAAGGTCATCGAGCTGTGGACCGGTATCCCGGCGGTGAAGATCCGCGAGAGTGAGTTCGCCAAGCTGGCCGGGTTGGAAAATGAGCTGAAAAAGAAGATCGTCGGGCAGGACGAGGCCGTGCATCTGGTGGCGCAGGCCATCAAGCGCAGCCGCGCCGACCTGTCCGGCCGCCGCCGTCCGGCCAGCTTCATCTTTGTGGGCCCCACCGGCGTGGGCAAGACCGAGCTAGTCAAGCAGCTGGCAAACCAGCTGTTCGACGGCCCGGATCCGCTGATCCGTCTGGACATGAGCGAGTATATGGAAAAATACGCGGTGTCCCGTATGATCGGTTCGCCTCCGGGCTATGTGGGCTATGAGGAGGCCGGTCAGCTCACCGAGAAGGTGCGCCGCCGCCCCTACAGCGTGGTGTTGTTTGACGAGATCGAAAAGGCCCACCCGGACGTGATGAACATCCTGCTGCAGATCTTGGACGAAGGCAAGATCAACGACGCCCAGGGCCGCACGGTGGACTTTTCCAACACGGTCATCTGCATGACCTCCAACGCCGGCAGCAGCGACCAGAGCACCAGCAGCCTGGGCTTCAACAAGAGCGAAGAGCAGCGCAGTGCCGAAAAGACCCGCAAGGCGCTGGCACAGTTCCTGCGGCCGGAGTTCCTGGGCCGTGTGGACGAGGTGATCACCTTCAAGCCCCTGAGCGAGGAGACCCTGCAGGGCATTGCAGCCCTGATGCTGGACGAGTACAAGCCCGGCATGGACGCCAAGGGCATCGCCTACCGCTATACTCCGGCGGCCCTCAAGGCACTGGTGAAGAAGAGCGAGGGCGGCAAGTTTGGTGCCCGCGACCTGCGCCGTGTCATCCGCAAGGCCGTGGAGGACCCCGCCGCCGAAAAGCTCATCGACGGCACCCTGGCCTCCGGCAGCACCCTTGTGGTGGATGCCGACGAGAACGGCGAGATCGTACTGAACTAAAAAACACCCTGCCGCGGCCCGGATGGGCTGCACGACAGGGTGCACGAAAGGCTCCCCTTGGGGGAGCCTTTTTTCTTTTGTCGGAAGGGGAGCGGGGAAGCTCATTCCCGGTTTTCCACCGCATCTTCGATGATGCGCAGGAAGGTGGTGCCGTAGCGGGCGGCTTTCTTTTCGCCCACGCCGCTGATGTTCAGCAGCTCGTCCAGACTGAGAGGCTTTTTCTCTACCATCTCCCGCAAAGTGGCGTCGCTGAACACCATAAAGGCAGGCACATTCTGCTTGCCGGCCAGCCATTTGCGCCGCGCATACAGGGAGTTCAGCAGCTTTTCGTCGGCCTCGCTGAGCGGGGCGGCCCCGGCGGTGGACTTGGTGCGGCGGGGCTTTCCAGCCGGTGGGCGTTGTCGGCCGCACGCCGCCGGGAGGTTTCCAGCTGCAGCTGTGCTTCCTGCTCTGCCGCCAGACAGCAGGAGCAGTTGCCGCATTTTTTCGGTGCGGCCTCGCCGAAGTATTCCAGCAAAAAGCCCCGCAGGCACTTCGGGGTAGTGGAATAGAAGGTCATATACTTGAGCCGCTCTTCGGCCTTGCGGGCGGCTTCGGCCTTGACGTCGGCAGGCAGGCCGTTGTCGGCTTCCAGCTCCTTGTCGATGAAGAAACGGATGGTACGCACATCGGTGCCGGAGTACAGCAGGGTGCAGCGGGAGGGCTGACCGTCCCGCCCGGCACGGCCGGCCTCCTGATAATAGCTCTCCAGATCCTTGGGCATATTATAATGGATGACGAACCGCACATTGGGCTTGTCGATGCCCATGCCAAAGGCGTTGGTGGCCACCATCACCTGCACCCGGTCGTAGAGGAAATCATCCTGATTCCTGCGGCGGGTGTCGGCGTCCAGCTTGGCGTGGTAGGCCGCCGCCCGGATGCCCCGGCTCTGCAGCAGGCGGGCAGTCTCATCCACCTGTTTTGTGGTGCTGCAATAGACGATACCGGCGTTATTGCCCTCCTGCAGCACCAGTTCCAGCAGGCGGCGGGGCTTTTCGCTGGGCAGGGCCCGCTGGGTGGCAAAGTAAAGGTTGGGCCGGTCGAAGCTGGCAGTCACCTCATAGGGATCGCGCAGGGCAAGATGGGTACGGATGTCATCCCGCACATGAGCGGTGGCGGTGGCCGTGAATGCGCCCACCACCGGCCGGGTGGGCAGGCTGTCCACGAAGGCCTGGATGCGCAGGTAGCTGGGGCGGAAGTCCTGCCCCCACTGGCTGATGCAGTGGGCCTCGTCCACCGTGACCATGCTGATCTGCTGCTCCTGCACAAAGCGCTGGAAGCCTGGCATTTCCAGCCGCTCCGGGGCCACATAGATGATCTTATACCAGCCCTCGCGGGCGCGGTGCAGCATCAGGGCTTTCTGGTTGTCGGTGAGACTGTTGTTCAGAAAAGCCGCTGCCACACCGGCCTGCACAAGAGCTCCCACCTGATCCTTCATCAGACTCACCAGCGGCGACACCACCAGCGTGATGCCCGGCAGCAGCAGGGCGGGCACCTGATAGCAGATGGACTTACCGGCACCGGTGGGCATCACGGCCAGCACGTCCTGCCCGGCCAGCAGGCGCTGCACGATCTGCTCCTGCCCGGGACGGAAGCTGTCGTAGCCAAAAAATTTTTTCAGGATGCTGTGCGGGGTTTCCATGGTTTCCTCCGTTATAATCAGTGAACGCGCAGTGCGCGGAGTGCTCAAAACGCTACCAGTATACCACAAAACCGTGTCTGCGCGTACAGAAAAACACCACATTGCACCGAACGGTGCGAAAAATCCGGGATATCTGGGGGCGGGCATAGCTTTTCAGGATTGAAAATGCTATAATAAAAACACATATCTCCATCCGGCGGCCCCCGGTGCGCCGAAACTGCAAATCGAATTTAAAGGAGCAATTTAGAATATGGACCAGAAACTCATTACCTTTGCCGTGCCCTGCTACAACTCGGCGGCTTATATGCGCCACTGCATCGAGACGCTGCTCTCGGCCGGCGAGCGGGCCGAGATCATTCTGGTGGATGACGGCTCGGTCAAGGACGAGACCCCTGCCATCTGCGACGAATACGCCGCCAAATACCCCACCATCGTCAAGGCCATCCATCAGGAGAACGGCGGCCACGGCGAGGGCGTGAACCAGGGCATCCGCAACGCCACGGGCCTGTACTACAAGGTGGTGGACAGTGACGACTGGCTGGACACCGAGGCCCTGAAAAAGGTGCTGGATAAGCTGGCGGTTCTGGTGGAGCACCACACCGCCCCGGACCTGATGATCTGCAACTATGTGTATGAGCATGTGGAGGACGGCACCAGCCATACCGTGCGCTATACCAATGTGTTCCCGCAGAACCGGCTGTTCAGCTGGATGCATGTGGGCCATTTCCGCCCGGACCAGAACCTGCTGATGCACTCGGTGATGTACCGCACCCAGGTGCTGCGTCAGTGCGGCATGGTGCTGCCCAAGCACACCTTCTATGTGGACAATATCTTTGTGTACCAGCCCCTGCCCTATGTCAAGAGCATGTATTATATGGACCTGGACCTGTACCGCTATTTTATCGGCCGTGCGGACCAGAGCGTGAACGAGAGCGTCATGGTAAAGCGTGTGGACCAGCAGCTGCGGGTCACCAAGCACATGATCGACTGCCAGGACCTGGATGCCCTGCAGCATGAAAAGCGTCTGCGGGCCTATATGCTCCACTACCTGTCCATGATGATGACCGTCAGCGACATCTTCCTGCTGCTGGATGGCACCCCGGAGGCCTACACCAAAAAGAAGGAACTGTGGCAGTACCTGAAGGACCATGTGAGCCCCAAGGTGTACCGCTCGGTGGTGCTGAGCCTGGGCGGTGTCAGCAACGTGAATGTCCCCGGCGGCGACAAGGTGGTGCTGGGCTGCTATCGCCTGGCCAAGAAGCTGTTCAAATTCAACTAAGGATAGGCACTGCGGTGTCTCTTGCTCCCCCGATGTCGGGGGAGCTTTTTTGCTGTTCGCCTTGATTTTTCAGAAAAGTGCGGTGAATGGTTGCTTTTTCTTTTGGCGGAGAGTATACTGATATAGTATGCGTTTTTTGCCGTGCAGGTTTCCCCTGGGCGCATTCCCTTTCCTGCACGGCCCTGGAATGGAAGGTTTATAAAATAAGGAGGAAATGGGGCAGACTGCGGAACCGCTCTGCCCCAGGAGAACACACATGGAACAAATGCTTATCTGCCTGTCCATCGCTTTGATCGCAGGCCTGCTCATGTCCCGTCTGGCAAAGGCGGTAAATCTTCCGGCGGTCACGTCCTATCTGGTGGCCGGGCTGCTGCTGGGCCCCTTTGTGCTGGGGCGGCTGGGCCTCAGCGGCCTGGGCATCGGCTTTGGCTCCCTGGAGCAGGTGGAGGGCTACGGCGTAGTCACCCAGGTGGCTCTGGGCTTTATCGCCTTTGTCATCGGCAACGAGTTCCGGCTCAGCTCCCTGCGGAGCATGGGCCAGCAGGCCATTACCGTGGGCATCGCCCAGGCGGTGATCACCACCGCCCTGGTGGACGTGGCCCTGGTGGGGGTGCATCTGCTGTTCCCTCAGGTGCTGTCCCTGGCGTCCGCTATTACCTTGGGTTCCATTGCCGCAGCCACGGCCCCGGCTGCCACCCTGATGGTGGTAAAGCAGTATAAGGCCAAGGGCCCCCTGACCCACCTGCTGCTGATGGTGGTCGCCATTGACGACGCTGTGGGCCTGGTGCTGTTCTCGGCCTCCTATGGTGTGGCCAATGCCCTGGAGCAGGGCCACATGGACCTGCTCAGCGTGGCGGTGGAGCCTCTCATGGAGATCCTGCTGTCCCTGCTGCTGGGTGCCGTTGCCGGTTACCTGCTGAACCTGCTGGAGGTCTACTTCCACTCCCGGTCCAAGCGCATGAGCTTGTCGGTGGCCTTTGTGCTGCTGACGGTGGGTGTTTCCATGCTGGAGGTTGAGGTAGGCGGCGTGCGCTGCGGCTTCTCCCTGCTGCTGGTGTGCATGATGACCGGCACCGTGTTCTGCAACGTCTGCCCCACCTCGGAGGAACTGATGGACCGTCTGGACCGCTGGGTGTCCCCCATCAACATCCTGTTCTTTGTGCTGTCCGGCGCAGAGCTGGACCTGACCATCCTGTCCAACCCGCTGGTGCTGCTGGTGGGCGTGGTGTACATCGCCAGCCGCTCCCTGGGCAAGATCAGCGGTGCCTATGCCAGCTGCCGTGCCACCAAGTGCAGCCCCAGCATCCAGAAGTATCTGGGCATCACCCTGCTGCCCCAGGCTGGCGTAGCCCTGGGCATGGCCGCAGAGGCTGCCTGGCTTTCCGACGGACACATGGTCCGGAACGTGGTGCTGTTCTCGGTGCTGGTGTATGAGCTGGTAGGCCCCACCCTGACCCGGATGGCTCTGACGGCTGCCGGCGAGATCCGCCCGGAGGGCCGCACCAGTGCCCGTGTGGAGAACAAGCCCAAGGAACCCGTTTCTGTCCAGGGCTGAATCTGAACCACAAAACGCCCCGGTTTTCCACCAGGCTCTGCCTGCGCTGTGGAAAATCGGGGCGTTCTTCTTTTTCAGTTCCGGTCCATGGTGTGGGTGGCGAACACGGCTTCGTCCTCCCACCACACCGGCTGCCCGGCGGCCAGCGTCCGGGGCACATCCAGCAGCCGCTGGTTGCTGCTGCCGCGGAAGCGCAGGGAGATGTCGTGCTTTGCCTGCACGAATTCACCGTCCACCAGCACATCCAGCAGCTGCAGCAGCTCATCGGTCACCTCGCACCGGGCGGCGCAGGGCTCTTTGCCGGTGAGCTGCTCCCAGGTGTAGCCGGAGTAGCACCAGACTGTTTTGTTGGGGTACAGGGCCTTGAAGTTGCGCACAAAGGGCAGCAGCTCCCGCTGGTTTTCCGGCTCAAAGGGCTCGCCGCCCAGCAGGGACAGCCCGGCAATGTAGTCCGGCTGGCAGGAGGCGAACACCTGATTGCGGGTGGCCTTGTCGAAGGGCTGGCCGTAGGCAAAATCCCAGGCCACGGAGTTGAAGCAGCCGGGGCAGCGGTGACGGCAGCCGGAAACAAATACGCTGGTGCGCACGCCGGGCCCGTTGGCAATGTCGTAATACTTGATGGTTGCGTAGTTCATAGTGATACTCCAATAAAAAGCTCCCCCTCTCGGGGGAGCTGGCAATGCGAAGCATTGACTGAGAGGGTTACAGATGCAGCACGCGGTCCTTGATCTCCTGGGTGCGGCCCTGATTCCAGAACTGGGTGCCGATATAACCGCAGGTGCGGCGGGCAACGTTCAGCTTGTTCTGGTCGCGGTTGCCGCACTTGGGGCACTCCCACACCAGCTTGCCGTCGTCCTCCACGATCTTGATCTCGCCGTCGTAACCGCAGCACTGGCAGTAATCGGGCTTGGTGTTCAGCTCGGCGTACATGATGTTGTCGTAGATGAACTGCAGCACGCTCATCACGGCTTCCAGATTGTCCTGCATGTTGGGCACTTCCACATAGCTGATGGCACCGCCCGGGGACAGACGCTGGAAGTCGCTCTCGAACTTTAGTTTGGTAAAGGCGTCAATCTGCTCCGAGACATGGACGTGGTAGCTGTTGGTGATATAGTTCTTGTCGGTGATGCCGGGCACAATGCCAAAACGCTTCTGCAGGCACTTGGCGAACTTGTAGGTGGTGGACTCCAGCGGGGTGCCATAGAGGGAATAGTCCATGTTCTCGGCCTTCTTCCACTCGTTGCACTTGTCGTTCATGTGCTGCATCACGCTCAGGGCAAAGGGCTTGGCACCGGCGTCGGTGTGACTCTTGCCGGTCATATACTTCACGCACTCATACAGGCCGGCATAACCCAGGCTGATGGTGGAATAGCCGCCGAACAGCAGCTTGTCGATCTTTTCACCCTTCTTCAGGCGGGCCAGTGCGCCGTACTGCCACAGGATGGGTGCGGCGTCACTGGGGGTGCCCAGCAGCCGCTTGTGACGGGCCTGCAGGGCGCGATGGCACAGATCCAGACGCTCGTCAAAGATCTTCCAGAACTTTTCAAAGTTGCCCTCAGAACTCAGGGCAACGTCCACCAGATTGATGGTGACCACACCCTGATTGAAACGGCCGTAGTATTTGGGCTTGCCGGTCTCGGGGTCCACATAGGGGGTCAGGAAGCTGCGGCAGCCCATGCAGGTGTAGCAGTGGCCCTCGCCGTTCTTGTCCACCTTGAGCTCCAGCATCTTCTTTTCGGAGATGTAGTCCGGAACCATGCGCTTGGCGGTGCACTTGGCGGCCAGCTCGGTCAGATAATAATAAGGAGTACCGGGGCGGATGTTGTCCTCCTCCAGCACATAGATCAGCTTGGGGAAGGCGGGGGTGATCCACACACCGGCCTCGTTCTTCACACCCTGGTAGCGCTGGCGGATGGTTTCCTCAATGATGATGGCCAGGTCGGCTTTCTCCTGCGCGTTGCGGGCCTCACCCAGATACATGAACACGGTGATGAAGGGGGCCTGACCGTTGGTGGTCATCAGGGTGACCACCTGATACTGGATGGTCTGCACGCCGCGGTTGATCTCGTTGCGCAGGCGGCGCTCCACGATCTCCTTCTTGCGCTCGGCGGAGACGTCCAGACCTTCCATCTCTACTTCGACCTCGGCGGCGATCTTCTTGCGGGAGACGTCCACAAAGGGAGCCAGATGAGTCAGGCTGATGCTCTGACCGCCGTACTGGTTGGAGGCCACCTGTGCAATGATCTGGGTGGCAATGTTGCAGGCGGTGGAAAAGCTGTGGGGCTTTTCGATATAGGTGCCGGAGATGACCGTGCCGTTCTGCAGCATATCCTCCAGGTTCACCAGGTCGCAGTTGTGCATGTGCTGGGCAAAGTAATCGGAATCGTGGAAGTGGATCAGGCCTTCCTGATGTGCCTTCACGATCTCTGGGTCCAGCAGCAGACGGGCGGTCAGGTCCTTGGAGATCTCACCGGCCATATAGTCGCGCTGCACGCTGTTCACGGTGGGGTTCTTGTTGGCGTTCTCCTGCTTGACCTCTTCGTTCTGGCACTCGATCAGGCTCAGGATGCGCTCGTCGGTGGTGTTGGTCTGCCGCTTCAGGCTCTGCACATAGCGGTAGGTGATATAGTGCCGTGCAATGTCGTGCGCATGGATGTCCATGAGCTGGTTCTCCACCATGTCCTGTACTTCTTCCACGTTCACCGCACGGTTCAGCGCCTGACACTGGTCGGTCACAGCCGCGGCGATCTGCGTGATCTGTTCCCGGGTCAGACGGCTCTGACCGCCGACGGAATCGCTGGCCTTGGTAACGGCCGTGATGATCTTGGTAATATCAAAGGGGACCTCTGCACCGTTGCGTTTGATGATCTTCATAAGCTCTCCTCCAACTGACAGTGTGAACGGGCATCTCTCACAATAAGAGATACCCGTCTGCGCACTCGATATCCAACAAACTGAATGTAGCTCTATTTTATCACTATCTAGTGGCAAGTCAAGAAAAATACCACTACATTTTGCGTTTTGGAGTTTTAGCCAAAATTCAGAACAAAATTTCGGACTAAAATCGGACCGCCGCCCACTTGACAGCCGGGGGCCGATTCCGAGGTGTAATATCTGTGGGGAACTATACGCTGCCCTAAGGAGAAGCACTTATAATTACATTATATAGGGCAGCAAAGGCAGGCCGCAGAAATGCACTGGGCAAAAGAATTGGAAAAAAGATGTCAAAAAGTGTTGACAAGACTGCCGGGGTGTGGTATTATACTTGAGCGCCAAGCGCTGAGACAAAAGAATGACTTCTGAAACCTCAGTACGAAGCCTTTGAAAAGAACCAATAGACGTTCAAAAATACCAGCTGACACTGAGATGTTGAGAATGATCCAAGTTCAGAACGTTCAAAAGCCTCGAAAAAAAGAGCTTGACAAAAAACCGCTTCTGTGGTAAAATAATCAAGTCGTCAGCCGCTAAGGCTGAGGCGCACAGGACCTTGAAAATTGAACAATATCGAAAAACTTGTAACG
>ENA-OYXQ01000877-OYXQ01000877.1-human-gut-metagenome-genome-assembly--contig:-NODE-877-length-11525-cov-5.671055_pt1 | contig 11525 bp, 8 predicted proteins | sample MGYA00243974_ERZ653430 | MGnify/ENA primary metagenome ERZ653430 (study PRJEB26926, sample SAMN06164997) | human gut metagenome | biome: ENVO:00009003; feature: ENVO:2100002; material: ENVO:00002003...
AAGCAAGCGTGCGGCAAAGGCGATAGCCGTTAATTGTGCGGTGTTGCCTTAAAGTAGCTGTACAGCCTGCACATAAGCATACCGTTATACAGCTTTCTGTTCTTGTCCGCTTTCTTTCCGAACAGCTCCTCAAACTCACCATCCGGAGTGATTACAAATAATCTCCTGCTGTCTGTCGGGAGCAATCTCTTGCCCATAACTTTATACAGCTCGTGCGCCTGTTCTTCGTCAAGCATTCTCTCGCCATACGGCGGATTGCAAAGTACAACGGTACAGCCCTCCGGATATGTAAAATCCGCAATATCACGCTGCTTAACCTCAATATATTCACCCACACCCGCCTTTACTGCGTTGTCACGGGTAAGTCTTACGGCTTCGGGGTCTATATCAAAGCCGTACAGCTTAAAGTTTTCCGGCTTTCTGATATTCGCTCTGAGCGCTTCTCTTTCCTCGTCCCACATTTCCTTGGGCAAAAATTCCCACTGCATAGCGGTAAATTCCCTGTCAAGACACGGCGGTATGTTAAGCGCCTTGAGTGCGCTCTCGATAAGCAGTGTTCCGCTTCCGCAGAACGGGTCGCAGACAATATCGTTGTCCCTTATCCTTGCAAGGTCGGCAATTCCCGCCGCAAGCGTTTCCTTTATAGGTGCGGCATTGGAAAAACGGCGGTAGCCTCTCTTGTGAAGTCCCTCGCCCGATGTATCGAGCGTCATTGTGACGTTATCCTTCATTATTGAAAAGCGGAACTGGAACAACGCTTCGGTTTCCTGAAAATAGCCGATTTTATAAACGCTTTTCATTCGCTCGACCATAGCCTTCTTGATTATCTTCTGGCAGGCAGGAACGCTTGTCAGCTTTGAATTAAGGCTGAAGCCCTTGATAGGGAATCTGTCGAACTTTCCGACATATTTTTCAATAGGGATTGCCTTTACCCCCTGAAAAAGCTCCTCAAATGTTCTTGCCTTGAACTCCGAGAGAAGTATTCCCACACGCTCTGCGGTCGACAAGCACATATTCGCCCTTATAAGCACACGCTCGTCACCGGTAAACGTTACCCGTCCGTCCGACACGGCTATATCCTCTCCGCCAATCCTGCGTACCTCGAAGGAAAGCGTCTTTTCAAGTCCGAAATGACAAGGTGCTGTAAGTCTGAATGTCATATATCAATGATCCTTTCACGAAAACAGCGGCTGATGTAAGCCGCTGTCATTGTTGAATTTTCTCAGTTCGAGCTTGTACTGCTCGTATCTTCTTCCGCTTTCTGCGTACCCCAGTTGGGTACAAGCAATGTTTCACCGCCGTGCTTCTTTACATACTCGCCGTCTTTATGCGTGGAATCGCACGTCTTTGGCAGATTATCCGCCTTGTAATAGCCCACAGCGGTATTCTTGCATTTTGACGTTGCAAGAAGTCCTGTTTCGGTACAGTATTTCTTTTCGACTACGTTTGAATCCTTTGCAAAGGTCTTTGTGGAATCCTCGTTCACAACATTCACCATAAAGTTGTGCCATACCTGTGCAAGATAAATATAGTTTGTTGTGCCGATGTTCTTGTTATCGTCAAAACCGAGTCTTATAACACCGCAGTAATCCGCAGTAAGTCCCGCAAACGCAAGAACACGCTCATCGTTTGAAGTACCTGTCTTGCCGACTACCTCTATACCGTCGATTTTCGCATATCTGCCCGAGCCGTTTGTAGTATCCGTAACCGCCTTGAGCAGTCTGTTTGTTATATATGCGCTGTCGCTTTCCATTACTCTGTCACCGAGAGGCTCCTGCTCGATAACCGTCTTATCGTTATAGTCAGTGATAAGGTTGTACAGCTTAGGCTCGTAATATACACCGCCTGAGCCGAATATCTGATATGCACCGGCAAGCTCCATAAGCGTCATACCCTGCGTAAGCTGACCCAGAGCAATGGGCGAATATGCCTTGTCATAGGTGTAGTCAAGCGTTGTCACGTTCAGCTTATCCGTAAGGAAGTTGAAGCAGGTGTCTATTCCGAGTACCTGTGCCATACGGACAGCGGTAGTGTTCTTTGACTGCTGTACCGCATACCACGCCGGTATATATCCGCCCGAGCCGTAATCGCCCTCAAAGTTACTCGGCCAGCTTGTGCCGTCGGGAAGCGTGATACATTTATCCAGTATCATCGAAGAATAGTTGATTATATCCTTATCTACAGCCTGACCGTAAACCGAGATAGGCTTCATTGTCGAACCGATAGGCAGTATAGCCTGTGTAGCTCTGTTGAAGCAGCCGTCACCGGGCTTATCGCCGATACCGCCTGCAAGAGCCACTACATTACCTCTGTAATCGGTAAGAACAAATGCCGCCTGAGCGCAGTTTTCTTCTATTGCAGTCTTATCATAGCTGTAGAAGAAGTTGTTCGGATCCTTGAAGAAGGTTTCCAGCTTCTCCTGTATATCCATATCCATATTGAGATATATCTTGTAGCCGCCCTTATAAAGATCCGCCTTTGCCTCTGCATAGGTCATGCCTTTTGCCTTACTCAGATCCTCGATAACCTGCTGTATGGCAGCGTCTACATACCAGTTCTGAGTTATTTCATACTCGTTCCAGCGATATGCCTCATAAGTATCCTCATCGTCATATCCGTCGCTGTTCTCGTCCTTGTTTGCGTTGTTTCCGTAATACTCATCATATCTGGGATCCTTATAGCCGTAAGCGTCGCCCTCAACGATAAGTCTGAATTTGACCTTCTCTGTCTTTGCAGCCTCATATTCGTCTGTCGTAATAAGACCCTGCTCATACATACACTTCAGTGCGTAAAGCTGTCTTTCCTTCGAGCGCTCAAGATTCGCATAAGGGTTAAGCACGCTCGGAGAACGTGTCATACCTGCAAGTATCGCACTTTCGGCAATTGTCAGCTGATCGACCGTCTTTCCGAAATAATAGTAAGCCGCCGAGCCTACTCCGTAAACCGTACCTCCGAGAGGAACACGGTTGAGATACGCTTCAAGTATATCTATCTTGGTATACTGCTTTTCAAGGTTCAGCGCTCTGAATATCTCTCGTATCTTACGTTCGGGAGTTACTCTGTCATCGCCCGTGATATTCTTTACAAGCTGCTGTGTTATGGTCGAGCCGCCCTCGCCGTAGCCGTTGAACAGGGTCGATATTGTTACACGGACCGTTCTTTTCCAGTCAACGCCGTCATGCTCGTAGAAACGCTTGTCCTCGACCGCTGTGAATGCGTCCTGAGTGTGCTTCGGTATCTGCTCCATATTTACCCAGATACGATTCTCGTCACCTGACAGACGCTTTACCTCCACCTGCTCTCCTGCGCTGTTCTTAGCATAAATAAAGCTGGTATAGCTAAGATCGACATTCTTGAGATCAACGTCAAACGCACTGTCGGCAAACTGCATTATATATACGGTAAGCGTTACTGCTACTATACAACAGGTTATAATTACTATCATGAACAGGCTGAGAAACGTTGTTCCGATAACTCCTAAAACGTGCTTTACCGTATTCAATGTCTTGTTCTGCTTTTTCTTTGATTTTTTCTTTACCGCAGGCGTACTTTCCTCAAGCTCAACGTCTGCATTAAGATAATTGGTTTTTTTCTGACTCATATTTACGTCCTTTTAAGGTGTGTTGTTTACAATATTATTGCCGCTGTCGGCAAGGATATATTCTTCCGAAGCAGAGTATACCACGTTGTAAGTATAGCACAAATCGGCACAAATGTTAAGCCTTTTACGGCGAATTTTCAGAAAATATTCAAAATAGCCGTTACAACCGCTCGAATAATGTAAATTTTCACCAAGCCGCCACACAGCCGATAACAAATTATTTATCGCACTTTCCGTGCTGTAATTCAATCGTCCGATGCTTATGCCTTGTTTTTGCCCTCAGAGCAAAAAAGAAGGCATCGGCTTTCACCGATGCCCCCATATTCAGCTTGACTTTGCTTTACTTCTGTGTTCTCGCCGTAACAACTGCAGAATAAGCGCTGTACTCATTTACATTGCCTATCGTCTTGTATGCACGGATTCTGAACTTATAAGCTGTATTTGCCTTTAGTCCGGTTGCCGTGTAGGTTACGTTTGCGTTTGAAGTGTATCTCTTGATCTGTACCCATTTCGAGCCGTTCCACTTTTCGATGCAATAGCCGCTTGCGGAGATATTCTTGTTCCACTGAAGCGTTATGGCGTTTTTCGTTGCCGACTTCATCTTGAAGCCCGTTGTGGTATACGGTCTTGTGTTGACATTAAGATAGGTGAACGCACTGTATTCCTTGGCACTGCCGAAATTCTTGTACGCTCTCAGTCTGAACTTGAACGTTGTGCTTGCCTTAAGACCCGTTACGTTGAAGCTCGTATTCGCATTGCTTGTAAATGTCTTTATCGTCACCCACTTTTTGCCGTCATACTTGTCAAGTACATAACCGTCAGCGGATCTGTTCTTGTTCCACTGTAAGTTTGCACTTACGTTTGTCTTACTGCTGCACTTCATTCCCGTTGTGGTGTACGGTCTTGTGTTGACATTAAGATAAGTGAACGCACTGTATTCCTTGACACTGCCGAAATTCTTGTACGCTCTGAGTCTGAACTTGAACGTTGTGCTTGCCTTAAGACCCGTTACGTTGAAGCTCGTATTTGTGTTGCTTGTGAATGTCTTTATTGTCACCCACTTTTTGCCGTCATACTTATCAAGAACGTAACCGTTAGCAGATATGTTCTTGTTCCACCGTAAGTTTGCACTTACGTTGGTCTTACTGCTGCACTTCATTCCCGTTGTGGTATACGGCCTTGTGTTGACATTAAGATAGGTAAACGCACTGTAAACCGTAGTTATATCATACATCTTATATGCTTTGATGCGGAACTTGAAGGTTGTGCTTGCCTTAAGACCGGTTACGTTGAAGCTCGTATTTGCATTGCTTGTGAACGTCTTTATCGTCACCCACTTTGAGCCGTCATACTTGTCAAGAACGTAGCCGTCAGCGGATATGTTCTTGTTCCACTGTAAGTTTGCACTTACGTTGGTCTTTGATTTTACCTTGAAGCCGGTCACCTTAGCAAATGCGGGTAACTTGTCAAGAAGCACATAACTAAATTTCCCGCTTTTAGCATAGGCTTCCGCCTGTGTGTTACTGTAACAGTAAATTTTTAAGCCGGTTGTCTTTTTATTGCCGTTATCATCATAACAATATCCTAAAGCACTATCAGCGATAGTTTTAACACCGGCGGGTATCGTAATTTTCGTAAGACTTGTGCAATTGCTGAAAGCGCCCGACCTTATACTTGTCACACTGTCGGGTATCTTCACACCGGTAAGACTTGCACAATCGATAAAAGTTGCCATTTCAATTGCTGTGATACTGTCAGGTATTGTGATACTTTTAAGGCTTTTGCAATTACTGAAAGCATGGTGCTCAATATTTGTAACGCTGTCGGGTATCGTTATACCTTTAAGATATATGCAATCACGGAATGCGGCAACGCCAACAACCTTAACACTGACCGGTATACTGTAACTCATATTCTTCTTGTTTGCGGGATAACATACTATTTTCGTTTTATCCTTGCTGAAAAGAATCCCGTTTACATCGGCGTAGTTTTTATTGCTTGCCGCAACATTTATTGCTTCAAGACTTGTGCAACCAAAGAAAGAATATGTTTCTATATCCTGCACGCTTTTCGGTATCGTTATGCTATTAAGGCTTAAGCACTTATTAAAAGCACGATCCCGGATAACGGTAACACCGTCCGGTATGCTATAGCCTACATTTTTAATTCCTGCCGGGTAACAGATTAATTCTGATTTATCCTTATTAAAAAGAACTCCGTTCGCAGAAGAATAATATTTGTTCCCTGCTGTAACATCTATTTTAGTCAGATTTGCACAGTTAATGAATGCACTATCCCCTATTTTCGTTACATTATCCGGTATCTTTACGCTGACAAGACCGGCACATTCAGAAAAAGCGGCATAGCCTATTTCTTTCACGCCATCCGGTATTGTTATACTTTTAAGCGAAGTACAGTTATAAAAAGCACTGCGACCTATATACGCCACACTGTCCGGCATCGCTATGCTTGTAATCTTTGTACAATCTTTAAAAGCCAAATTGCCTATTCTTGTTACGCTCTTTTTGTTGATTTTCTCCGGAACATCAACTTTTTGCTCACTGCCTTTATAACCGGTGATCTCCACCGTACCATCGTCAAGCACACCGTACTCAAAATTCCCGTAGGCTTCCGCTCCGGCACATACAGCGCACAACACCATCATAACCGCCATAACCGCAAAAGTCGCTATTGACACCGACCACTTTTTGACTTTCATATAATTCTCTCCTTATTACTGATAATTCAATGCAAAGACACAACCGCCGTGAGCCGCCTTTATATCAATATATCTCGCTCAGATAACAGCTGTATCTTTATATTTACAGCATTTTCAGTATATCACCGCTATCAGTTATTGTCAAGTGTAATCCTCCCGTTCAGCCTGTATAATGACACCGTCTGTACAGATCGGGATATATTTACGGCGAAATTTTCATACATTGTAGCCATACACCGCCACACAAAAACGCCCCGCATAAGCGGGGCGTCATTATCGTTATTAAGCTGTCGTCAAGAATAGTCCACAACGTCAAGCCATGTAAAGAGAAGATCCTTCTCCTCCTTGCTTGTAACACCCTTTGCGAGCGTTGATGCCGCCATAATGGGAAGCCATTCCTGAACATATGTCTTTGCTGTATTTGTCTTCTTGCAGAACAGGTTGAGATACTTCTCAGCTGTTTCTGTAGATGTAAGTGCGAGCTTCAGATATGTCTTGGCAACATCTGCACTGGCATTACCGGCCGAAGCGCCAATCCAGTCAACTATATAAACCTTGTTGTCGTCTGTTACAACTATGTTCTCAGGACCGAAGTTGCCGTGGCACAGCTTAACGTGCTTGGGTGTGCTGTCAAGTCTGGTCAGAAGATCGTATCTCTTGATGTGGTCGATTACGTCAAGGCTCTCGATCTCTGCTCTGAGGTTATCCTTCAGCTTTGAAATGCCTGTAACCTTCTTTGAGTGTATCTCAAGCTGAAGCTCAACCATATCGTCAAGATAGCCGTCGCAGTTCTCAGGCTCTTCCTGCATGATCTGTGCAAGCGTCTTGCCCTTGATAAGTTCTGTAGCAATTGCCCACTTGCCGTCGATAAGCTCAACTTCCTTTATCTTAGGAACGTTAAGTCCTGTTTCTTCAACCTTTGAATCCATGAAAGCCTCATAGAAAACTACTGTTTTGGGTGCATCGGGTTTGAATACCTTTACTGCAAGGTCGCCGCTCTCATATACGTCAACGGTTTTACCTTCGGAGATTTTTTTACCTAATTTTATTTCATTCATACTTAAGTCCTTTCCGGGAGCGCTGTGCTTTATGCTGCGGCGTTTCCTTTTAATGTGACTTGATTATAACACTTTTTCGCCCGTTTGTCTATAGTTTGATTGGAAATTTAACAAAAATGCAACAAAATATTTTTCTCAGTTGTGCATTTTGACGAAAAATGTAGTGGGCGAATTTACAGTAATTTTCACCACTTATACAATCGGTTCGGCTCTGAGCGTGCCGTTACATCAGCTCGTTGCTGTCAAGGATGACCGTGAACGGACCGTCGTTCAGAAGCTCTACCTTCATATCCGCACCGAACCTTCCTGTCTGCACGTCGGCTATGCTTTCACACTTCCGGCATTGCTCAACGATATACTCGTACAGCTCGTTTGCCATATCGGGTGAGCCGGCTCTTGTAAAGGAGGGGCGGTAACCTTTGCGGCAATCAGCGTACAGCGTGAACTGTGAGATAAGAAGCAGGCTTCCGCCGACATCGGCAGGTGCAAGGTTTGTCTTTCCGTTCTCATCGTCAAAGATGCGGAGCCCCGTCATCTTGCGTATCAGCTTGTCGGCAATTTCCTTTGTATCGGTCTGCGAGATGCCTATCAGCACCAGAAATCCCTTTCCGATCTTGCCGATTATTTCGTTATCTACGGTCACACTCGCACCTGTCACTCTTTGAATAACAAATTTCATTAAAAAATCCTTTCAGAAGCGCATAAATAATGCCGCCGTGTAAACTGGCGGCATTGTAACATCACTTGATGATTTATGCTGATTAATAAGCTCCGATATATCTCTTGAGATCGTCGGGGTTCTGGCAACGGCTTCTTGCAACTTCTTCCGTAATTTTACCTGTGCGGACAAGTCTTGCAAGATCCTGGTCGAGCGAGAACATACCGAGAGCCTTAGAGGTCTGGATGGAGTTCGGAATCTGGAATATCTTACCTTCACGGATAAGCGAGCTGATAGCGTCTGTGCAGCTCATAAGCTCAAGAGCGGCGATACGACCCTTGCCGTCAGCCGTAGGAACGAGCGTCTGTGAAATAACGGCTACGAGGGAGTTTGCAAGCTGCGCTCTGATCTGACCCTGTGAGTGAGGCGGATAAACGTCTATGATACGGTCGATGGTTTCTGCGGCACCTGTCGTATGCAGGGTCGAAAGCACAAGGTGACCTGTTTCTGCGGCGGTTACTGCGGCATTGATAGTTTCAAAGTCACGCATTTCTCCGACGAGGATAACATCGGGGTCCTCACGGAGTGCGGCACGCAGTGAGCCTGCGAAGCTGTCTACATCGGCGCCGATCTCACGCTGGTTTACCATTGACTGCTTATGTGTGTGAAGATATTCGATAGGGTCTTCGACTGTAATAATATGACAGTTCTTGTTGCGGTTGATATGGTCTATCATAGCAGCAAGAGTCGTTGACTTACCTGAACCTGTAGGGCCTGTTACCAGCACAAGACCTCTCGGACGGAGCGCAAACTCGCCCATAAGTCCCGGCAGCATAAGATCCTGAAGCGTAGGAATATCGTTACGCAGAAGTCGCATTGCTATTGCGTGATAGCCCCTCTGTCTGTACACGTTTACTCTGTGTCTGTGTCCGGATGCGGATACATACGAGAAGTCGGTGTCAAGACCTTTCTGGATAGAAGCCTTGTGCTTCATTGAGGTTATCTGATTTATGATATTGACTATGATAGGCTCTGTACAGTCGGGATAACCGCTGAGCTTTTTGATACTGCCGTGCAGACGTACAACGGGAGGAAGTCCCGCAGTAAAGTGTAAGTCCGAACATCCGAGCCTTCTTGCTTCGTCAAGTATTTTGTTAATATCCACCTTTTTATTCTCCTTTTAAAAAGATATATTGCTAACACCGCATCCGTATTATACGGAGTAGGTGGCTTTTACCAGTTCGTCAAGCGTTGTAGTGCCTGCAAGCACCATATCGGTAACGTTGCTTCTCAGCAGCTTTGTTCCGTTCTTTTCAGCCTGTGCGCCTATCTGCTCGGCTGTTGCGCCGCTTGAGATAAGCTCCTTTATATCGTTCGAGCTTACTATTATCTCGTGGATAGCGGTTCTGCCCTTATAGCCTGTATTATGGCATGAGCGGCATCCGCCGTAATGAGCCTTGCATATTTCGACCGGCTCTGTCTTTCCGACAAGTCTTAAGTCGGCAGGATCGGTAAGCATTACCTTCTCCTTGCACTCCGGGCAAAGCAGCTTTACAAGTCGCTGAGCGATAACTCCGACAAGAGATGATGCAACCATGTAAGGCGCAACACCCATATCAACAAGACGGAGGATAGTACCTGCGGCGTCGTTTGTATGGAGGGTCGAAAGAACCAAGTGACCTGTGATAGCGGCACGGATAGCGATGTCTGCCGTTTCACCGTCACGAATCTCACCGACCATTACTATATCCGGGTCCTGACGGAGAATAGAACGCAGAGCCGCCGCAAATGTAAGACCTGCTTTTGCGTTTATCTGTACCTGGTTTACACCGTCTATCTTCTTTTCGCAAGGGTCCTCAACAGTAACTATGTTAACGTTGGGTTTTGAAAGCTCACCGAGCGTTGCGTACAGTGTTGTAGATTTACCCGAACCTGTAGGTCCCGTAACCAGCATAACTCCGTGCGGGCAACGTATAATCTGCTTGAACATTTCGTAGTTGTACAGCGTCATACCGAGGTCGGTTATCTTTCTTGTCTTTTCATCTGCCGTTGAAAGCAGACGGATAACGCACTTCTCACCGTAAACGGTAGGTATGGTAGATACACGGACGTCAAGGTTTACGCCGTCGATGGTCATACCGAAACGGCCGTCAAGAGGTATTCTCTTTTCGGCAATGTTCATACCGCCGAGTATCTTTATACGGGTGATAAGCGAGTTATGTGCGGCAGGCTTTACCTTCATCTGCTCGATAAGCTCGCCGTCTACTCTGAGCCTTATTCTTGTTCTGTCCTTGAAAGGCTCTATATGAATATCCGACGCATTCATTCTGAATGAGGTTTCAACTATTGTATTTACCAGCTTAACGATAGGTGCATTATCAACACGCTCGCCTGATTCGGGGTCGTCCTGGATAACATTGTCCGTAGCATTGTTGTACTCTTTATTGAGGTTATCCATAACATTGCTTACGGTCTGCTGTGAATATGCCTTGCTGATAGTTTCGTTGATAGCTGTACGGGTAGCTATCATTGCGTGTATCTCCATACCGGAGATAACCTTCAGCTCCTCGAATATGTAGAAGTTGATAGGATCGTCTGTAGCAACAGTAAGACGTGAATCGTTCATCTGGAACGCTACACAGCAGTTCTTCTTTGCTATAGCCTCAGGTATCTTCTTGACTGCCTCTATATCGATCTTTGTGGTTGTGAGGTCGATGAACGGCACTTTAAGACGGATAGACAGTGCCTGCGCAAGCTGTGTTTCTGAAACATAGCCCAGCTCGAGCAATACGTCGCCGAGCTTTTTACCCGGCTCACTGCGCTGTTTTTCAAGGGCTTCTTCAAGCTGATCCTCTTTCAGAAATCCGTTCTCAACAAGAATCTGTCCTATCGGTATGTTCTTCATTAAACTGTTCCCCCTGTGATTAGTGGTATACTTGCCGCCTGTACTTGAAAAAGGCGGCGATATGTGGTAAAATATCCATACGCTGTTTTACAGCGTTCAGATTGAAACAAAAGCTAATTTTATAGCGCAGAGCGGATTTAATATCCCTATCCCCTTTAGGACACTTTGATGGCTTTGCATCATGCAAAGCTTTGTGTGTCCTTATTTCGGCATCCTTGCCGAACTGCCCCCTTTCCCCCGGAAAGGGGGAGAATACGGGGGCTGTCGCCCCTGCGACCCTACTCTTGGGGCGTTGCCCCAAACCCCATTTGTTAAAATCTGTACCGTTGTTACAGCGTTCCAAAAAGGAAAGGATGGTTATATATATGACAGGTATACTATGGTATGATACCGTAATTTGCGTGCTTGTGTTTATCTTCGGCTCAGTCATTGGCAGTTTTCTGAATGTGGTAATCTACCGCACTCCCCTGCACATGTCAATTGTGAACGGCCCTTCTCACTGCTTTTCGTGCGGTGAACGGATAAAGCCGTATGACCTGTCTCTTATACACATCTCCGAGCCCACGAGACTGCAGCTAATCTCG
>ENA-OYXQ01000880-OYXQ01000880.1-human-gut-metagenome-genome-assembly--contig:-NODE-880-length-11479-cov-7.749912_pt1 | contig 11479 bp, 10 predicted proteins | sample MGYA00243974_ERZ653430 | MGnify/ENA primary metagenome ERZ653430 (study PRJEB26926, sample SAMN06164997) | human gut metagenome | biome: ENVO:00009003; feature: ENVO:2100002; material: ENVO:00002003...
AACATCGCGGAGTGGAGCAGTTGGTAGCTCGTTGGGCTCATAACCCAAAGGTCATTCGTTCGAGTCGGATCTCCGCAACTACAATGAGGATAAAAGGTTTAAAGACCGTTTATCCTCATTTTTTTAATTCCCATCAAGGACAGAAAAAAATGTTTGCGCAAATAATGTTTGTGCAAATTGCTTCCACACTTCCACCTCCTCTCCACATCCCTTTATTCATCGGCATTACAGATGCGGTGGAAGCAACTCAAAAGTGTGGAAGCAAAATTTGCTTCCACACCGTTTCACAAACAGAAATACTGATACACAAGAAGCTAACATGAAGTAACACAAGTTATTAATTTCTTGTATCACATCTTATTTATATCGTACCTGCACGAAATCAATATCCTGCAAACACGGTATTAATTCCATCTCCTCCCCCTTCAAATGCAATCAGAACAAATGCGTACAGCCACACAAAGCCAAGACTTCAATACTGTTTTCCTCTGTGCTTTATTCAGAGAATGAAGGTATTTATTACGTCGGACATAAGGAATCAACAGTATGCAACGGCCATGATGCAATCGCCTAACGGCCATCAACACCCCGCTTAACAGCCGTCAGCAGATCGCCGCACGACCATTAGGCGCTGATAAGGCAATGAGTAAAAGGGAACACTCCCCTATACACAAACAAACAAAGCCCTATATACAACGGATTGAAAGCAGCGGTTTCCCTTAGAATATCCTGATGAAAAGCAACCCCAGCCCGATGGCAACGCCAGTCGAAACAAGTCCGGGAAGCATGAACGAGTGGTTCAGCACATACTTGCCGATACGGGTAGTTCCGGTACGGTCGAAATTAATGGCTGCTACTACGGTGGGATAGTTGGGAATAAAGAAGTAACCGTTTACGGCCGGGAACAGAGCAACCAGTATCATAGGCGAAATGCCCAAAGCGATGCCCAAAGGCATCAGTGCGCGCACAGTGGCGGCCTGGCTATAAAGCAGAATCGACATGGCAAACAAGGCTATCCCGAACAGCCACGGCATTTGCCTCACCACTCCCTCGACGGACTGGATCAACTGAAGCATGTTTCCCTGAAGAAAAGTATCTCCCATCCAGGCAATGCCGAATATGGCAATCACCGCCTGCATGCCTGCCGGGAAGACGGAGCCTTGCGTTGCCTTCATGCCGTCGGTGCGAGTCAGCAGCAAGATGAGGGCGGCGGCAGAGAGCATCACGATTTCGATAATGGCGGACATGCCGAGTCTCACCGTCTCGCCGTCTATCACGAAGGCAGGACGCAAACTGTCGAACGAACCAAAGAACACGATAAAAACAGTGGCAAGGATAAAGATAAGCACGGACAAGACGGCATGCCGTTTATTGTGTATATCCTTTATCTCCACCTTCTTGACATCAAGATAGCCTTCGGTCAACCTCTTTCTGTACTCCGGGTCGTCTGCCAGCTCCTTGCCCACCTTCATGGAGAACAAGGCGCCCACAAGTACCCCGATAATGGTAGCAGGAATCGTTATTTTCAGAATATCGAACAAGGTGACATCAAATCCCGCCAGCAACCCAAGCAGTGCGACGGTGGCAGCCGAAATGGGACTTGCCGTAATAGCCTGCTGCGAAGCAATCACCGCAATGCCCAGTGGCCTCTCGGGACGAATCTTGGTCTCCGTGGCAACCTCGGCAATCACGGGAAGCACCGAATATGCCACATGTCCCGTGCCGGCAACAAAAGTAAACAAATAGGTCACAATAGGGCTCAAGATGGTGACCTGCGAAGGATTCTTCCGCAACAACCGTTCTGCCAGCTTTACCATATAATCCAGTCCGCCAGCCGCCTGCATGCAGGATGCGGCAGAAATGACGGCGGCTATCATCAACATAACGTCAATGGGAGGTGATGTAGGCTGCAATCCGAAACCAAACGTCAGAATTGCCAGACCTATCCCTCCCATTACACCCAGTCCAATGCCGCCCAAGCGGGCGCCTATAATGATAGCTACCAATACGAATGCCAATTGCAAGGCCATATACTCTACACTTTTTGATTCATGTGCAAAGATAAGTCATTTCGTATTATGGCTACTCACCTACTTCTATTTTAACTGCTTGTTTTAACTCCACACTCAAAGAGGCATCATCCTTTAACGGTGTCCAGAACACCCGGCGGCATTCATTCTTCTGCAAAAGACAACGATGATAGCGACTGCCGGACAGATGCTCCGTATCGATATGGAAGGAACCGGTATTGACATCCCAGTCGGCTATCTCGTCCAGATTCAGATAAAGGTTGCGCACTGTGCCGCTGTTGAGATGCAAGCTCTGCGCCTGCGCCGCAAGCGCAGTGACATGGCAATCTTCCAGCCGGGCAAGGTATCGCGTGCGGAAAGAGAGCGTATCGCAACGGAGTCCGTAGAAATTGGCTTCCATATCTTCCACATCTACCACAACCGCTTGTACCTCCGCAGGCAACCGCAATTCCATCCCTTCCGAACGAACCCTTATCCAAATGTCATTCTGAAGATGCTGTTCCAGCTTATCCTCCGGAAAGTCAAAGGTGACGAGCAGGGTATCGCCAACGGAAGTCATCGACATAAAAGCCTCCATATCCCCTGCATAGGAGAAACTGCCCTGCTGCAAAGAGTCTCCGGCAGTTACCTCCAACGGCACTTCCCCGAACGAGAACATACGCTCCGCCTCCACAATACCTTCTTTTTTCTGTTTCCACACCACCGGAGGCTGTGTCAGCTTCAACACCCTGCACGAGGGCAGCTGCACCGTTTTCCGTTCTCCACCGATTTCCATAAAATTATCTTTCTGAGTGACATTGCGGTCCACCACATAGAACATGAGTCCGCATACCATTGCCACACCGGTAACCAGCATTCCTATCATTATATAAGTCGTTCGTTTCATAACTGTCTTCTTTTATTTTTGTTTCTTGATAAACTCCTGATACATCCCGGACAACTCCTCGGCAGAGATGCCCAACGTGAAAATCTGCTTGAAGAAATAATCCACTTCCTCCTTCAGAAAATACTCTTTCCTCAACGAAAGAATCAGCTTACGTGCACCTACCGACACAAAATAGCCGATACCCCGCTTGTTGTAAATCACTCCTTGCGTCTGCAAGTAGTCGTACGAACGCATCACCGTATTGGCGTTGACCTCTACCACAGCCGCATATTCCCGTACCGAAGGAATACGTTCTTCCTCCTGATATTGCCCGAGAAGTACCTCGTCGCAAATGCGGTCTGCTATTTGCAGGTAGATGGCTTTACTTTCCTTAAAGTTCATAGTTACCAGCGATTAATGATTTCGGACTCCTTGAAACGGAAATAGGCAAGCACCCAGTTGAAAAGGGCGAAAAACGAAGTTATAAAAATCAGCCAGCCGCCCGATGCCTCCCTGTCAATATAGGGCTCAGTCATGAAGAAGTTATTAGGCAGAATGGCCTTCAGGCACAATACAGCTATCAGGATATATGAAACGAAGATGCAGACACCGGCCGCAAAAGTCTTGATAAGTGCATTTTTGGGCCAGACCGTACTGCCCAGCAGGAAGAAAGACTGTAGGAAAAAGTAGCAGCTCAGGAATATCCCCACCACAGCCGGTCCGCTTCCTATCGTCTCATAGAAACGGTTCGTGTTACAGCAGAATTCCCACAACGGAAAGGAGTGAACGACATGCAGCTCCGGGTAGGCCAGAAGATAGAAGACGACTCTTGTCAAGTCCGCCAGCTTGAAAGCTATCAGAAAGACCAAGATAAAGCCGCAGGTAGCCACCAGCCAGCGGGCAAAGAATTTCTCGAACATGGTGGCAGGTGTCATGAGCACAACGGTACGACTCGTCTTGCTTTTCATCCTTTCCATGGCAAACGAGGCGCTAATGCATCCCCAAATGACAAGTCCCCAAAGAAAGAATCTGGACTCAAACTCCCAGATAGGGTCCATGCCCACAGCTCCCGCTTCCAGATTGTGATACTGATAGTATCCATTCCAGACAAAGACTATGGCCAACATTCCGTAGACCATCACCGAGCGGAGTATATAGGTCTTCCAATTCTCCACCATCTCTTTGCGGCATACGTTCACAAAGCGATGCAAACTAAAAAAGGTATCGCGTATCATTATTCATTTGTTTTAGTGTGAAACATTTCCGCTATCTTCCCAGGCTCTGCAAGTACGGCGCCAAACAGCAGTTCAAGATTAATCTCCGATTCCTCACCTTCCGTATTGGGCAGCATCAAGAAATTGCCTTGTACGGAGGGAAGCGTGTACAAGGCAGTCGCAGCCAACTCCCGGTCGTCACTCTCCAAGAAGAACAGCTTACTGCAAATGCTGGCAGTGGATTCGTCCAGCAATACGCGGCTGTTGTCCATAATCAGCACATGGTCCAGCACTTTGTCAATGTCACGCACCTGATGGGTGGAAATGACAATCGTCTTGTCGTCCGACATACCCGAAGCCAGAAATTTGCGGAACTGGCTCTTTCCCGGAATATCCAGTCCATTGGTAGGCTCATCCATCAGCAGCAGGGAAGTATTGGTGGCCAGCGCAAAACTCATGAAGATTTTCTTTTTCTGCCCCATGGACAAGGCTCCCAAATCAGCATCCATATCCATCTCGAAGAAATGTAGGTACTTCACCATGTCTTCCTTGCTGAAACGGGGATAGAACTTACTGTTCAGTTCAATATAGCTGACCAAGGAAATAGGAGGCAGCTCGAACTCCTCGGGTACCAGAAACATGTCCTGCAACGTGACGGGCAACCGGCGGCGCATGTCGGTATCATGATACATCACTCTCCCACGTTTGGGAGCCAACAAACCGCTCATCAGATAGAGCAACGTAGACTTGCCGGCTCCGTTCTTACCCAACAGACCGTAAACCCGGCCGGCTTCCAGCGAAAGTGAAAAATCGCTCAGGACTTCTTTCCGCCCCTTGCGATAACTAAATGAAATGTTTTCTACTTGTAACATACGCTTGGATGAATTAAATATCTTATTGTTTATGTGTATTAGTATAATAGTACACCGCAAAAGTAGACATTCTTTTCAATACGACAAGCGTTTCAAGAAAAAAAATGCTCAGAAAAAGGAACAATTCTATTCTTTGGTTCGAAATTAGCCTCACACGCAAGAAGATTAGGACACTTCTGTATCCATTTAGGACTCTATATTTCCTGCCACTTGCTTTACATTTGCAAAGGAGCTAAAGACATGAATATGAAAAACGAAGAAAAGATTTACCAACTTAACACATACAATATAGCAGAATATACAAGTACGGACTATACCGACAACGATATTGCTATACTTGGAGATTTCAAGAACTTGCTTTTCAACAAGTATTTCAAGTTGAATGCAAACATCTATGTGGTCTGTGTAAAAGGAAGACTGCAGATAAACATCAATACCCAAAAATATGCTATCTACCCCGGTGAGATGCTGATTTGTATGCCCAATATGATTCTGAGCAATTGCACAACCAGTTCCGACTTCAAGGGCGCCATGTTCTGTCTGTCGACCCAGATTACACAGAAGTACCTTCATAAAAGTAGTGACATATGGAACAAGGCTTTCTATATCAGCCAGAATCCGGTAGTACGCATTGACAAGGACAGAGTGCAACTGTTCGATTTATACTATAAGGTGATACGTGCCCGAATGAAACAAGCGGAGCAGCCCTACTACAAAGAAGTCATCAGGTCGCTGATACGCACCATGCTGTATGAGCTGCTGGCAGATTTAAACCAGTTGAGCACCCCTCCCGAAAGCCAAATGGTGAAGCGGAGCAACATTCTATTCAAGAGATTCCTCGACCTGCTGGCCTGCACCGAGGTGAAAAAACGTTCTATTTCCTATTATGCGGGTAAGCTGTGTGTTACTCCCAAATATCTTTCCACCGTCTGCAAAAAGGTCAGCGGAAAGACAGCCTTCGAGTGGATAAACGATTATGTGGTCGAAGACATCAAATATTTTCTGAAGTATTCCAATAAGTCTATCAAGGAGATTTCCGAGCATCAGGATTTCCCCAACATCTCCTTTTTCGGGAAGTATGTGAAGACACACTTAGGCACTTCACCCACGGACTACCGCAAGCAATCACTGCCTCCAAGGGGGACCCTGCAACAAAAAAGGAGGAGCTAAGAATCACTCTCCACTCCTCCCGACACGACAAACAACTAAAATTATTGCTATTTGATGCCGTCCAATGCCTTGTTTGCTGTGGCATTGGTGGGGTCGATAGCCAGAATTTTATTCCAGTACTCTTTCGAAGTAGCATAGTCACTCTTCAACAGATAGTAGTAGCCCAGATAACTGTAACACTCTATCAATGCAGAGTTGTACCTCGGTTCGTTTTTGGCAAGCAGTACGTCCACCACCTTCTCGTAATAAGGTTTCGCCAATCCCTCTGTAGTTTCGGGGTCCATGGCAGAGTGTGTGCGGGCGCGCCACATATCTCCCAAATAACTGTCGGGAGCTTGTTCGGCAACAAGTGCGAACACAGAGTCGGCAGCCTGCAATGCCGCCATGCGGTCGGCAGACTGAACGGAGAGAGTGTCCGAGGACGTACCCTCTCCGTAGTACAGACGCCCTAACTGGAATAAGTTTTCGGACGTCTTTTTATCTTGTGCCAGCGAGTCATAGTACTTTTTATAAGCAGCAATGGCTTGGGTATAGTCGTTTTTCAATTCATAAGCATCGGCAATCTCACGCCACAAATCCACCTGACTCTCATCCTTCTCCAATGCCTTACCATATTCCTCAATGGCCTGGTCATATTTCCTCAGAGCACTCAACAGAGCACCGTGATAGCGGTAATCCAAGCATGAATAATCGGCATTATCCGAAGCATTGAAGAAAGCATCGGCAGCCTTCTCTGCCTCGTCATAACGCTTGAGGTCGACATTGTTGTACATCACAAGCCGGTTGAATGCGGCATGGCGGGCATTCTTCTGCAAACCTTTCTGCGCCACCGCCAAGGATTTCTCGAAGTCGTGGTTCAGGAATAGTGCAAAAGCATATTTAAGGATGTCATCTTCCGTAGCCACGGGAGTATCGATGAACTTGGCATAGGTGTCGGCAGCCTTGCCAAAACGGTTGGTGGCGTAATACACTTCCGCCAGCTCCTTGTCTGCTTCCAGGCAATCCGGAGCTATGGCCTTCAGCTGGTTCAGCTTCTCTATGGCCTGCGAAGGACTGGCAGACTTGTATGCCTGCGCATATTTCAGATACGCATCCTTATAATTCGAATCAAAATAGATGGCTTGCTCATAAAGCTGGCATGCCTTTCCGATATCTTTCCGGGCAAAAGCGATGTCACCCTCGAGTACAGAAACTGCCGGAGCCTTGTTGTCGGCCTTTCTTGCCATCTCCAGATAGGTTTCCGCCTCTTTCAGCTGTCCTACATCCAGATAGGCACGGGCCACGGAAGTCACAAGCTCCACATTTTTCTTGTTCTTGCCCTTCAGCAGTTCTCCGGCTGCGTCGGAAGCCTGCTCCGGATTCGTCTTTATCAGACTTTTTACTTTATCCACCCCCGCCTGCCATTCGGGCACCGGCGTTTGTGCGGCGAGCGTACCTGCAAACAGCATCGCTCCCAAACAAAATACAAATCTACGTTTCATGTTAGCATTCATTTTAGTTATTCATCCTTGACGTTCACCACGCGCACCGGTTGGGTGGCGGGGACCAATCCCGACTTCAATATAATCCGCTGTCCCCGGTCGGAAGCGAGGAAAGAGGCAAATCCCCACGGAAGTGCGCTCCGCGGATCATTCAACAAGGCATAGATGCTGCGTGCCAACGGATAATCACCGTAATACAAATACGCCTGATAGGGTTTGTAACTGTTGTCCGGCATGGCCTTGTCAGCAGCACTGACGGACATCAGCCGCACCTCTTTACTGAAAGAGAGCCCCGTACTGTCATTCCGGTCGCTCAGCCAGTTCACGCCGATAATACCGATGGCATCAGGCGTGCGGGCCACGTAGTCAATCACCTCCCTATTGGTTTTCAACGCTTTCAACTGACTGGAAAGCGGTACACCCTTACAGATGGAATCGACAGCAAAACGTACGGTACTGGAGTTCTTGTTGTCAAACACAAGACTGATATCCCCCAGACGGGAAGCCGGATAGATATCTTTCCACTGCTTCGCATCACCCGTCAGGATGCGGCGGATGTCCTTCACACTAATCAATGAATCCGGATTGCCAAGATGGGTTATCAATGCCAGCCCGTCCGTAGCAATCTTTATCTCCTGCGGAAAAAACTTCCGGCTATTGAAGGAATTCATCTCTTCGGGAGTCAGTCTGCGACTGGTTATTGCCAACCGCAGACTGTCCTTGAGCAAGAGGTTGACGGCATCGACTTCCGTCACATAACGGGGCACAATTCCTGCCAAGGGGAACAGTCCTTCGAACACGTCAATTTCTTCCTGCACAATAGGCTGGAAACTTTCGTCCGCAGCAATTGCAATCACACCGGAGGTATACGTATCCGTTTGTCCGTCCTTGGGCTTGCTTTGGCAGGCAGACAGCAGAGTCAGCAGCACCAGCAAGCCTGAAAGCTGAAGTTGTTTCACCGTTTTCATAACACACACACTTATTGTAATCTAAACATCACCGGTATCGTATATTTCACCGATACGGCCTTACCATTCTGCTTGCCGGGAATCCATTTGGGCATGGACATAATCACACGGACAGCTTCTTTATCCAGATAGGGGTCTACACCTCTCAGCACTTTCACATCACGCACCTTGCCGTCGGCACCTACCACAAACTGGCAGGTTACACGCCCTTGCGTACCGTTTTCCTGGGCAATGGTCGGATACTTCATATTCTTGCTGATGAACTGCATCATCTCGGCCTGACCACCGGGGAACTGGGGCATCTGCTCTACCATATCGAAAACCTTTTCAGGTTCCGGTTCGGCCTGCGTCACCACTTGTTTCAAGTCGGCGATGTCCTTGCCGTGTTCCTCGTCATTACCTTTCACGTCGGCAATGGAGATGGCAACTTTCGTTTCCGTCAGTTCTGTCTGGCTTTTTATTTCATCCTCGTCCCTCACTTCCTCATCCTTTTTGATGACGGGAGCGGTAAACTTAATGGAGCTTTTCAATGCAGGCGGCGGTGGGGCCACGGGCTCTATCCGCTTCATCTCTTCCTGCTTCACTTCCGGTTCTTCCAGCTGCGAAAGGGTAGTCACTTCGGTCATCACCTCTTTCTGTTTGGGGGTAGCCATCTTTATCAGCGTAGGGATACTGAAACCTATCAATGCAATTACAATTACCAGTATCACGGCAATGTTGTGCCGTCTGGGAGAGGTCTCACGCATCTTATAGGCTCCATATGCTTTGTTCTTACCACTGAACACGAGGTCACACCATGCTTGGGAGCTTAAATCTACTTTAGCCATATTCTTTCCTTTCTTTGGGTGTTACACATCATTCAGCAATGTTCTGGGACAATTCGCCCTTGCTTTCGTAGTTCTTCATCAAGAACTCGTCGGCTTCGGCAATATCCGTTATCACATACTTACCTATATTACATATCTGCATTTCATCGAGAGCATCAATCAGATTCTTGTACGAAGACTTATCGGTAGCCTTGATGATGACTGTCGGCGTATCCTTTCCGCTTTTTATCTCGGAAAGCTGTTTCCGGTAGTCATCCTCTGATATCTTAAGATCCAGTTTCTGCTGCTTCAGTCTGTTCACCTCGTTCACAGCAACTCTATTACGTTGCAGAAGCATTGCCCGCAGACCATCCGCCTGATAGGTAGTTTCCTTCAGTGAAGTATAGTCCTTGTAGTTAGGTTCCCCTTCGTAATAATACAACTTGTTGTCATCCCCCAGCAACAGCGTGATGGCTTGGGAAGCCTTGACTTTGGTCTGCTGCTCCTCGGTGATGGTCTTGTCATTGCTCGGCATGCTTATCTCCATGGTCTGAGGTTTGCTCAGTGAGGTACAAAGCATAAAGAAGGTAATCAGCAACATGTTCATGTCCACCATAGGTGTAAAGTCCACCCTGACAGTCATTTTCTTCTGCTTGCTTTTTCCACCTTTCTTGTTGCCGCTTTCTTGTATTTCAGCCATAATGTTTCCTTTCTTGTTCTACTTGTAACTCGTAGCTTGTCACTCCTCACTTGTGGTCTTCAGAGAAGTAATCAGGTTGTACCGGTTCTCTCTGAGGTCCTGAAGTGAGTTCATCACATTTTTTTATTACGGAATAAGGAGTATTGGCATCTGCCTTGATGGCAATGCGCAAATCACTGTTCACTGCACGGGCGTTGCGTACCCAGGCCTTGAACTGATTGTCAATACTGTCTGTCGGTATCCCCTCATTCTTCAATACAGCATCTTGCTGGTCTTGCGGCAAGTCGAGGTATTTCTTCATACTCTTCATCGGCACACCAAAGGTAGACGCCAGCATGAATTTTTTAGTTTCCTCCGGAGTGAAAGTCACTCCATACTCCTGCCCCATAGCTTCCAGCACTTCGCGCAAGTCGGACTGCTTGTCCAGACTCATAAATACTTTTCCGCTCGGATCGACCAATATCTGGAGTACATTTGTCTCCGGAATCTTAATCTCGGATACAGAGGCGGGAGTCGTTACTTGTACCGGCTCTTTCTTCACGAACGTAGAAGTCAGCATGAAGAAGGTCAGCAGCAGTACAGTTACGTCACTCATCGCCGTCATATCGATGAACGTACTTTTCTTTTTTATTTTCGCTCTGCCCATAATCGTTTCATTGAAAATTAAAATTGAGAATTCATTCGTTGAATAGATAATAGAAGCCTACGTCACAGCGCAGCTCCAACTATCAGCAGTCAACTATTTATGGGTAGCTGCAAAAGTCTGCACGATGGAGAAACCAACCTCATCGAGGCTGTAAGTCAACTTGTCAATCTTGTTTGTATAATAGTTGTAGGAGATAACGGCCAATGCACCGGTCAAGATACCGAAGGCAGTATTAATCAAAGCCTCAGAAATACCTTGCGACAGAGCCATGGAGTCGGCTGAACCTCCGGCTGCAAGGGCGGCAAATGAACGGATCATACCGATAACTGTACCGAGCAATCCCATCAATGTACCTAAAGTCGTGATGGTACCAATAATAGGAAGATTCTGCTCCATCATCGGCAGTTCCAGCGCAGTGGCTTCTTCCAATTCCTTCTGGATGGCAAGCAGTTTCTGGTCTTTGGACAGCTCTGTGTCATTCTCCATCTCGGCATACTTCTTCAAAGTGGCATTTACCACATTGGCTACAGAACCACGTTGTGAATCGCAGATTTGTTGTGCCTTCTTCATATCACCTTCAGCCAAGGCTGCTTTGATGTTAGCTACGAATTTCACCAATGACCCCTTACCAAAGGCAGCGCCAATGGCAATATAACGTTCAATACTCAGTGCGATGACAGTCAGCAAAAGCGTTTGAATTACAGGAACAATGAATCCACCTTTATAG
>ENA-OYXQ01000910-OYXQ01000910.1-human-gut-metagenome-genome-assembly--contig:-NODE-910-length-11259-cov-3.981257_pt1 | contig 11259 bp, 10 predicted proteins | sample MGYA00243974_ERZ653430 | MGnify/ENA primary metagenome ERZ653430 (study PRJEB26926, sample SAMN06164997) | human gut metagenome | biome: ENVO:00009003; feature: ENVO:2100002; material: ENVO:00002003...
TTAGCTGCAGTCTCGTGGGCTCGGAGATGTGTATAAGAGACAGCTTGTAACAGCAGCTATACTAATGCAATGATCAATAACTTTAAATGGACTATAACCACAGATTCCTGCCGCAGAATCCTTTCCCTGTACGTCTCCTGCAAAAAAGCACTGGGAAATCTTAGTATATTGTCCAACATTGCCGCAGATTCCACCTGCTGTATACCCTTTTACCGTTCCGGTAAAGGAGCAGCCATAAATTTCGCCCACAGACAAGCTTTCGCAAATTCCTCCTGCCTCGGTATTCGAAGCAATCACTCCGTTGGCAGCCAAAAGCATTACTTTACCGCTTTCGCTGAGCTGGTTTTGCGTGTAGCCAATCTGGGCAAACAAACCAGAACTATAAACATCATTTTCTTTTGTCATATCCACATGGCTTATCGTATGTCCGTCTCCACTGAATTTTCCTGTGTACGGAGTTCCTGGATCTCCAATGGAACTGAGTTGTACTCCACTCACATCAATATCGTTCCCCAGGACATAGTTTGCACTCCATTTTGTCTCATCCCTATCCTGTCCGATGGCTGCGAATTCCTCCGCCGTGGTGATCAGGGTATAGATATCCCAGTCGTCGCCATTCGTTGTAACATAGTTGTATACCGGTACGGGAGCAGTCTTCGTCTCTTTGATATCTGCCACCTTTGTCAGATTGATGTAAGTCCCTGTGGCTGTACCGAATCTGCCCTGTGTAGCCTTTGCAGTGCTGGTATCGACACTGCCCTCTTTCCAGCTTGCAGAATCCAAGCCCTTCGGAAGTGCACCGCAAAGCTGCCCTGCCGTTAGTGCTGTTCCAGCGTCAAAGCCTCCGGTAATTGCATCCATATTGTAATAACAATTTGAAATATGCCCCGTACTTTTAGAATCAGTGCTACCTACAATTCCGCCAAAAGATTCTCCCCCACTGACTTTCCCCAGATTTACACATGCAGTAATACTCGCAGACGCAGTGGTATCATCAAAGATGCCAAATATTCCACCACCGGCACTTTGATAAGCTTTATTTATAATCATTATCTCACCGGTATTCAGGCAATTCTCGGCAATACCACCCATCCCGGCAATACCACCAACTCTCCCTCGCCCTGTTACCTTACTACTATTGTAACATTGCGAGACTTTACCAACCGAATATCCTCCAATCTTACCGCAAATACCGCCAACATCTGTTTTGCCGTTTATTGTATTTCCAATACTCCGACAGTTCTCAATATTTATTTCTTCTGCGTATCCCACGATGGCCCCAACAAAGTTTATTCCACAAATAACAGAATCTTTAACCGTAATATTTTTTATGGCACTATTAACATTATGTTTTGTGCATTCTCCAAACAAGCCGACACGATCTAATTCACCACTTATCTGCATTCCCGTCACAGTATGGTTATCGCCGTTAAAATTCCCTTTAAAAGGATTACTATGGTTTCCTATTGGTGTCCATTCCTTATTAGCCAAATCAATATCCGCAGTCAACACAATGTATTTATACAAATAAGCCTCTCCTTCATTCACAGTTTTTGCAAAATGCGCAAGCTGTGCCGCTGTCTCGATTTGAAATGGATCATCCTGTGTACCATCTCCCGCAGCAAACCCACCTGCAATCGTTTTACCATCCCAGGTATCTACTGTTTCCCCTTCCGCTCTTGCGCTCACCGGCACGGCGATCCACACCAGTGCCGCCAGGGCCAGCAGGGCCAGTCTCATCTTCATGCTCCATGCTTTTGTACTTTTCTTCATAACCCTCATGCCTTTCTATATCCTGCAAAATTTCAAATATTTCCCAACCCTTTGCAGATGTAAAATCCCAATCTTGTTTTTATACTTTCCGTATCATTTATTATACCGAAAAAGCAAAGGCATCGTCAATATTTTCCATACGATTCGTCTCATATTTTTATAAAATTTTGTCAAACAAGTGCGCCCACCGCAAAATCGAGCAGGCTGGCTCATCGTAAACACAAAAAAGGAGCCACCGGATCTCTCCGGTCACTCCTCGTTGCCTTCTCTGAAAAATATATCCAGTTTTCCCAGACATTTGATCAATGTCTTCATTTCTTCCTCGTCCAGATCCCGTATGATGGTGTGGATCATTTTCCTGTGGAAATCTCTGTGATGGAAAAAGGCTTTCCGCCCCTTCTCTGTCAGAGTCACCAGTACCACCCGCTTGTCCTGCGTGCTGCGGTTACGCTCCAGGTAGCCTTTTTTCTCCAGACTGTTCATATTCGTAGTCAGGGTTCCCACGGTGACGTGGAGTTCTCCGGCGATCCGGGACATACTCTTTGGTTCCTCGATACCGATAGCCTCCAGAATGTGTATGTCATTATTTGTAATATCCTTGAATTCCTCGGTGATCACCGCTTTTGCTTCCGCATCCATCACATTATGGAACAAATTCACCAATAATTCATTCAGTACCCGGTTGTTGCTCTTCTCCATAGTTTTCCCAATAAATGTCTCTCTGGTATACCGGCAATACTCCCGGGCCGCAGGCTTCCTGTCTACCGGACCGCGTCCATGCCGTTGTCGTGTCCTTAGTCGTTATCAGTATACCGTCTACCAGGTCATCACGCAAGCCCCAATCGTAAGTCCGGCGCCGAATCCCGCCAAAACGATGCGGTCGCCGCAGTGCAGCTTTCCCTGTCTGTGCAGTTCATCCAGCAGCACCGGGATGGAAGCGGATGACATATTTCCGACCCTTTCCAGATTGGTGGGGAATTTGTCTCTGTCTGCATGCAGTCTTTTCGCCACTGCATCAATAATACGTGCGTTGGCCTGATGCAATACGAACATATCAATATCCGGCACAGCAAGTCCGGCATCTGACAGTGCTTCCTCGATACACTGTGGCACCCGTCTGGTGGCGAACCGGTACACTTCCTGTCCGTCCATCTGAATATAATGTTCCCTGCCGTCCGTCGGCTGGTTTTGGTCCGTTTTTGCCGCTGAAGTCCTTGCATATGGGGTTGTCAGTTCTCTTGCTCCGCATTGCAGGCCTCCGCCACCGGTGCCGTCGGAGTGCAGTGCCCGGCCCAGAATGCCTGCTGCCGGTATCCGTTTCTCCTCCGCCGTCTCCTGCATCCCTTTCTCTGTCTCCGGCAAAGCGTTACTGTATTCCACCGCCCGAGACTCCGTCCTGCATCGCTCCACAACTACCGCCCCGGCGCCGTCTCCGAACAGAATACAGCTGCCCCGGTCCTTCCAATCCACCAGTTTAGACAGTACCTCACTGCCGATGACCAGCGCATTTTCCGCAAGTCCCGTCCGCAGATAGGCATCCGCGGTATTCAGTGCAAACAAAAATCCGGAACAGGCCGCATTCACATCAAAAGCCAGTGCATTCACTGCGCCGATGTCCGCCTGCACCTGACAGGCGCAACAGGGCAGATACTGCTCCGGAGAACAGCTTGCCACCAGGATCAGGTCGATCTCTTCCGCTCTTTTTCCTGCCTGTTCCAGCGCTTTTCGGGCAGCTTCTGACGCAAGTGTCACAACCGTTTCGCCAACTGACACATGTCGTTCCGCAATACCGGTTCTCTCCCAGATCCATTCATCCGAGGTTTCCACCAGCTGTTCCAATTCTTTATTTGTAACAATCCTTCCCGGAAGTGCACTTCCGGTTCCGGTGATTCTTATGGTCCTCACGCCATTTCCTCCATGATATCCACTGTTCTTTCTATTTTCTGCGCCCGCCAGGCATTGCTGCCGCAGAACAGCAGTCCGTTATCCACATCTCCCATTGCCGCATTGATCAATGCTCTGGTGATGCAATACGGTGCTGTCTTCGGATCGCAGGTCTTAATGCAATGTCTGCATCCGGTCATAAACCGTTCCCCGGCCGCCACCTTTTCCAGAAAAGCATTCTGTATAGCTCTGCCTGGCATTCCCACCGGGCTTTTCACAATGACAATGTCTTCTTTCCGTGCGCTGAGATATGCCTGCTTGTATGCATCTGCCGCATCACACTCTTCGGTGGTCACGAACCTGGTTCCCAGCTGGACACCTGCTGCCCCCAGGGACAGGCAATGCTCCAGATCCCTCCGGTCATAAATACCGCCTGCAGCGATCAGTGGAATTTCCAGTTCTGCTGCCTGCCGGATCATTGCCGTAAGTTCTCTCTCATAGTTCTCCGGTGTGTAAGCATCCAGTTCTTCCCGCTTAAATCCCAGATGTCCTCCTGCCAACGGTCCCTCTGCCACGAGAAAGTCCGGCTTTCTGTCGTATTTTTTCATCCAGTATTTCGTGACGACCGACAGGGCACGGGTGCTCGACACGATCGGAGCCAGCATCGTCCGGTGGCTGCGCCCGGGCATTCCGTTTTCCGTCTCTGCCACGACTCCGGGCAGATCCAGCGGCAGTCCGGCACCGGAGATAATGCAGTCGGTACCTGCCAGCACTGCTGCCCTGACATAATCCTCGTAACGCTGCGTTGCCACCATGATGTTGACACCGACGATACCGCCTCTTGCGGTCTGTCTTGCTTTTTCTATTTCTTTTCCGATAGTACGCAGATTACAGGCGATGGGATCTCTGTCAAAATCCGGCTCCCGGAAACCGATCTGGGCAGTAGAAATAATGCCGATCCCACCGGCGGCTGCCACTGCTCCCGCCAGACCGGACAGGCTGATTCCCACACCCATGCCTCCCTGGATCACGGGAATATCTGCATGTAATTCCCCCAGGATCATTTTTCCGTGCTTCATCCCACATCACCTCTCATTACCGCTTTAATACTTGCGGAACCTTTCATAACGTTCCTCTGCGATCTGTTCACCGGTCATGCCGGTATATTTTTGCAGGAATTCCTTGATATGTTCCTTGAGATACCCGCCGATGGCTTCCACGGTACTTTGGTCTGCCCCGCCGTATTCCGGTACGATCCTCTCGATCACTCCGAGGCGTTTCAGGTCCTCGGATGTAATATTCATGACTTCACTGGCTTCTCTGGCACGGTCAGCATCCTTCCATAATATAGAAGCAAAGCCTTCGGGAGACAGGATCGAGTATGTGGCATTTTCCATCATCCATACCTCATTGCCTACCGCCGTAGCCAATGCTCCGCCGCTGCCGCCTTCTCCAATAAGGATGCACAATACCGGTACCTTCAGGGCCGACATCTCCAGCAGGTTCCGGGCAATAGCCTCGCCCTGTCCTCTCTCCTCTGCCTCCACGCCGCAGAAGGCTCCCGGCGTATTCACAAAGCTGATAATGGGTCTGTTGAATTTCTCCGCCTGCTTCATCAGGCGCAGTGCCTTACGATACCCCTCCGGCATGGGCATGCCGTAATTGCGTCTGGCACACTCCGCAAAATCCTTGCCCTTCACATCTGCCAGCACTGTCACCGGCTGCCCGTCCAGGAATGCCACTGCACCTACCAGTGCTTTATCATCCCCATAATAACGGTCTCCGTGAGCCTCCACTACATAATCGAAAATGTAGGGAATATAGTCGGTTGCTGCCGGTCTGTCCACTCTCCGGACGGTCTTGACCTTTTCCCATGCTGTTCTGGGGAGTGTCAGAAATGACCGTTCCTTCACGATCTCCGTAGGTTCAAAATGGAAGTCAAAATTTTTCTTAAAATCCGCATAATTCCCCTCACTGCACCGATGCGTCGTGATCAGGAAATATAAGGTCTTCTTCAGATTCTCCCGACGGACGATACCGTCCACAAAACCATGCTCCTGCAAAAATTCCGCTGTCTGGAAGCCATCAGGGAGGCGCTGTCCCAGAGTCTGCTTAATAACTCTCGGTCCTGCGAAGCCGATCAAGGCTCCCGGTTCCGCCATGATCACATCTCCCAGCATGGCAAAGCTGGCCGTCACACCACCTGTGGTGGGATCTGTCAAAATAGTCGCATAGAGAAGTCCTGCTTCTCCATGTCGTTTGATCGCTGCGGAGGTTTTTGCCATCTGCATCAGTGACACGATTCCCTCCTGCATTCTCGCACCGCCGGAACAGCAGAACAAAAATACAGGCAGCCGCAATTCTGTCGCCTTTTCAATCGCCTGGGTGACTTTCTCGCCGACCACATGCCCCATACTGCCCATCATAAATTTGGATTCGCAGATGCCGATCACAGCCTTTTCCCCGTAGATCTCGCATTCACCTACGGTCACAGCTTCTTTTACGCCGGATTTTTCCCTGGCCTCCGACAGCTTTTCCTCATAGCCCTCATATTTCAGTGGATTGCTCTCTTCTATCTCCTCGAACCAGGGCTGAAAGCTTTTCCGGTCTGCCACCATGCGGATCCGGTTGTGGGTCTTCACCCGGAAATAATAACCACACTCATAGCAGACATATTTATTTTTCGCTGCCCGGTCTCTGTTTATCATTTTCTTACATTTCGGGCATTTGATCTCTGTTTCTGTATCTACACTTCCCATACCTGCACCTCTTATTCTGCGTCACTCTTATCTCTCTGTCCCACCCATAAGAAATCACTTCCGCAGACTATTTTTATTTCAACGCAAAGGTAAGCTCTGCCTTCGCTACCAGTTTTCCGTTTACCGTGGCGATCGCTTCCCCGACACCCACCGGTCCCTTACTGCGGATAATGGTGGTCTCCAGCTCCAAGGTGTCTCCGGGGCGCACCATCTGCTTGAATTTTGCCTTATCGATCCCGGCAAAATAAGCGGTCTTGCCACGATGCTCCGGCAGAGACAGAATTGCTACAGCCCCTGTCTGTGCCAGTGCTTCCATGATCAACACGCCCGGCATCACCGGATTCCCCGGAAAATGCCCGGCAAAATACGGTTCGTTAAAGGTCACATTTTTGCGTCCCACTGCCCGCACACCGGGCTCCAGCTCCTCGATAGTATCGATCAGCAGAAAGGGATGTCTGTGGGGCAGAATCTCCATGATTTCCTGTGTATTATAAACTGACATTGTTCCTCCGTTCCGCGAATGCTGTCGTATCAACTACTTCCTCGCATTGTGCAATCGTCCTCGTTGATACTCTGCCTTCTATCCTGTGTCTTGAACATCTGCTGCGGTTATTCTGTGTACTTCTTCAACAGCAGACTCGCATTATGTCCGCCGAAGCCCAACGAATTGGTCAATGCATAAGGCACCTCTTCTTTGTAGCTGTCCCGGCAGTAATTCAGGTCAAGTTCCTCCTCCGTCTCACGCAGTCCCACGGTGCGGTGGATATAGCCTTCCTGAATTTCTTTTACGCAGGTGACAAACTCCACTGCTCCTGCCGCTCCCAGGAGATGTCCCACCATGGATTTGGTGGAATTGATCTTCAGGTCATACGCATGTTCTCCAAATGCGAGCTTGATAGCTCTGGTCTCGAACAGGTCATTATGATGGGTGCTGGTTCCATGGGCATTGATATAGGTAAGCTCTTCCGGTTCCACACCACCGTCTTTTAAGGCATTCAGCATGGCGGTGGCTGCTCCGCTGCCATCCTCCGCAGGGGATGTAATATGATAAGCATCCGAAGAACAGCCGTAGCCGGTCAGTTCCGCATAGATCTTCGCCCCGCGCCTCTTTGCATGCTCCAGCTCTTCCAGTACCACGATAGCGGAACCCTCTCCCATGACGAAGCCGTTTCTCTCCTTGTCAAAAGGAATGGATGCCCGTTCCGGATCCTCACTAAATGACAGCGCTGTCAGTGCTGAAAATCCGGCAATTCCGATGGGGGTAATGGAGCTTTCCGTTCCTCCCGCTATCATTACATCCGCATCACCGTACTGGATCGTACGGTATGCTTCTCCGATGGAATGTGTACCGGTTGCGCAGGCAGTAACCACATTCAGGCTCTTGCCCTTCAGCCCATAGGCAATGCTGACATTGCCTGCTGCCATATTGGAGATCATCAGAGGCACCAGCATGGGGCCTACCCTGCCGGGGCCTTTTTCCTTCAGGCGGTCATATTCCCGCTCCATGGCCTGTAAACTTCCGATGCCGCTTCCCACACTGCAGCCCACCATATAAGGATCTTCCTGTTCCATGTCGAGACCAGCATCCGAGATGGCCTGTCCGGCAGCCGCCACAGCAAACTGGCAGAACTGCTCCATTCTGCGGGCGGATTTTTTGTCCATATATTGTGCGGGATCAAAATCCTTCACTTCCGCCGCCAACTTACAACGGTAATCCGCAGTATCAAAATAAGTGATAGGACCGAATCCGGTCTTGCCCTCTTTGATACCATTCCAGAATTCCTCTACGCTGTTTCCAATCGGAGTGATAGCTCCCATGCCTGTTACTACAACTCTTCTATTTTTACCCATACGTGATATACTCCCTCGCGTCCTGACTTATTTTCTATCCTGCTGTACTGTTAGCGGACATATTTTCTATTCTGCTTTACTGTTGCCGGAGGTATTTTTTACATTGCCATACCGCCGTCCACGCACAGCACCTGGCCGGTAATATAGTCCGAGGCATCTCCTGCCAGGAACAGAACCGCCTGTGCGACATCCTCCGGTCTTCCCATTTTCTTAAGCGGGATCTGTCCAACCGCATTATCCTGTACCGCCTCCGGCAGCTTGTCTGTCATATCTGTCCGGATAAATCCGGGTGCCACGGCATTCACACAGACATTCCTGGATGCCAGTTCTCTCGCTACACTTTTCGTCAGACCGATCAGTCCCGCTTTGGAGGCAGAATAATTAGCCTGCCCTGCATTCCCGACGATGCCACTGACAGAAGAGATATTGATGATTTTCCCATATCTCTGCTTCATAAAGGTCTTCGTCAGATGCCGGATCATGTGAAATGCGCCTTTCAGGTTCGTATCCAGGACTGCATTGAATTCTTCTTCCGTCATCCGCACGATCAGATTGTCCCGTGTGATCCCGGCGTTATTGACAAGGATGTCAACTCTGCCGTATTTCTCTGTTACTGCCTTTACAAAGGCTTCACTCTCTGCAAAATCTGCAACATTGCATTTCACAGCCTCCGCCATGCCGCCTTGGCTTCGGATGTCCGCCGCCACCGCTTCCGCTGCTTCTGCAGAGCCGTTATAATTAATGATCACCGTGGCTCCTTCTGCTGCCAGTGCCTGTGCCACAGCTTTTCCGATGCCCCGTGATGCCCCTGTGACAATAGCAACTTGTCCTGTCAGACTTTTTCCTGTCAACATGCCAGTTCCTCCATCACCCGGTCCAGATCCTCCGGTTTCTCGATATTGTATACTTTGACATTTCTGTCAATTTTCCGTACGAAGCTGCCGAGTGTCTTCCCCGGGCCGATCTCTATGAAAGTGTCCACGCCATCTGCGATCATCCGCTCTACGCTCTGGGTGAAATGAACGGGACTGGATACCTGTTGTTTCAGCAGTTCCGCAACCTGTGACGCATCTGTCACATAATCCGCTGTTACGTTGGACACGTAAGGAATCCAAGGGGTTGACAGCTTGACGCTTTTCAATTCTTCTGCCAGCTGTTCTCCCGCAGTTTTCAGCAAAGCTGAATGGAATGGTCCGCTGACCTTTAAGGGTACACAGCGTTTTGCACCTGCTTCTTTCAGCGCTTCTGATGCCGCCTCTACTGCATCTGCCTCTCCGGTGATCACGATCTGTCCCGGGCAGTTATAATTTGCCACCGAGACGACTTTGCCGGTTTCTTTTGCTGTCTGTCCGCAGATTTTTGCCACGGTATCTCCGTCCAGCCCTAATATTGCTGCCATGGCTCCGCCTTCCGGATAGGCCTCCTGCATATAGATACCACGCATCCGGATGATCCGGAACAGATCCGGCAGCTCCATCACACCAGCGGCAGCCAGCGCCCCATATTCTCCCAGGCTTAAGCCTGCTGCCATCTCCGCTTTCAGTCCTTTTGCCTCCAATACTTTCAGAATTGCCACTTCCATGGTCAGCATGGCGATCTGTGTGTATTCCGTAATGTTGATATAAGGATTTTCTTCAAAGGTCAGCTGTTCCATGGAGTACGGATGTCCGCTTTCCGCCTGTACTTCCCGCTTATCCTGCCAATACAGATTCTGGAGCACCTTGTCTGCCAGCTTCCATACCGCCTGTGCTTCCGGGTAAGTATCATAGAACTCCTTGCCCATTCCTATGTACTGGGAGCCCTGTCCCGGGAATAAATATGCGATCCTGCTCATTTTGTCTTCTCCTAATTACTATGTGATGCTATTGTTCTCCTCGGTTACAGCACATTTTTTTATAATGCGCCGTTTTCCATATAACTATGCCGCCTGTCGCTGTTCGAAATCTGTTGTCAGCGGTTACCTGTCGCTATATTTTATTTATGCTGTCCTTGTGCCGCTATGCACTCCTGCGCCTGCTGTACTGTTTCTTCAATAATCTCACGGCAGGTCTGTTCTCTGCGGATCAAGCCTGCAATCTGTCCCGCCATCAGTGTTCCGTTTACGGTATCTCCGTCCTGCACTGCCTTCCTGAGAGATCCCAGTGTCAGCTTTTCCAGTTCCATGAAATCGGCATTCTCTTTTTCCAGCTTCAGATACTCCCTGGTCATCTGATTACGTAAAGAACGCACCGGATGTCCGGTAGACATTCCCGTCACTACAGAATCAATATCCTTTGCCTTGATGATCTGATTCTTATAATTTTCATGGACGATGGATTCCTTTGATGCGACGAACCGGGTGCCCATCTGGATACCTTCCGCTCCCAGCATAAAAGCCGCCGCCATTCCTCTGCCATCGGCGATACCTCCAGCTGCGATCACCGGGATAGATACCGCATCCACTACCTGCGGAACCAGTGCCATGGTCGTGGTGGAACCGATATGTCCACCGCTTTCCATGCCTTCCGCCACCACAGCGTCCGCTCCGGCACGCTCCATCATCTTCGCCATAGCTACACTTGCCACCACCGGGATGACCTTCACTCCGGCATTTTTCCACAGCTCCATGAATTTTCCGGGGTTTCCCGCACCTGTCGTTACCGCTTGTACTCCTTCTTCCACAACGATCTTCGCTACTTCTTCTGCGTTGGGATTGAGCAGCATGATATTCACGCCGAAGGGCTTGTCGGTGAGCTCCCTGGCCCGTTGAATCTGCTCTCGCAGATAGTCCGGTCCCAGGTTCATGGCGGAAATGATGCCAAGCCCGCCCGCGTTGGACACCGCGGCGGCCAGCTCCGCGTCGGCGATCCAGGCCATGCCGCCCTGCAAAATGGGCTTTTCAATGCCCAGCAACTCGCAAAGTACGGTTTTCATTGAACGCTAGCCTCGATCAGCTTCACGATGCCCTGCACGTCCGCCACGGGCTGGTCCATCTTGATGGTCACGCCAAACT
>ENA-OYXQ01000918-OYXQ01000918.1-human-gut-metagenome-genome-assembly--contig:-NODE-918-length-11215-cov-4.643459_pt1 | contig 11215 bp, 9 predicted proteins | sample MGYA00243974_ERZ653430 | MGnify/ENA primary metagenome ERZ653430 (study PRJEB26926, sample SAMN06164997) | human gut metagenome | biome: ENVO:00009003; feature: ENVO:2100002; material: ENVO:00002003...
GGTGGAGGATATTATTGCCGATATCCGCGTGGGCATGAACAAGGGCAACCCGGAGGCAAAGTTCGTGGAGATCCCCGACCGGCTGGATGCCCTGCACTACGCTGTGGACCACGCTCAGGAGGGCGACCTGATCGCTGTCATCGGCAAGGGCCACGAGACCTACCGCGACCGCGAGGGCGTCAAGACCCCGTTCCTGGAGCGGGAACTGCTGGAAGAGTACGCCCAGCAGAAGGGCCTGGAATAAGCGCTCTCCTTTTTAGAACAAACAAAAAAGAAGGCTGCTGCACAGTGTGTGCAGCAGCCTTCTTGCGTTGTGTCAGGGGGCCGGAAGGGGAGATCAGATCTCCTTCTTCAGGGTCTCGCCCATGATGTAGCCGTAGGTCAGAGCGGCGTCAAAGCCCATGCCGTACTGCTTAGCGTCCTTCTCCTCGATGGAGCCGCAGACGTCGCCGGCAGCGTACAGGCCGGGGATCGCCTTCTTCTCCTCGTTCAGCACGTGGCAATCGGTGTCGATGGCCAGACCAGCGGTGGTCAGGTAGAAGGTGGGGTCCACACGGATAGCCCACAGGCCGTCACGGGTCTCGATGTAGGGGCAGTTGCGGCGGCCGAACTCGTCGGGCTCACCAGCCAGAGCGGCGGCGTTGTTGGCCTCGATGGAGTCTGCCAGGTTGGGCAGGTTCAGCTCCTCAGAGGCCTTCTCCACGCTGTCGTAGTGGACAGCCTCGCCCTTCTCGAACATAGCCACATAGCCGTTGAAGCCGTAGGACTCGCTGTCGCGGAGCTTCACAGCAGAAGCCTCGTCGAACACATAGTAGAAGGTGTCGCCGTTGTCCTTGTTCAGCTTAGCCTTAGCCATGGTGTAGTGGTTGTCGGAGATGATGTTGCCGATGTTGTCACCACGGACGTTGACCATGATGCCAGGGGCAGACTGGTGGATGAAGGCCAGCTCGAACTTGCTCTTGTAGCTGGACAGGAAGGCGGGCAGAGCGCGGTTTTCGCACTCCACATAGCCGCCGGCGTCGATACCCATCTGGATGCCCTCGCCAGTCATGCTGGAAGCGCAGTTGAAGAAGAAGTCGGCGTAGTCGGGGTTGTACTTCTTCAGCATCTCGGGGTTCTTGGCAAAGCCGCCGGATGCCAGGCACACAGCCTTACCACGGAGGGTGTAGCTTGCGCCGTTGTCGCCCTTAGCGTGGAAGCCCACCACACGGCCGCTTTCGTCCTTGATCAGGTCGGTGACGCTGGTGGAGTAGATGATCTTGCCCTTCTCGTACTTCTCCACACGCTGTGCCATGAACATCATAGCGTAGCCTGCGCCGCCCTCGTAGCAGCCGGGAGCCAGGTAGGGGGTAGAAGCGCCGTACTGGGTAGCACTCTCGTAGTTGCCCATGGTGTTGAAGCCGATGCCGATGCTGGACATCCAGTCCACCAGATCGCCAGCAACAGTGTACTGCTTGGTCATGTAGGGCATCTCACCGTTGAAGAACTCGGTGCGGTGGTACTGCTCCATGGTCTGCCAGAAGTTCATCATGCCTTCCAGGGTACCCATGGCAGAGCTGCGGAAGCTGCCGTCCACATCGTAGTTGTACTGCAGCTGGGAGCCTGCGGTGGCCACGCCGCCGTAGGTCATGGACATGGAGCCGCCGGGGATGTCCCGCTTCTCCACCAGGATGACGCTGTAGCCAGCCTCCAGCAGGCGGCAGGCGCAGGTCAGGCCGGAGGTGCCGGCACCCATGATGACCACATCAGCCTCTTCCTCGATGACCTCGTTGGAGGTCTCCAGGGTGACTTCCTTGGAGAAGTCGTCCACGTTGTAGCCAGCCAGCTCAATGGCCTCCTTCACGGCAGCCTTCACGGCCATGGAGGTGATGGAGGAACCACGGAGGTTGGGCACGTTGATGCTCTGGTGTTCGACGATGGCGGCGGGGATGCGGGAGCAGGCATAGTTGCCGATGCCGATGGTCTCCTCGTGGGACAGCACCTCACAAGCGGTGATCTTGCCCTCAAAGAAGGTGGTGGCCACATGGACCCAGCTCTCGTGGCCCATAGCCTTGGTGACGTACTTGCCGTCCACAGGGCTGGAGGGCTTGGTAACAGCGGAGGCTGCCTCAGAGGATGCTGCGCTGGAAGCGGGAGCACTGGTGGTGCTGGAAGCGGTGTTGCCGCAGGCGGTCAGCAGACCGGCAGCAGCTGCGCCCATGGTGCCCATAGCGGCACCGCGCATAAAGTTGCGGCGAGAGATCTTAGCCATAGTAGTTTGCCTTTCTTTCTTCTTGTTCTTCTAATAGGTTCTTCTAATAGGTTCTTCTTCGTTTTCTTCTGTTCCATCGTATGTTTTGAACATTGACATGATTATAGCAAAGTTTCGCTCTGCTGTAAAATCGAAAAAAATCCCGGATTTATCAAAAAAGTTTATAAATCCATGGCCGCTTTACCGCAGAAAAGAAATCCGCTATAATAAAAGAAGTACAAGTTTTGCAGGGATGGGGGCTGTTTCTATGACGATTTACCAGTTGGAGTGCTTTATTGCCGTAGCAGAGGAGCTGAATTTCAGCGCAGCGGCCCAGCGGCTGTTCACCACCCAGCCAGCCGTCACCTACCAGATCAACACTCTGGAAAAGGAGACGGGGCTCCACCTGTTCGACCGCACCACCCGGCGCACCAAGCTCACCGCCGCCGGCCAGTCCTTTTACCTGGACATGGTGCAGATGACCAGTTTTGGCCGCCAGGCCCTGAAAAAGGCCCAGGATATCCAGGCCGCAGACCGGTCCCATCTGGTGGTGGGGCTGCGGCAGCTCTTTGATTACGGCACCTTTGCCAGCATCCTGGCAGAGTACCAGCGGCAGTACCCCAATGCCCAGGTGGAAGTGATCCCCCAGAGCAACCGCCGCCCTCTGGAGGAACTGCGGTCCGGCCAGCTGGATATCGGCTTTTTTTACGCCACTGAGCATTCCAGCGACCGGGATGTCTCCTTTACGCCCCTGTTCTCCCTGGGCTATTATGTGCTTATGAACCCCAACTGCCCCCTGGCAGACCGCAAGGCTCTGCACCTGGCGGACCTGAAGGGCCAGAGCGTGGTGTCCTCCGGAGCCTTTGACAGCTTCCTTTCTGCCTGCCAGGGCCCCTCCCTGGAGGAGCTGGCCCAGGTGGGGGTGGATTGCAGCAAGATTACCCCCAGCTTTGAGGGGGCTTTGATCATGATCACCATGGGCACCGCCATGTCTATCGTGCCCTGTCTGGACGATGCAGTGATCCCGGGCATCACCAAGGTGCCTTTGCTGGATTACCCCCCGGTGACGGTGGAGATCGCTGCCATGCGCCACACGCCCCGGCTGGAGGTGCAGTCTTTTATCGAGATCGCCAAGCGGAAATACAGCCGCTCCTTCCCGGAGCAATCCCAGATGGACGGCATCATGCTGTGAAAAAAGGAGCCGCCGTGCAGCTGCACGGCGGCTCCTTTGGCAGGGGAGGATTTACAGGATTCGGACCCGGATCACGGCGGGGATTGCGCTCAGCTTTTCGCTCAGGCGGGCATCCACGGCACCGGTGGCGTCCAGCATGGTGTAGGCCATATTCTTTTTGCTCTTGTTCACCATGTTTTCGATGTTCAGGCCGGCCTCGGTGGTCAGGGCGGTGATCTGGCTGATCATGCCGGGCTCGTTTTTGTGGATGATGCAGATGCGCTTGCCGCCGGCACGGGGCTGGTGCACCTCCGGCATGTTCACCGAGTGGGTGATGTTGCCGTTTTTCAGGTAGTCACTGATCTCCTGCGCGGCCATCACGGCGCAGTTATCCTCGGCTTCCGGGGTGGAAGCGCCCAGGTGAGGGGTGCACACGATGCCGGGCTTGCCCAGGATGGCTTCCGACGGGAAGTCGGTCATGTAGCCGGACACCTTGCCGGCGTCCATGGCCTCCAGCAGGGCAGCGGTGTTCACCAGTTCTCCGCGGGCGTAGTTCAGAATCTTCACGCCGTCCTTGCACAGGGCCAGGGTCTGGGCATTGATGGTGTCCTTGGTGGTGGGCAGATAGGGCACATGGATGGTGATGTAGTCGCACAGGGGCAGCATGTCGTTCAGGTTCACACAGTGGTGTACCTGGCTGCTCAGGTTCCAGGCTGCCTCAATGGAGATGTAGGGGTCGTAGCCGTAGACCTCCATGCCCAGCTCGATGGCGCAGTTGGCCACGCGGGAGCCGATGGCGCCCAGACCGATGACGCCCAGCGTCTTGCCCTTGATCTCGTTGCCCACGAACTTCTTCTTGCCCTTTTCCACGGTCTTGGCCATGGCCGGGTCTCCGGCAAGGCCCTGGCACCACTGGGCGGCGTCGGCCACATTGCGGCTGCCGGCGATCAGCATGCCGATCACCAGTTCAGCCACGGCGTTGGCGTTGGCACCGGGGGTGTTGAACACCACGATGCCCTGCTCACTGCAGCGGTCCAGCGGGATGTTGTTGACCCCGGCACCGGCCCGGGCAATGGCCAGCAGATTGTCGTTGAAGGTGGTGTTCAGCAGGTCGGCGCTGCGCACCAGAATGCCGTCCGGGGCATCGGCGTCCACCGCCACGTCAAACAGGTTCTTGTTCAGCTTAGCCAGGCCCACCGGGCTGATGGCGTTCAAAGTCTTGATGGTATACATATCTTGAATCCCCTCTGTTATGCGTTCTCCTTGCGGAACTTCTCCATGAAGTCCACCAGCTTGTCCACACCCTCGGCTGGCATGGCGTTGTAGATGGAAGCGCGCATGCCGCCCACCAGGCGGTGGCCCTTCAGGTTCACGAACCCGGCCTCGGCGGCCTCGGCGCAGAACTTCTTGTCCAGGTCGGGGTTGGGGCTGGTGAAGGTCACGTTCATGGTGCTACGGTAACGGTGCTCCACGGGGTTCGTGAAGAATTCCTGCCCGTCCAGATAATCATACAGCACCTTGGCCTTGGCTTCGTTGATCTTTTGCATGTTGGCCAGACCGCCGATGTCGTTTTCCAGATACTTGAGCACCAGACCGGTCATGTAGATGCACCAGCACGGCGGGGTGTTGTACATGCTGTCCTTGTTCAGCAGGGTGGTGTAGTTCATCATGGTGGGCACGTTGTCGGCGGCATGGCCCAGCAGGTCGTCCCGGACGATGGCAATGGCCATGCCGGCGGGGGCCACGTTCTTCTGCACACCGAAGTAGATGCAGCCGTACTTGGTCACATCCACGGGCTTCGAGAGGATCATGGAGCTCATGTCCGCCACCAGCGGCACGCCCTCCACCTGGGGCACCTCCACATACTGGGTGCCGAAGATGGTGTTGTTCTGGCAGATGTGGATATAGCTGGCATCCTTATTGTAAGGGATGGCGTTCACATCCGGGATGTAGGTGAAGTTCTTGTCCTTGCTGGAGGCCACGATGTTGGCCTCGCCGAACTTGGCGGCTTCCTTGGCGGCCAGGTTGGAGAAGTTGCCGGTGACGATGTAGTCCGCCTTGCCGGTGGTCATAAAGTTCAGCGGCACCATGGCAAACTGCTGAGTGGCACCGCCCTGGAAGAAGCCCACCTTGTAGTTGTCGGGGATGTTCATCACGCGGCGCAGGGTGGCCTCAGTGTCCTTGATGATGGCGTCGAACCACTTGCTGCGGTGGCTCATCTCCATCACGCTCTGGCCGCTGTCGCCGTATTCCAGCAGCTCTGCCTGTGCCTGCCGGAGGACCTTCTCGGGCAGCATGCTGGGGCCTGCGCTGAAGTTGTATACTCGTGCCATAATGAACTCTCCCTTTCCTGTATCACGAAGCATCGACTGTTTTGCGATGCCTTCTGGATCATTTCCATAGCCGTAGTATACCGGTTTTGCGGGCACGAAAACAAGAGCATCTTTGCACAAAGATACTGCCGGAAAAGCCCCTGTGCAGGCACAAAGCACACAAATGTACGCCGAACAAAGACAAAAATAGAGACAACTGTAAAAACAAGCTGAAATAGCCTGATTTCATCGGGATTTCTGCCTCTTGCCTTTTCCGACAAAACCCGGTATAATGGAACAACAGAGACAAACGTAAAAGAAAAACACGAAAGGAGGGGCTGCGCAGATGTACGGACTCCCGGACCGGCTGCGACCGCTGTCGGCGGCCGAGGAGCAGGTCATGCTGGCGGTATGGGCCTGCCGGGAACCCGCCACCCGGCGGGATATTGACGAAAAACTCCGCGGTAAAGGCTGGGCCCCGGCCACGGTGCTCAATTTTCTGTACCGGCTGGAAGAAAAAGGCTGGGTGAAAAGCGGAAAGCAGGGCAACCACAACATTTATGCGGCCACGGTCACCCAGCGTGCCTACGGTGTGTGGAGCATGCGCCAGCGGCTGGACACCCTTTTTGGCGGGGACCTTGCCGCAGCCGTGCGGGCGCTGGTCAGCGAGAGCGGCTGCGGGCAGAGCGAACTGGAACAGGCCATGAAGGTGCTGGAGGAAAAGCACCTGGAAGCAGAAGAATACGATCTGTATGACCCCTACGGGTAAAAGGAGAGAAAAACATGGATTGCAAGCTGAGAGCCAAGAACTGCGGCGGCTGCCCGCTGCTGGGGCTGGACTATGCCGAACAATTGAAGCAGAAGGAAGCCGCCGTGAAAAAGCTGCTGGGCAAGTACGGCCCGGTGAACGCCATCCGCGGCATGGAAAACCCTTACCACTACCGCAACAAGGTGATTTCCACCTTCACCACCGGCTGGGGTGGAAAACTCACCTCCGGCATCTACGCAGCGAACAGCCACAAGGTGCTGCCGGTGGAACGCTGCCTGCTGCAGGACGAAGTGCTGGACAAGACCATGGAGGCCGTGCGGGCGGCGGCCATCGCCTGCCGTTACCAGCCCTACGATGAGGACAAGGGCACCGGGCTTGTGCGCCACTGCCTGCTGCGCCGGGGCGTTGCCACCGGGCAGGTGATGGTGGTGCTGGTCACTGCGCAGGCCGTGCTGCCCGGAGCCAAGAACTTCGTGCGGGCCCTGCTGGCAGAAGCCGAGAAGCGGGGCGTGACCGTGACCACCGTGGTGCAGAACGTGAACCCCCGCAAGACCAGCGTCGTGCTGGGTGATGCGGAAAAGGTGCTGTATGGCAAGGGTTATATTCTGGATGAGCTCTGCGGCAAGACCTATGCCCTCAGCCCCCGCAGCTTTTACCAGATCAACCACAGCCAGACCGAGGTGCTGTACGGTCTGGCTGTGGAAGCGGCGCATCTCACCGGGAAAGAAGTGGTGCTGGACGCCTACTGCGGCATCGGTACCATCGGCCTGACGGCTGCCGACCACGCAAAGCAGGTGGTGGGTGTGGAGCTGAACCGCGACGCCGTGCAGGACGCCATCGGCAACGCAAAGCACAACGGCGTGAAGAATGCCCGCTTCTTTGCCGCCGACGCCACCCGCTGGATCAGCGAAGCCGCCGCAGCCGGGGAGCGTGCGGATGTGATCTTCATGGATCCGCCGCGGGAGGGCTCCACCCCGCAGTTCATCGAGAGCGTGGCCCGCATGGCCCCGAAGCGGGTGGTCTACGTCAGCTGCAACCCGGAGACACTTGCCCGCGACCTCGCCCTGCTGACGAAAAAGGGTTACCGCGTGGAGAGCAGCACCCCGGTGGATATGTTCCCGCACAGTGAGCATATCGAGACGGTATGTCTCTTAGTTCTGAGAAACCCGGTAACACATATCAACATTGATGTGGATGTGGAAGAAATGGTGCAGGATAAAAGAGGACGGGCAACCTATGGGCAAATCAAGGATTATGTTCTGGAACGCAGTGGTTTGAAGGTCAGCAGTCTCTATATTGCTCAGGTAAAGCAAAAACACGGCATTATTGAGCGCGAGAACTACAATAAACCGAAATCTGAGGATGCCAAGCAGCCACAATGCCCACCGGAAAAGGAAAGAGCCATTACGGAGGCATTGAAACATTTTGGAATGCTATAAAATAAAGGAGGTGCTTCATGTATAACCCACAGCTTGAAACTTTTCTGCGCGTGGCGGATGCAGGTAGCTTCAACAAAGCCGCCGAAGAAAGCTACATCACGCCCACGGCTGTCATCAAGCAAATCAATCTTTTAGAAGAATCCCTCGGCGTGAAGCTCTTCGACCGTAGCCACCGGGGGCTGCAACTCACAAAAGCTGGGCGCTCTATGTACCAGGATGCAAAATATATCATCCAGTATTGCCGGGACTCCGTGACTCGGGCAAAAAACGCCATGCAGGAGGATGAGAATATCATCCGTATCGGTTCCTCGCCCATGACTCCGGCACAGCTCCTGATGGAGCTCTGGTCCAGAGTTCAAACGCTGCACCCGGACATCAAATTTCAGATCGTCCCCTTTGAGAACACCCCGGAAAATGCGAGAGAGATCCTTGCAAATCTCGGAAAGAACATTGATGTAGTAGGCGGCATTTTTGATGAGACCATGCTGAACCTGCGTGGTTGTGCTGGGCTGGAATTGGTCAGAGGCCCGTTCCACTGTGCTGTTTCCATTCACCATCGACTGGCAGCAAAGGATAAATTACAGATCACAGATCTTTATGGCGAAAATCTCATGCTGATGCACCGGGGCTGGAGCCATTATGTGGATCAACTCCGGGATGACCTCTGGCAGCACCATCCGCAGATCCATATCGTAGATTTCGACTTTTACAACATGGATGTGTTCAATCGCTGTGAGAACACCAATGACGTTTTGCTGGCGATTCCCGGTTGGGCAACTGTCCATCCGCTTTTGAAGGTAATCCCAGTGGAATGGAATTACAGCATTCCTTATGGCATTCTCCATTCCCCGGAGCCGACACCGACGGTACAGCGCTTTTTGGATGCAGCCAAAATCATCAGCAAAGAGCTGTACAACTGATTATAACCCAAAGGTATATACTGATGAACAAAGCGAGACTTCTCTTGAAGTCTCGCTCTTTTTATACTATAGGCAGAAGTTCAGGAAAAGGCAGATGATGATATGAAGCTTGGATGTTTCTCTGCGCTGTTGTTTTGTACGGCGCTTCTGCTGAGCGGTTGCGGCGCTCGTGAACCACAGGAACCAGTGGAAACCACTCCATCCCAAACAGCAGCATTTACAAGGGAAAGCAAAATCGAAGATGTGAAGAATGCTCCAATATTCGGTTCTTACGGACGGTTGCTGTTCCCTGTAGAGGATGCCTATTACAGCGGTGACACTCTGGAAGAACTTCAACTGACCTACTACAGCCATATTGATCCAGACGAAACGGTGGAGATCGTGAACACCCTGCGAGAGCGGGCAGCGGACGGCCAAACCATCTTCTATGACATCTACACCGACGAGGAAAAGGCGGCTGACCCTGCCAAAGAAGATACAGGATTGTTTTTCTTCAAGGGAATCCCCGGCGAGAAGTTCGCCATCTGCAATGCAGGCGGTGCCTTTGCCTATGTGGGGGCCATGCAGGACAGCTTCCCTCATGCGCTGGAGCTTTCCAAAAAGGGCTACAACGCCTTCGCTCTCATTTATCGCCCCGGCGCACAGACCGCCTGCGAGGACTTGGCAAGAGCCATCCGCTTCATCTTTGACCATGCGGACGAACTGGAAGTGGACACCGATTGCTACTCCCTATGGGGCGGCTCGGCAGGAGCGCGAATGGCGGCGTGGCTGGGGTCTTACGGTGCAGAAGCCTTTGGCGGCGGCGATCTGCCCCGTCCCGGTGCGGTCATCATGCAGTACACGGGACTGAGCGAGTATTTCGAAAGCGATCCGCCCACCTATGCCTGTGTCGGTGACAGGGACGGCATCGCCAACTGGCGGGTCATGCAGGCGCGACTCGAAGCCATGCAGCAGGCCGGGATCGATACGGAGTTTCATGTGTATTCCGGTCTGGGTCACGGCTTTGGACTTGGGACTGGAACCAGCGCCGAAGGCTGGATCAATGATGCCGTTTCCTTTTGGGAACAGCAAATGAAGAAATAACATTCAGAAAGGATGCGTTTTTATGAACAACTTTATTTTTGAAAACAAGACCAAGGTGTATTTCGGCAAGGGCGGTGTCAAGGAGTATCTTGGCTGTCTGCTGGGGAACTACGGCGAAACCGTCATGCTGGCCTACGGCGGCGGCTCCATCAAGCGCAATGGCGTGTATGATGAGATCATGGACATTCTGAACGCCGCCGGCAAGCGTGTCGTGGAGTTCGACCGCATCATGCCCAATCCCACCTATGCCAAGGCGCAGGAGGGCGCAAAGCTGGCGCGGGAAAATCATGTTGACCTCATCCTCGCCGTGGGCGGCGGCAGCGTGTCCGATTGCTGCAAGGTCATCTCCGCGCAGGCCAAACTGGACGAGGACATTTGGGAACTGGAGAACACCAAGCACACATTCCCAACGGAGTTTATCCCCCTCGGCACCATCGTCACGGTGTTCGGTACCGGCAGCGAGATGAATAACGGTGCCGTCATCACCCACGAGGAAAAGAAAATCAAGGGCGCTCTTTGGGGCGCACAGGCGGATTTTGCCTTCCTCGACCCCAGCTATACCCTGTCCGTTCCCATGAAGCAGATCATCTCCGGTGCCTTTGATACCATGAGTCACGCCATGGAGACCTACTTTGGAAAGCCGGATGAAAACAATCTTTCCGATGACATCAGCGAAGCCGTCATGCGTAGCGTCATTCGCAACACCCGCGTGCTGCTGACCGACCCGGAGAATTACGATGCCCGCAGTGAGCTGGCGTGGGCGTCCGCGATGGCAGAGAACGGCGTTCTGAAGATCGGAAAAGTCACGGACTTCCAGTGCCATATGCTGGAGCACCAGTTGGGCGCGTACACCAACTGCAACCACGGTGCAGGTCTGGCGGTGATCCACCCCGTTCTGTACCGCCATATCTACAAGTCCGGCGCGGCGCGGTTTGCACGGTTTGCGCAGAATGTCTGGGGTGTCGCACCCAAGGGCAGCATTGAGGAGACGGCTGCTGCCGGTATCGACGCACTGGCTGCGTTCATCAAGGAAATTGGTCTGTCGACCAGCTTTGCAGAGCTGGGTATCCCCGATGACACCGATTTTCGCGCCATCGCGGATTCCACCGTTCTCACCCCCGGCTGCTGCAAAAAGTTGACCCACGATGAAATATATGACATTCTCTGCGAATGTAAATAAAACTAAAATTGAATTGAAAGGATGATTTTATCATGAAAAAACTGACTGCACTACTGCTGAGCTGTCTCTTATACACATCTCCGAGCCCACGAGACTGCAGCTAATCTCGTA
>ENA-OYXQ01000964-OYXQ01000964.1-human-gut-metagenome-genome-assembly--contig:-NODE-964-length-10777-cov-3.779892_pt1 | contig 10777 bp, 9 predicted proteins | sample MGYA00243974_ERZ653430 | MGnify/ENA primary metagenome ERZ653430 (study PRJEB26926, sample SAMN06164997) | human gut metagenome | biome: ENVO:00009003; feature: ENVO:2100002; material: ENVO:00002003...
CCCTAGAGTTCGTCGGCAGCGTCAGATGTGTATAAGAGACAGCATCCGGGCCAACTACGCGGGCCTGTACGGCGTGGAGGAGCTCAGCGAGCGGTTGGGGGTGTCCAAGAGCCATCTGGTGCGCACCTTCACCGCCGCGCTGGGCATCCCGCCGGGGCGCTACCTGACCCGGGTGCGGGTGGAAGCCGCCCAGCGGCTGCTGCTGCACCGGGAGTACACGCTGGACGTGGTGGCCAGCCTGTGCGGCTTTTCCGGGGCCAACTACCTGTGCCGGGTGTTCAAAAAAGAAACCGGCCATTCCCCCGCACAATGGCGGGCGCTGGCCGGTCACACTGCGCAGTCCGGGCTTTCGCCCGAAGAAGCTCTGCGCGAGCAGGAACTTTATATTTAAGATCTTGCCGCTGCCTTTTTCTCGTTCTTCACCCGGTACATCGCGGCGTCTGCACGTTCTACTCAAGCATTCTGTTTTTTGCGGATATTTCACCGCTGGAACTCACACAGTCTGCTTTTTCTTCCGCAACAGCAAAAACAGGGTCAGCAGCGCCGTCAGCAGCTCCGATGCCGGGAAGGCCGCCCACACGCCGTTCATGCCAAAGAGGGCGCTCATCACCAGCGAGCAGACCACAATGGCCGCCACGCCGCGGCAGATGGAGGTGACCGAGGCTTCCAGCGGGCGGTTGGTGGCGCTCAGGTAGCCCGCCGCCACGATGTTGAACCCGGCAAAGAAGTAGCCCACGAAGTACAGCCGCATGCCGTTGTGGGCAAACCGGGCCATCTGCGCCGAGTTTTCACTGTTGAACCAGCCCACCAGCGTATCGGTCATGCCGAACACCACCGCGTACAGCACGGCCGCCAGTGCCAGCGCGGTGCAGCTGCCCAGAATGAGCAGCTTCCGGGCTCCGGCCCGGTCACTGTGGCCGTAGCAGCGGCTCACCAGCGGCTGGGCACCCTGGGCCACACCGTTGAAAATGGCGGTGGCCACCAGCGCAAAGTTGGCCACGACGCCGTAGGCCGCCACGGCCACATTCCCGGCCAGACCCAGCAGCAGGAAGTTGAACACCGTCGTGGTCACGCCGGAGGACATCTCCCCCACAAAGCCGGAGATGCCCAGCTGGCAGCTCTGCCCCAGCAGCTTTGCCGAGGGCAGCTGCCGCACGAACTGCACCGTGTTGTCTTTTTGGAAGAAGTGGCGGCTGCAGACGGCGATGCTGAGCATCGGCGAAACGGCGGTGGCCAGTGCCGCACCGGCCAGCCCCAGCCCCATGGGGAACATGAAGATGTAGTCGAACACCACATTGAACAGGCTGCCGCTCAGCGTGGCCACCATGGCCAGCGAGGGCGCACCGTCGTTGCGGACAAAGGCCGACACGATGTAGTTGCACATAAAAAAGGGCGTAAACAGCAGAAAGATGCGCGCATAGGGGATGCCCAGCGCCACGATGCCGGCATCGCCGCCCATGAGCCGCAGCAGTGTGCCGGGGCAGAAGATGCCCACCAGCACAAAGGGCACGGCCAGCAGGCAGGCGCAAAAGACGGCATTGGAGAAATACCGCTGTGCCGCCCGCTCCTCGCCCTGTGCGCGGAGGATGGCGTAGCGGGTGGCCGCACCCAGACCGATCATGGAACCGATGGCAAAAATGAAGTTGTAGATGGGCAGGCAGAGGTTGAGCAGGGTCACGCCGTCGGTGCCCGCCGCCTGCGAGATAAAATAGGTATCGGCCAGAATATAGCAGGACGTGCCCAGCAGACCGAAAATATTCTGCGATACATATTTAAAGAACTGCTTTGTCAGATTCATCTTGGTTTTCCCTTTTTCCCGGAAATTGTCATACACAAAGCGGTATTGTAGCACACCCCGCGCGTCAAGTCAATTCCAAAACTGCCCTGCAGCGCAGAAAAAGAAAGCATCAAGCAAAGGAGAAGTGCACTATGGATTACAAACACGCAGCACAACAGGTCCTGGACTGCATCGGCGGAAAAGACAACATCCTGTCGGCCGCACACTGCGCCACCCGCCTGCGTCTGGTCATCGCAGACAACGCAAAGGTCAACAAGCAGGAGCTGGAAAACGCCGAGGGCGCCAAGGGCGTTTTTGAGGCACAGGGCCAGCTGCAGATCATCTTTGGCACCGGCACGGTGAACAAGGTATACGACGAGTTCATCCAGCTGGCCGGCATCGAGGGCGGCAGCAAGGAGGACGTGAAGCAGGCGGCCTCCGCCAAGGCACCCTGGTATCAGCGGGCCATTAAGACCCTGGGCGACATCTTTGTGCCCATCATCCCCGCCATCGTGGCTTCCGGCTTCCTGATGGGCATCATGGAAGCGCTGAACTTCATGGTGAACAACGGTTTCCTGAGCATCGACACCACCGGCTCGGTGTATGTGTTCGCCAAGCTGTTCTCTAATACGGCCTACACCTTCCTGCCCATCCTCATCGCCTACTCCGCCGCCAAGGTGTTCGGCGGCAACCCCTATCTGGGCGCGGTCATCGGCATGATCATGATCCACCCCGACCTACAGAACGCCTGGACCGTTTCCAACGGCGTCAACGTGATGCAGCCGGTGTTCGGCGGCCTGTACTCGGTGCCGCTGGTGGGCTATCAGGGCCACGTCATCCCGGTCATCATCGCCGTGTGGCTCATGTGCCAGATTGAAAAGCGGCTGCACAAGGTGGTGCCCGCCATGTTTGACCTGTTCGTCACCCCGCTGGTGTCCGTGTTCGTCACCGGTTACCTGACCCTGGCCGCCATCGGCCCCGTGTTCACCAAGTTGGAAAACGGCATCATCACCGGCGTACAGTCCCTCATCACCCTGCCCTACGGCATCGGCTCCTTCATCATGGGCGGCCTGTACGCGGTCACCGTCGTGGCCGGCATCCACCACATGTACACCCTGATCGACCTGGGCCAGCTGGCCCGCTACGGCTACACCTACTGGCTGCCGCTGGCCAGCGCCGCCAACGTGGCACAGGGCGGTGCCGCTCTGGCCGTGGCCCTCAAGAGCAAGGACACCAAGGTCAAGTCCATGGCCCTGCCCTCTGCCCTGTCCGCCTGCATGGGCATCACCGAGCCTGCCATCTTCGGCGTGAACCTGCGCTACTTCAAGCCCTTCCTCGGCGGCCTGCTGGGCGGTGCCTGCGGCGCATGGTACGCCAGCATCGTGGGTCTGGGTGCCACCGGCACCGGCGTCACCGGCATCTTCGGCATCCTGCTGCACCTGCACATGCCGCTGCAGTACATCATCATGATGGCCATCTCCTTCGGCGTGTCCTTCGCCGTGACCTGGCTCATCTGGAGCCCTGAGGAGGTCAAGGCATGAACGCACTCCAGCGCGACCTGAAAAAGCTGGTGCCTCTGGTAGAGTCGCTGGGCAAGGAAACCGTTGCCGCCGACCCCCACCGCCAGCGGTTCCACCTGCAGCCGCCGGTAGGCTGGCTGAACGACCCCAACGGTCTGTGCGTCTACGGCGGGCAGTACCACGCATTCTTCCAGTACGGCCCCTTCGACGTGAACGGCGGGGTCAAGCACTGGGGCCACGCCGTGAGCACCGACCTGCTCCACTGGAAGCAATTGCCGGTGATGCTCTATCCGGACGAGCCTTTTGACTGCCACGGTGCCTACTCCGGCTCGGCCCTGGTGGAGGATGGCACCATGTACCTCTACTACACCGGCAACGTCAAGCACCCCGGCAATTTCGATTACATCAAAGAGGGCCGCGGGCACAACATCTGCCTGGCCGTCAGCAAGGACGGCGTGACCCTCGACAGCAAGCAGTGCCTGCTGACTAACCGCGACTACCCCGCCGGGCTCACCTGCCATGTGCGGGACCCCAAGGTATTCGCCTACGAAGGCCGGTACTACATGGTGCTGGGTGCCCGCACGCTGGAGGACAAGGGCGAAGTGCTGGTGCTGGAAAGCACCGACAAGCTCCGCTGGACCCACATCAACACCCTGACCACCCCGGAGCCCTTCGGCTACATGTGGGAGTGCCCGGACCTGTTCTGTCTGGACGGGCAGTGGTATCTGGCGGTGTCCCCCCAGGGCATCCAGTGCCAGAACGTCTACGGCTGCGGCTGGTTTGCCATCCACGGTGACTGGCGCGGGGACTGCACCCTGAGCGAATTCCACGAGCTGGACGCAGGCTTTGATTATTACGCCCCCCAGAGCTTTGTGGACGGCAACGGCCGCCGCATCCAGATCGGCTGGATGGGCATGCCGGACGCCGACTACGGCAACGCGCCCACCGTGGCTTACGGCTGGCAGCACTGCTTCACCGTGCCCCGCGTGCTGACGGCCGGGCCGGACGGCACCCTGCTGCAGAACCCGGTGCCGGAGCTGGACGCGCAGCGCAGCGCCGCCGCCCTGCACGCCGCCAGCGGCGAGGAAGTGTTCCTTGCCCCGCGCTTTGACCTGACCGCCGCACCCGCCGGAGACTTCTGCCTGACGGTTGCGCAGGGGGTGCAGCTGGTGTATACTGAACAGGACTGCACCTGCACCCTGCGCTTCACCGACCCCGCTCTGGCCGACGGCCGCACCGTGCGCCGCGCCCGGCTGGCAGCCCCCTGCCGCAGCCTGCGGGTGGTGGGCGACAATTCCTCGCTGGAAATTTTCCTGAACGGGGGAGCCACGGTGTTCAGCACCCGGTACTACCCTGCCCCCGGCGACGTGAGCATAAAGCTGACCGGGGCAGCCTGTGAACTCTGCAATTTGTGATCTGGAGGTTTTCTATGCCCGGCAATACTCTGTTTTCCATCGGCGAAGCGCTGATCGACATGATCCCGTCCCGCGTAGGATGCACCTTTGACGAGGTGCCGTCCTTCAGCCCGCGCACCGGCGGCGCACCGGCCAATGTCTGCGCTGCCTTTGCCCGTCTGGGCGGTGCCAGCAGCTTTCTCACCCAGCTGGGCGATGACCCCTTCGGCCACAAGATCGCACGGGAGCTGGAAGCCTGCGGCATCGACCTGAGCCATCTGGTGTTCACCGACAAGGCCAACACCGCCCTTGCCTTCGTGAGCCTGGAGGAGGACGGCAACCGCACCTTCAGCTTTTACCGCAAGCCCTCGGCCGACCTGCTGTATGCCCCGGAGCAGATCGACCTGGCCTGGTTCCGCGACGCTTTTGCCCTGCACTTCTGCAGCGTCTCGCTGGTGGACAGCCCCATGCGCCACGCCCATCTGGCCGCCATCGGAGCCGCCCGGGAGGCCGGTGCGATCGTGAGCTTTGACCCGAACCTCCGTTTTCCCCTCTGGCCCGACCGGGAGATGCTGCGCCAGACTGTGCTGCAGTTCCTGCCGCTGTCCAACATCCTGAAAGTCTCGGACGAGGAATTGGAGTTCCTCACCGGCACCGCCGACATCGAAGCCGCCCTGCCCCAGCTGTTTGCCGGGGATGTGCAGCTGGTGCTGTACACCTGCGGCAGCAAGGGGGCCTACGCCTACACCCGCGCCGCCCATGCCTTTGCCCCCTGCCAGAAGGTCAGGGCCGTGGACACCACCGGTGCGGGCGATGGCTTCATCAGCTCCTTCCTGTGGCAGCTGAGCCGGGACGGCATGACGGTGGACAAGCTGGAAAAGCTGTCCTGCAAAAAGCTGAAGGAGTACCTGGACTTTTCCAACCGGTTCTGCGGCCTGAGCGTACAGAAGCACGGTGCCATCGACAGCTACCCCACCCTGCCCGAGATGGGCCTCTGATTTTCTCGCATCCTGCGCCCGTTCCGGCCTTTGCCGTTGGAACGGGCGTTTTTGCTTTCCGTATTGTAATATCACATTCCAATATAACAGATGTAACTTATTTCTGCACTCCTGTTTTTTGCCTGTCGGGTTGTGGCGGGCCGGAAGATGTGTTACCATAGAACCAACAGACAGGAGGTTCTTTATGCCGTTTGAATTCGCATTTCTGGACTGGCTGCAGCAGTTCCACAACCCGGTGCTGGATGCGCTGGCCGTCTTTCTCAACTACGCCGGTGAGCACGGTGAGATCTGGATCGCGTTCACGCTGCTTTTGCTGCTGTTCCGCCGCACCCGCAAGGCCGGGTGCGCCATGGCCACGGCGCTGGTACTGTATCTGGTGGCCGGGGACTGCATCCTCAAGCCGCTGTTCGCCCGGCCCCGCCCCGGCGACGTGAACACGGCGATCACCATTCTGGTCAAGCGTCCCCACGGGCACTCCTTCCCTTCCGGGCACACGGCCTCGGCTTTTGCGGCAGCCTTTGCGCTCTGGCTGCAAAACCGGAAGTTGGGCGTCCCCGCGCTGGTGCTGGCGGCTTTCATCGCCTTTACCCGGCTGTACCTGTATGTGCACTTCCCCACCGATGTGCTGGGCGGCCTTGTGCTGGGCCTTGCACTGGGTTTCTTTGCCTCGTGGATCGTTGACAGGCTGGCAAACAAGTCCAAGAAAAAACAAAGCGTATAATGTAAAACACCCTCTGTTCCCGCACAGTGAGAACAGAGGGTGCTTTTTGTTTGTTTCTGTACTTTTTGTATTGGTCTTGTATTCAGTGTCACACCCCAAAGAATTCCTTGGCGATGTCGGCGCTGCGCTTGGCGTCCTTGGCGTACCAGTCTGCGCCGATCTTTTCGGCGTATTCCGGGGTGAGCACGGCACCGCCCACCATGATCTTGCAGTCCAGTTTGGCTGCATGCAGGGCGGCGATGGTCTCCTCCATGCTCTTGAGGGTGGTGGTCATCAGGGCCGAAAGGCCCACCAGATGCACATCCTTTTCCCGCACGGTGTCCACCACGGTCTCCACCGGCACATCGCGGCCCAGGTCGATGACCTCAAAGCCGTAGTTCTCCAGAATGACCTTGACGATGTTCTTGCCGATGTCGTGCACGTCGCCCTTCACGGTGGCCAGCACGATGCGGCCCTTGCTGGCGCTGCCCTCGCCCTTCTGGGCAATGGCGGTCTTGATTTCCTCAAAGGCGCTCTGGGCGGCGCTGGCGGCCTGCAGCAGCTGCGGCAGGAAAAGGGTGCCCTTCTCATACTTGGCACCCACGATGTCCAGCGCCGGGATCAGGGCTTCGTCCACCACTTCCAGCGGCTGCTTTTCGGCCAGCAGGGCGCGAGTCTGGGCGGCGGCGTCGCCCTTCAGGCCCTTTTCCACCGCCTTGATCAGCGCCGCATAGGGGCCGGAGACCTCGGCACCCCCGTCAGCAGCTGCCGCCGCAGGCGCTGCCTGGGCTGCCTGCTTCAGGGCCGTGGAGGCAGGCACCCGGTTTGCGTAGCGCTCGATGTACTGCATGCTCTGCGCGTCCCGGTTGGTCAGCACGTTGTAGGCATATACGGCGGCCATCATCTCTTCACTGGAGGGGTTCATGATGGCCAGATCCAGCCCGGCATACATGGCCATGGTGAGAAAGGTGGTGTTCAGGTAGGGGCGGCAGGGCAGGCCGAAGCTGATGTTGGACACGCCCAGGATGGTGCGCACGCCCAGCTCCTTCTTGCAGGTTTCCAGCGCCTGCACCGTGGCCAGCACATCCTTCTGCTGGGCGCTGGCGGTCAGGGTCAGGCAGTCGATGTAGATGTCCTCGCGGGGGATTCCGGCTTCCAGTGCCGCCTCGGTGATGCGGCGGGCAATGGCCACGCGGTCCTCTGCGGCGGGCAGGATGCCCCGCTCGTCGATGGCAAGGCCCACGATGGCCGCGCCGTACTTTTTGCACAGGGGCAGGATGGCCTTGAGCTTTTCCGGCTCGCCGTTGGTGGAGTTGACGATGGGCTTGCCGTTGTACACCCGCAGGCCGTTTTCCAGTGCCTGCACGTTGGAGGAATCCAGCTGCAGCGGCAGGCTGACCACGCTCTGCAGGGCCTTGACCACCTGCGGCATCAGGGCCGGTTCATCCACGCCGGGGGCACCCACGTTCACGTCCAGCACCTGCGCCCCGGCTTCCACCTGGCTCACGGCTTGTTCCAGAACGTAGTTCATATCATTCTCCCGCAGTGCCTGCTGGAAGCGCTTTTTGCCGGTGGGGTTGATGCGCTCGCCCACCACGGTGATGCCGTCCACGTTGACATAATTCATGGGGGTGCACAGCACCGAGGGCATGGCGTGGGCCGGGCGGCCCGGCACGCAGCCCTTGAACACCCCGTTCAGCAGCCGGATGAACTCCGGCGTGGTGCCGCAGCAGCCGCCAGCGGCAAACAGATTCAGCTCCCGGTAGGGCTTCATTTCCAGCGCAAACAGCTGCGGGGTAATGTCGTAGCCGCTGCCGTCGGCCCGGGGCAGACCCGCGTTGGGCTTGACGAACACCGGGAAGTTGCCGGGCACGGCCTCGGTCAGGCGCTTTGCCATGGGGAAGATCTCCTTGGGGCCCAGCGAGCAGTTGATGCCCACGGCGCTGGCCCCCAGACCCCGCGCGGTGACGCCGAAGCTCTCCACCGTGCAGCCGGTAAAGGTGCGGCCGCCGGCTTCAAAACTCATGCTGGCCAGGATGGGCAGGCTGGAGTTTTCCCGGGCGGCCAGCAGCGCGGCCTTGAGCTCGTACAGGTCGGTGAAGGTCTCAAAAAAGATCAGGTCGGCCCCGGCTGCCGCACCGGCCCGCACGATGCGGGCGTATTCCTCCACGGCATCCTCAAAGGCCAGGGTGCCGTTGGGTTCCAGCAGCTCGCCCAGCGGGCCGACATCCAGCGCGGCAAGCGCACCATAGGGCGCACAGGCCCGCTTGCAGTTGGCAATGCCCGCCGCAATGATCTCTTCCAGACTGTAGGCGCTGCCCGCCAGCTTGTGGGCCGATGCGCCAAAGGTGTTGGCGTTGACAATGCGGCTGCCCGCAGCGGCATACTTGGCATGGATGCTCTCGATCAGCTCCGGATTGGTGATGTTCAGCTCCTCCGGCCGGGCGCCCAGCTTCAGGCCGGCCGCCTGCAGCATGGTGCCCATGCCGCCGTCCAGCAGGATGGTATTGCTCTGCTTGAAAAGTTCACTCACTTGCACAGGTCTTTCCCCTCTTTCTGTATTCGCAGCGGGTGCGCAGCACACAGTGCCCGCACCCGGCCAGATGTCCCTTGACCGGATGGCCGCTGACCCCCAGAATGGCGGTCACGCTTTTGCGGGGGGTCATCAGGTTGGTATCGGTGACGCACAGCCCGGCCCGGCGCGCCGTGTCCAGCGCGGCGGCCACCAGCGGCTGCACCGCGATGTCCCAGTCGCCATAGCCCGGCGAGAACCGCCCGGTGAGGTAAGTCCCCTCGGCTGCGGCCAGCTGGCGCAGCTCGGCTTCCGCCGCGTCGGCGGTCTGCTCAGCCAGGGCGCTGCCCAACGCATCGGACGCTACACCGGCGGCGATATCCCCCACCCCGGCGCGGCGGATCTGGGCGTCCACCCCGGGGCCAAGGGTCACGGCCAGCAGAATGGCCTGCCCGCAGCCCTCCAGATGCCGCATCACGTCGCTGCCCCGCAGGATGCCGGCTTCGGTCAGCGCCTTCACCTCCGCCCGCAGCCAGACGGCGCGGGGCGTCGCAGCGGCCAGCAACGGTACGGCGCAGCGCTGCAGCAGGGCCATGGTGGCGGTGTCCGCCTCCCCGCGCGCGCCGAAATACCGCGCTGCCTGCGCAAGGTCGATCTGCTCCGGTTTTTCCACCGGCAAGGTCCTGCTCTGCCCCAGCTGCATGGTCCTGTCCTCCTTGCATGATTGAAATGAAGTAGATTCAAGTATACCGCAGACATAGGATTTTATCAATCCCACAAAAAGCAAAAACCTCTGGTCCCCCTCTGGGCCTGTCCGGTAAAAACGCAAAGCCGGGCGGTCTGCAGACCGTCCGGCTTTGCCCTATGCCAGGTTTCCGTTTTTTATTTGATGCAGCTGCTGCAGGGGGTATAGCCTGCAGCCATGGCCTCGTCGTAGCTGGAGAACAGGATCTGGTTCTTTTCTGCCGGCAGGTTGGGGCAGCTGGGCAGGTGGAACTTTTTGCTGTTCACGTTGCCGATGTAGGCCTGCTGGGCGGTGCTGGAGGCGGCAGGGTCCGTGGGGTTCAGCTGGGCATCCGGCACAAAGTGCTCCATGGCCACGGTGTAGTTCTGGCCGTCGCTGCCAATGGTGATGGTGCCCTGGAGGTCCGTGCGGTACACATCCACCCCGGCGTCCCGCAGGATGCTCAGGGTCTCCTCATGCGGGTGGCCGTATTTGTTGTTCACCCCGCAGGAGATGATGCCCATCTCCGGCAGGACCGCGTTCAGGAAGGCGTAGCCGGTGGAGGTGCTGGAACCGTGGTGGCCCACCTGCAGCACATCGGCTTTCAGATTGGCACCGCTGGCCACAAGGTCGCTCTCTGCGGTCTTTTCCATGTCACCGGTGAGCAGAAAGCTGGTGGAACCGTAGTCGATGCGCAGCACGATGGAGGTATCGTTGGTGTCGTTGTACTGCGCCACGGGGCCCAGCATGGTCACGCTAGCACTGCCCAGGGGCCAGGTGGTGCCCACGGCGGGCACTTCCACCTGCAGGCCCTGCTGCTGGGTGTACTTGACAAAATCCCGGAAGCACTTGGTGGAGGCCTCCGTCACCGGGCTGTATACATGATTGGCCGGGAAGTAGGCCAGCGCAGCCGCCAGGCCGCCTACATGGTCCTCGTGGGCGTGGGAGCAGAATACATACTGCAGCTCTTCCACCCCCTGCTTCTGCAGGTAGGACACCACCAGGCTGCCGTCGTCCACGTTGCCGCCGTCGTACAGCATGAACTGGCCGTCACATTCCACCAGCACGCTCAGCGCCTGCCCCACGTCGATGAAGTGCATCTCTGTCTCTTATACACATCTCCGAGCCCACGAGACTGCAGCTAATCTCGTA
>ENA-OYXQ01000967-OYXQ01000967.1-human-gut-metagenome-genome-assembly--contig:-NODE-967-length-10767-cov-10.579444_pt1 | contig 10767 bp, 10 predicted proteins | sample MGYA00243974_ERZ653430 | MGnify/ENA primary metagenome ERZ653430 (study PRJEB26926, sample SAMN06164997) | human gut metagenome | biome: ENVO:00009003; feature: ENVO:2100002; material: ENVO:00002003...
GAAATAAGTTATTTATTTAAAGAAAGAGGAAAGGGAGTGAAGCTGAACGAGAGATTACTTTTTAATCATTTTTTTAATAGTGGTGCTGGTTCTGCTTCTTCCGTTTATCCTTTGGTGGAAGCACAGGCACAAAGAAACAGATAGAAAGGGGAACAGTAAAATGTAATAGGGTGAATGATTATAGCAAAAAGACCAGTATCAATATATGATTTTAAGGCTTTCGGGGCTGCCATTAAAGCCGCGAGAAACGAATACGGAGAAAGTCGCAAAAAAGTAAGCGACGAGTTATATATCTCCCCGCGCTATCTTGCGAATATCGATAACAAAGGACAGCAGCCGAGCCTACAAGTTTTCTATGACCTCGTTACCCGTTATGCTGATATTTGGGTGTGTTCTGACTATATGTATCATTGTTATGGCAATACCTAATGCGTGCTGATTAGTATTTTTTTATATTGCTCCGCAAGCTCTTTCTTTCCCCATCTCATATACAAACTATACAAATAACGAGCAGTACTTTTGGAATAATCATTATCAGGGTTCTCGTTCATAACAGCATGAAAGACGGCATCTGCGTTAAGCAGGTGCTGTTCTGCTATCACAGGCTGAGAACGGGTATAAGCAATGACACCACGATAGAACTCGCACATACCATAATCAAGGTTATTTCTACCCATAACTTCATCAATGGTGGATTCACAGAAATCAATAATTTCCAGAGCAGAATCATATTCCTTATTCTGCACCAGCATGTTAGCAAGTGAGAGTGTCTGCTGCAGGGTATCATTATTCTCTATCAATCCAAGACTGGCATATTCCCTGCGTACTGTGAAAGCTGTCTTGAGTTCTGATACGGCTTCTTCCAGTTTCTTCCGGAACAGATAAGCTGTAGAGAGGTTGTTGTGCAGGTTTGAAAGCAGATTGGCGGAACGGGCATCCGCAGTATTGGTCTTATGGTAATTTTCCATGAGGGCAATCGCCTTTTTATATTTCTTAATGGCATTATCATATTCCTTGCGTGGGAACAGAAGCTGTGCTTTGTAATCTAATAATAATGCTTTGTCACAGGCAGAAATGTGGTTGGTTTCTTGCGTAATATCTGGTGTGCCTGATTTATCTGAATTATACGATTTACTCGTTTCATCCGACTTGCCCGAATCATTCATAAAATTCATCACATATTCTATACGTTCTACCAGCTCCGACAGATAATCGGTATCCAGATATTTGTCAAAGTAAGGGTACATATCCTGTAAGAACAGTAGATAGTAAGCCCTGTTATCTAGGATGATGTGTCTGTTGATGCTTTTCAGACATTCCATGACAGTCACCGGTCTTTTTACATCCAGACCGTGAGCAAGGCAAATCAAATGCAGGTGATTTAACATCACATGGCAGTCTGATACGGTTGGAATGGTCTCTGCGATTGCCACTTCCTGAATGAGAGGATGGAGTGCAATCGTCTTATTTTCGGTATCTTCACTGATAATGCCATAGCGTATCAGCTCATTAACATTTTTGAGAGAATCCAGTTCCAGCCACATTTTGAACGCACTTTTATAAACTCCTGATACCGGCAGGAGTGAGAGGTTACGGAGGATATCAATACTGTCCTCATTTAATCTATTAAGCTTCATCAACATGCGAAGGTGTCCTATCATACTGGCATAGGAGAATTCATCATCCTTGAATACCTCGATTTCTTCCATGTTCTGCCCGATACCGCAGGAACGCAGCTCCTGTAACAATTCTTCCGGTTCCATGCCGCTGGCTTATAAGGTAAGAGCAGCCATGCAGACAGTCAGGGTATGACAGTTCACTTCTTCTATAATGGCAGACACACTGTCCGGATCACGTTTTGCAGAAGGACAATGCTTGTAGAACAGTTCTGTCAGTTCTTTTTCTTTATCCAATTCCTTTATTTCTATAGAATCATAATTCTTAAGTTTGCATCTGCTGGTAATCAATAGCTGCATATCATTCTTCATCAGTTCCTTTAAGAAGGGTTCGTCCTTTGGAAGCACATTGAAGTTGTCCAGAATCAGCAGTGTATCTGTGTGGAGTCTCTGCATCACCTTATAGTGATTCTGAAAACGGACTTCCTCATTCATTTCTACGGAATCATCTGCAAATGTAAGGTTTGCGATGTCTTTTCTCAAATCACCGGTGTAATACAGATAAATGATATTGGTGTACTTTTTACGGTTCGTCTGTGCATAGGCTTTGGCAACTTCGCTTTTTCCAATGCCTGCCATACCAGTAATGAATAAGACGGATTGATTGGAAAGATGGGATGCGATTGCTTTTATCTCATCCTTTCGTCCAATGAATGCCTGATTGCAGGAGGGAAGCTTATTGCAAAGAATCACTTCCGAAAGGTCGGGAGAATAGAGCGCACCTGTGCTATGGTCATTCAAAATCGCATATCTTACCACAGAGCAGAAAAAGGCTGCATTATCCGGCTCCTGAATCAGTGCATCAGCCATTTCCTGCCCGATGGTTTTTATACTGTCTGTAATCAATTCCTCCATCTGGATTCGAGCCTGTGCTTCGTTCAACAGGTTCGGAATAATCTTATCTCTGAAATCATCCTCCATCGTATCCCATTCATCCTCATCTTCATAAGTCTTTAGGATATCTATAGGAATCGGGCGGGCGCCATTGCACCAGCGGCTGTACATCGTCGTGTCATCTGCGATTAATTCCGAAGCTGTCAGAGTATCATCCAGATATGCAGAGAACAGACTGCGTACAAGCTGGTGCTGCGGGTAGGTTTTCTTTTTATTTTCCAATAATACACCAATCACATTGGCGAAGGTCAGTCTGTTTCTCATCTGTGTGCTCCTTTCAGAGAGGATTTATCAATCCCGCTATCTATCTTATCTGTCTTTCTATATTTTCATTCTTTGAAAAGTTTCTATGTCAAGTCGCGGTCAAGTGACCGTCAATTATTTTATTCTCTATATTTTACTACAATTAACTTACAAAACGTAGCCGGGCGGCATCAGAAATGAAGCAAATCGGCTACAACAATCATAACACAAAACAAACTTATGTTCTACAAGAATATCGAAATGTTTTAACTGTACATTGAAAACTTCATGAGTTGTATTCACAGTCAACGGACTTTGCGATGATACTTAAAGCAATTTAAGCGGAGCAAAGAACAGACACTTCCGTCAAGGGTGGGAGATGATCTCGCGCAGGAGAGGCCCACAGGCAGGTTTCAGTAGTGAGAAATCGGTGCTAAAGAATCCAGACAGTGGATACGTAGAAAACCAAACTAAGAGTACTGGAACAATCTTACTTTAGGAACCGCTTATTGCGGGTAGGAAAGAAGGTGGTTAATGAGAATATTACGAGAGGAGGCAGGACTACCATGAAAACAGAACTTGATACAAGAGCGTTATTAAATGTAAAGGAAATGTGTGAGTACCTTGGTATTGGACAGACGAAAGCAAGAGAATTGCTTTCCAATCCGGCCAATGGTTTCACGGTAAGAATCGGTAACAGACTATATGCTCATAAGGGCAGATTAGACCACTGGTTACTGAATCAGATTCTTTCATAAATAAGAACACGGAGGAGTTTCAAAATGAGAATTCAATTTTTGAAACGGATTGATAATTGTAAGGTTTTATGGTAGAATAGGGACGATATTTGGAATCCTTCCTATTCTACACTTAGGAAGGAGGCATAAATGGGTAAATCCCTTAATGGTAAAGAATTAGGTAAAGGCTTATCACAGAGAAAGGATGGTCTTTATCAGGGAAGATTCGTGAATCGTTTTGGCAAGAAGCAGACGGTTTACGCAAAGACGCTGAATGAGGTAAGACAGAAGCTTAGAAACGAACAGTATGAGGATGAAAAGGCACTCAATGTTGTTGCGAAGGACACATTCTACTACAATTTATATGTAGTGGCAATCGACACAGGAATGCGTATTGGTGAGTTGATGGGGCTTCAGTGGTCTGATGTAGACTTTGAAAAGAAGGTTGTACACGTCAGACGTTCCTTATGCTATTTCCGCAAGGATGGCAAATATGTCTTTGAATGGCATGATACCAAGACGCATAACAGCAAGCGAACCATTCCCTTAACAACAAGAGCTATGGAAGCTCTGAAAAAACAAAGAGTTCGCGGGCAGGAGATTCTGCTTAAGAACGCACAAACAGCACAGGACGAATACAAGAATCTGGTTTTCGTAACCAGAAACAATCGACCTACACAGCAGTTCATCGTACAGGAATGTATGGATGTAACAACGAGACGAATTCAGAAGGAACACCCGGAATTTGAGAGGTTCTCTCCTCATTGTTTCCGTCACACCTTTGCAACAAGGGCAATCGAGAACGGAATGCAGCCTAAGAGCGTGCAGAAGCTTCTCGGACATGGCTCATTACAGCTGACAATGGATTTGTATTGTCACGTAACAGATGATACCTTGTTTGACGAGATGAGGAAGATGGAAGCGGTGTAAAGTGTGTAAAAAGTGTGTAGTAAAGCAATTTGAGACAATAATAAAGGCGTGAAAGCCTTATAAACAGGAGGTTTTAAGATAAAATGGAACAGTATAAGCAGGAATTTATAGACTTTATGGTGGAGAGTGACGTGCTGAAATTTGGTGATTTCACATTAAAGAGCGGTCGTAAATCACCATTTTTCATGAATGCGGGAGCATATGTGACAGGCTCACAGCTTAAGAGACTCGGAGAGTACTACGCAAAGGCTATCCATGCAAACTACGGAGATGACTTTGATGTATTATTCGGACCTGCATACAAGGGAATCCCGCTTGCAGTGGTAACAGCTATCGCATACCATGAGCTCTATGGCAAAGAGGTGCGCTACTGCTCAGACAGAAAAGAGGCAAAGGATCACGGTGCAGACAAGGGAGGCTTCCTTGGAAGCAAGCTTAAGGATGGCGACAGAGTAGTTATGATAGAGGATGTCACCACATCCGGCAAATCAATGGAGGAGACAGTTCCAAAGGTAAGAGGAGCTGCAGATGTCACAATCGTAGGTCTTATGGTGAGCCTTAACAGAATGGAAGTCGGACAGGGTGGCAAGGTAAGCGCGCTTGACGAAATCCATGAGAAGTACGGCTTTGAGGGCAATGCAATCGTCACAATGGAAGAGGTTACAGAGTATCTCTACAACAGAGAGCATGATGGCAGAGTAGTCATTGATGACACAATCAAAGCAGCTATAGATGAGTACTATAAGCAGTACGGCTGCAAATAGGAGAATATAAATTGCTTGGCAGAAGAAAACGTAACAGGTATAAGTTTACGGAAAAGAAGCAATCTAAGAGGGGGATAGCTGCACTTGTTGTGGCTATCCTCATAGAGATTGTATATATAGTTTTTTTGAATGCGGCATTCAGAGGAGATGGCAATCTGTCTATGTACTATGGCAGTGCCGGTATACTGATGCTTGGCATATCTCTGGCAGATTTCGGGTTTGCCATCAGAAGCCTCTTTGATGAGGAATCATTCATGACATTTCCACGACTGGCAGTGTTTTTTTCACTCATAGCGGTAATCAGCTGGGGAGGAACGTATGTTGTCGGCTTTATAATTTAGCACATATTATATCAATAGTGCGATAAAACTGTCATGAATATTTGAATTAAAAATAGAAAGATTATAGGGATATATGAGTTATAAAGAGATTTATGAACTCTCCAATGAGCTTTACGCAGAGCGATTAGAGCTTGTGGAGGAGCGGATAGAACAGATCATCAGAGAGCCTGCGATAGAGCCGGCTTTTGCAGATTATTTCACAAGTGTGGCAAAGTGCATCAACACTATTAAAAACCATAGCGCAGATAAGGAATTTAACGATTTATTCTATTCACAGTTTGATAAAGAAAATTACGAGAAAAGCTATGCCAACCCGGCATACGCCGTAAAGGTGCTCGGAGATGAGTATGGTCAGCTTTTATCGGCTGTATATGCAAAAATTGCCGGAAGCATTACACATATCTATCAGGGGGATATAAAATATCTCTGCATTTATGCAGAGCTTATTGTAGAGCTTTACAATTATTTTGAGAATGCCAATGAGCTGAGTCCTGATGAGATAAAGGGCTGTATATATTCGTTCATGCATGATTATGAGGAGATATTTGCAGAGGATGACAACAGAGCACTCCTTGACCCGGCTTATGATTACTATACAGAGCTTGTAAATGAGGCAGATTTGTCAAATGATGATTATCTGTATTCCTACGGACTGTATGTCGGAGAGAATGAGCGCGCCGGCAGAGCGCATCTGGCTTCATTTTCAGATGAGGAGATACAGGCCATGGCAGATACCTATACAGAAGGATACCGCATTGGCTTTATTACCTGCAACAAGGATATCTCAAAGAAGTCGGTGGTTCAGGTGCTTTATCCGCTTGGCTTTGAGCGTATGATAAGAGCAGCATTAAAAAATTTCGAGAAAATGGGTATGAAGCCTGCCATGAGACCATTTTCCACATCGGTCAATAAGCAGTTTGACTATGACCACAAGGAGGATATGGCACTGTGGCTTGACAAGGCATATGTGGAGTATCGTCTTGAGTGCATGCACAATGCACTTGAGAGAATGAAGGATGTAGCATGCAAATGTGGAGGACCGGCTGTCATAGAGATATTTGGAGAGGAGCCGTTTGCTCCGGTTTCAAAGAAGGAGGCTGCGCACTTTAATGATGAGCAGCAGAAGCTTGTAGTCCATATGACAAGCGTGCGCTCACAGTATATGAACAGCTATATCCACAGCGAGGACAGAAGCTTTACGATTATTGCCTATCCGTGTGCTGCAATCGGACCTGATTATACGGAGATTTTTACGGAGACTGTAAAGATTAATACTCTTGATTATGCACTCTACAGGGATATGCAGCAGAAAATCATAGATGTGCTCGATACAGCAGACAGGGTGCATATCGTCGGAACAAACGGCAACAGGACAGATTTGTATGTCAAGATTCATGAGCTTAATGAGCCTTCAAAGGAGACGGCTTTTGAAAACTGTGTGGCTGATGTAAATATCCCTGTCGGAGAGGTGTTTACTTCACCGGTGTTAGAGGGTACAAACGGCAAGCTGCATGTCAGTCAGGTATATCTCAATGAGCTTAATTTCCTTAATCTGGAAATCGACTTTAAGGATGGCATGATTGATAAATATACATGCACCAATTTTGAGGATGAGGAAGAAAACAGAAAGTATATATCAGACAATGTGCTTTTCCATCACGACACACTGCCTATGGGTGAGTTTGCCATAGGCACCAATACGACAGCCTACCGTATGGCAAGAGTATATGATATCGCGGCAAAGATGCCTATTCTCATAGCAGAGAAGACAGGACCGCACTTTGCAGTGGGTGATACCTGCTACACATACGATGAGGACAATATGACATACAACCCTGACGGAAAAGCAATCATTGCCAGGGACAATTCAGTTTCCATCCGCAGAAAAGATGATATATCAAAGGCATATTTCAACTGCCACACGGATATCACAATACCATATGATGAGCTTGGAGCCATCACAGTTATTCGACACGATGGCTCAACCTGTGATATAATAAGAGATGGCAGATTTGTGCTTGAGGGCGTAGAAGAGTTGAACAAACCGCTCGATACGCTTGATGCTGAAAGTAAATAATTGTTAGACATATAAGGAGGATAAAATGGCAAAAGTAGGAATAGTTATGGGCAGCGACTCAGATTTAAAGGTGATGAGTAAGGCAGCAGATATGCTTGAAGAGCTCGGAATAGAGTATGAGCTCACCATCATCTCGGCACACCGTGAGCCGGATGAGCTTATTGAGTGGACAAGAGGCGCTTGTGATAGAGATGTAAAGGTAATAATAGCAGGAGCTGGAATGGCAGCAGCACTTCCGGGAATGTGTGCAGCGCTTTTTGCACTTCCTGTTATCGGAGTACCGCTTTCAGGAAAGAATCTGGATGGAATGGATGCAGTGTTCTCAATCATGCAGATGCCACCTGGAGTGCCTGTTGCCACAGTTGCAATTGACGGTGCGAAAAATGCAGCAATCCTTGCAGCAAAGATACTCGCAGCAGGTGATGATGCAATCCTTGAGAAAATCAAAAAGTATACAGCAGATATGAAGGCTCAGGTTGTAGCAAAGGATGCGAAACTGAAACAGGTTGGATATAAGCAGTATCTTGCTGAAAAATAGATTGTATTGTCATCTATAGGAGGGTTTTTATGGGTATATTGCAAAAGGCAGACAGATGTATGGATGAGGCAGCAGCCTTATTTGGCGAGAATAAGCTTTTTTTGGCAGAGAAGAAGGCACAGGAGACAGCCGGTCTTTATAAGAGCTGTGGCGCATATGAGCAGATGGCAAAGGCTGTTAATCTTATGGGAGTCATATATGCATCTATTGGAGATGTAAGCATGTCAATTGACTGCTACCTGGAGGCTATGGATGTAGCTGTGGAGCAGGGCTCAACAGAGATAATAATGCTTGTTAACAATAATATAGGCTCACTCTATATGGAGCTTGGATTGTATGAAAAGGCTATCAGATATTTTAACGAAGCACTGGAGCTGTGCAAGCCACCACTGCATGGAGAGAGGGATAGCTATTATCAGGAGCTTCTCATGCTTCATCTGAATCTGTGCATATCATACACAGGAATTAATGAGTTTGAAAAGGCAGAAAAGCATCTTTCTGACGCGATACTCTTTAATGATATAGCTGGCAGTGATAAAAACAGATTTCTGATAGACATGTCACAGGCACATCTGCTATGGAAGATGGGAAATGAGGATGAGGTCAGAGATCATGTGGAAGAGCTGGTTGAGGGTGCGATAAACAATATCGATTCTGCCGATTATGTGCTTGAGATACTAAGCCTTTGCAATCTATTTATGAATATGGGGGAGTTCGATGCATGGAAAAAGGTTATTGTGGAGTATGAAAGATTTGCCACTGATACGCAAAATCTGTTTTTCCAGAAGACCTGTGTCAAGATGTGGATGAAATATGAGAGCGCCATTGGTGATACAGAGGCATACAACAAGCTGTGCGTATATTACGCAAATCTCCACTCTATGCAGGTGAAGGAGCAGATAAAGCGTCTTGGTGATACAATAGACCTTAAGCTTCAGCTTCAGGAGACTGAGTATGAGCGCCGTAAGGCAGTCAGACTCAACTACACAGATATGCTTACAGGCATGGGCAATAAGTTCAAGATGCGAAACGATTTTGAAAAGCTTGTGAGCAAAAATCAGGATTCAGATGGTGCAGGAATCACGTTTGGAGTAGTGGATATAGATTTCTTCAAGTCATTTAACAAAAACAGTGGCAGAGTCACCGGTGATGCAGTGCTAAAAGAAGTGTCATCCATAATAAATGAGAGCGTCAGAGATAATGGAATGGGGTATCATTTCTATGGTGATGAATTCTACATAATCCTGCAGGAAACGGATGAGGATATCATTAAAAATATAGCTGAGCATATAAGACTTGAGCTTGCCAAAAAACAGATACTTCATGAGAGCTCTAAGGTGGATGAGTATCTGACTGTATCACAGGCATATGTTACCGCCCCGGATGTAAAGGTGCCGGATGAGTTTTCAAAGCTGTTCAAGACGGTGGATGAAGTGCTCAATGATGTGAAGGAAAATGGCAGAAATGCATATAAGATAGTCTGATGCTTTAAGCGTATAAGACAACTATAAAATGACACGCAGCGTAAAACGTTGCGTGTCATTTTTAATGGATCTATATATACAGTTATATTTATAGTTATATTTGTACTTATATTTTTATATGGCCATATTGTCCATTTATATTCCGGATATAACAATATCAGTGCCTGCCTTCTCATATATATCTGCTGTCTCGGGAGAGATACCGGAGTCGGTGATTACCATATTGATGTCATCAAGCGATGCATAGCTTGATATGGATGTGGTATCAAACTTGGTGTGGTCTACAAGAGCCACAGTTTTAGCGGAGGCCTTGATACACATGTGCTTTAAATCAGCCTCGTATATACTGAAATCAGTCAGTCCGTCTTCTACAGAGAAGCCTCTTGCTGACACGAACGCGATATCTGTGTGTATCTTTTTGAGTAAATCAGCGCCAAGCAGTCCTTCTATGGAAGCGGATGCGCTGGTTACGATACCGCCTGTCAGGATGACTGTGACACCCGGGATATCCTTTAGCTCTAAAGCCAGATTGATGCCATTGGTGATGACGGTCAGCTCTGTAAAGCCTGAAAGCTTCATGCCGAGAGTGTAGGCTGTGGAGCTGGCATCAAGGAATATACACATATGGTCACTTACGAGCTTTATCGCCTCGTTTGCAATCTCCTCTTTAGCTTCCTTGTTTTCCAGGGCGCGGTCATGGAACAGGTAGGCCCTCGAGGTTAAATCAGTCATGTCATGGGTTTTATCCTTGTAGATAGCACCGCCGTGAGTCTTTGTCAGAAGCTTTTCCTTATCCATCTGGTTTAAATCTGTTCTTATTGTCGTGGTCGATACACCAAGCAGCTCGCTGAGCTCATTGGTGGTGGCCTTGCGGTTTTCTTTTAAATAATCGAGAATCTTTTGTTGTCTTTCTAATTGCAGCATAGATTTTCCTCTTTCTTTTGATTTCTGTTGTATTTTTGCGTACATATTTTTATCACAAAGCATTGCATAAATATATAATAACTCAAATAGGTAAATAAAGCCAGTGCTTTCGATTGCTTATGCTTTTTTTTATTTAATGACATTTAATTATATTTATTT
>ENA-OYXQ01000974-OYXQ01000974.1-human-gut-metagenome-genome-assembly--contig:-NODE-974-length-10681-cov-4.360813_pt1 | contig 10681 bp, 9 predicted proteins | sample MGYA00243974_ERZ653430 | MGnify/ENA primary metagenome ERZ653430 (study PRJEB26926, sample SAMN06164997) | human gut metagenome | biome: ENVO:00009003; feature: ENVO:2100002; material: ENVO:00002003...
GAGATTAGCTGCAGTCTCGTGGGCTCGGAGATGTGTATAAGAGACAGACATTAAAATAAGTACTCGAAACGGCTTGTGCGTTTCCCCGGGTCGACACGGCTACCATACAAGTAGCGACTACCACCCATAACGATATGTGTTTAATAGTTTTCATAATTCGTTTTCTTTTTATTAATATACAAAATGGGGTAGCCCGTTATTTATTCGTCAAATAAGGAGACTGAACAAACGACTGGTCTATCGCTTGGATTATTAAATTTCTATTTAATCTAGGGGAGCCACTCTTCAATCCGGCCATATAGGAATCCCAAAGAATCGTTAACCGTCGATTGCTACTGTTTTTATTCGTTAAGTCGACTAACTCGGCCAAAAATGAATTCACACTATAACTATATACTACGGGATAGGGATAATACCAACTGTTCCAATATGATCCCCAATATCCGGGTCCCCAATATCCGGGATATCCCCACCACCAATAGTCATTGGGATAATCGACGAAATAACGTACGTCTTCAATATAGCTTACCTGTAACCCTAAATCGGCATCTTCTTTCGAATCGACCAATGTGAATCCCCGAGCAGCCATATTGTCGGCAAATGTTTCGAGAATATAATCGGCATCTTCATTTGTCCAATAGGTCGCTTTTTCATTATTCGTAATGAGTAAGACACTATCCGGCATATAATAGGTGAGATATTCGCCGAAGTCGGCCGATTTATCATAATCGGTAAACACCACATAATCATCATCCAGCTTGGAAAGGCTGGGCTCTTTTTGGCATGCAGCTAATACCGCTACGACAAAAAGAATTGGGATTAGTTTTTTCATATCAGTTTTGTTTTGATTGTTATGTAATAACACCATTGTTATACTCCAAAAACAAAACCGACAAAAGATAGTTCGAAAATAGCGGAAATTTTTATCGAAGGAATATTTTTTATTATCGGGGTTTCTTACCTAACCGATATACAGAATCTACCTGAGACGCAATATAGTCCCAATTATAAGGAGATAAATCATAATGACGTTCTTCCATTTCTCCCTCTAATTTACAAGATAATTTCTCTTCCAACGAGCCGATGTTCCCCGTGACGAAAAAATCGGAGGCATCGAGGCAGGCAAGCCTATTTGCCGGAATGTCGCTGACCAATACCGGCAACCGATAACTCAACGCTTCGAGCAGCACAATGGGCAGTCCTTCATGAAAAGACGGAAGGACAAACAAACGCGCATGGGAAAAGAGCTCATTCAATTTAGCCCCCCTTACGAAGCCTGTGAGAACGACATGGTGTTCTTCTGCCAGCCGTTTTAAAGAGACAGAATAATGATCTTCATGGTCGGCATCACCAGCTATGACCAATTTGCAGTTCGAATCGGAAATACGAGCAAATGCTTTTATGAGTAAATCGAATCCTTTCTCCTCCACAAAACGTCCTACGGCCAAAACATATCGTCGAGGTGTCAACCCCAACGACCGAATATAACTGTCGTTTTTTGCCGGCACAGGCTTATTCACGCCATTATAAATCAAGTGCGCGTCCGTGCGATCATACTTTTCACGTAAAATATTATCTATCACAGTAGAAATTACAATCACTTCGTTGGCATAATTCGCCCCCATTCGTTCGCCCCATCTGAGCACAGACTTAGCTGTCTTATTCCACTTCTGCCTATCATAATCGGGACCGTGATGGGTCATCACCACTCGTAATCCCAACAACCGGGCCAACGGGGTTAACAAAGCCGGGCCGATAGCATGGATATGTAAAACGTCAGCACCGACCCAACGAGCATAAATAATCGCTAAAAAAGTGTGAACAATGGCTTCTATACTTTTTCTGCGGGGAGCATAAATATCTTTTAGATGAACACCTCTATACTCCTTAATCTTATTTTGGGGAGTGACGTAACACGAACGACGAACAACCGTCACATCATGTCCCATAGCAGCTAATCGGGGATATAATTCCTCACAGTGTGTTTCCACACCTCCCTGAATATCGGGGATACCACGAGTACCGACTACAACTATCTTCATCGCAACACTCCCCTCCCCCGTTTACTCACGTCCTAAATTCCCCTGCATGGGATCTTGCCCCACGTCGTACCATTTCTTATCCAGACAAACAGGTTTCCCTAAAAGAGAACGTAATTTATTTTTGATAATCCACCCCATGGGGTGACGGGCATAAGCAAATTTCTTCATAACCGGAGAGACCGTGCCGACCATCCAACAATTCTTCGGACATTTGCGTACTAAACTACGCACATGTTGGGCTTGTTCGCTGCTCCAAATATCCGAAAAAGAGTTCGCCTGTCGAATGTTTCCCATACTCTCTTTCCAATACTTAGCTTCCAACCCATTGCAAGGATAAACTTCGCCATAAGGATCTATGAAACAATTCATCAAACCTGCTTCACACGGCAACATACGGCGATTTCCTTCGATATAGTTTATCAATCCCATATTAAAAAATGCCCGTGCCCATGATTTGGGGTGTTTTTCCCTCATTTGCATATTGATCAGCTCGGCAAAGTTACCACAAACGGTATCGCGATTGGTAATCACATTGTCATCTTTGTGAAAATAATACGAATTATGAAACGCAGCGGTAGCGAACTCCATATTCAAGGCTTTGGAAAGACGATATAGGGAAAGCATATCTTCGGAATTATTATTCGACACCGTTATACCGAACCCAATATCCTTCACGCCCATTTCCCTAAGTGACAAGAGAGTCCTCAACCCTTTATCAAAACCTCCGGCTCTTCCCCGTAATTCATCATTCTTTTGGGATAAACCCTCGATACTGATACGTATTCCTATTTTGGGGAATTTTCTCGCCAACTCCAATACTCGCTCCTCGAACCACCCCGACGTGGAAATAACAACTCTGGGGGCTTTTCGAAAAGCGACCTCCACAATCTTATCTAAATCTTCACGAATAAAAGGTTCTCCCCCTGTTATATTGATAAATTTCACATGCGGCAAAATCTCCAATTCTTCCGGTTGAATTTCCAGCCGCGGATCTGTCGGATTTTTCCAGATATTACACATCTTACACTGCATGGGGCAGCGATAAGTGGTAATAATGCTTATATCGGTAGGCGCAAAAACTTTCATTTCTTACAAATATTATGCAAAGATAAACCTTTTTCACCGGTCTATCAAAAATTTTATATATCGAACATCTTGTTTTCACAAGTCATACACACTCTTCAATTCCGCCCAATATCGTTCCTCCGAGAATCGTTTTTGGGCTCGTCGTGCAATACCTTGTGTATCCACGTTGTCCTTAGACATCACAGAAACAATAGCCGAGGCTAATTCTTCCTTATCTCCCATGCGGAACAACATACCATCGCCCTCACGTATCAGTTCCGGTATTCCACCGACTTCGGCTCCGATAACCGGCGTTCCCATACACAAAGACTCTATCACACTTAACGGATTATTTTCATACCAAATGGAAGGAACTACCATCGTCTGCGCATGTTTCACCAATCGTACTATCTCCATAGACGAAAGGTGTCCTAAAAAAATGACATTTCCCGAACTATATTTTGCCTGCAACTCATTCAGCAACGGCCCATCTCCCGCAATATACAGAGGGAATGGCAGAGACTCTGCCACTTCGAGCAACATGCGTACACCTTTTTCCTCGGACAAACGACCTACATAGCAATAGTAGCGCGACTTTTCCCCTTCATTTATCTCTGTCGAATGAAAAAAATCCAATTTATCCTGTTCTATAAAATTACAAATTACGGATAATTTCGTGTAATCATAACCGCAGGCTCTCATCTTCTGTGCCATAAAAGAACTAGGGCAAACAAAAGTATCGACCCAGCGTTGCAGTTTTTTCCGATTCCACCATAAGGCTTCTCCATAAGCCAATGCGCTGGCTATCCGGCTTCCTTTCATACATTTCCGACGAAATACTTGAAAACGATCGGTAAAGCAGGCTTCACAAATTTTCCCTTGACAAAGGCAGTTATACGATGGACATAACAATTTATAATCATGTAGCGTCCAAACAGTACGACAGCCATATTCTTTCGCCAATTTTACGACGACCGGAGAAAGATAAGAATGAATATTGTGAAAATGGACTATGTCAGGACGAAAATCATTCAATATCTTCTTAAACGATTTTTTTATATCTCCTAATCCAAAGATACGGCAAGCCGCTCTTGTCTTATTTTTAAGTCCATCGGAAAATGAAATTTCCGATGCAAAATAGCCCGACATTTCACTGGGCAAATTCTGAGAATAAACCATAGAATACACGGCCACTTCATATCCGAGACGACGTAACAAGGCTTCGAGATTGATCATACAAATACAATCTCCCCCTCTCGGATAGTAAAATTTATTTACCAAAAGGATACGTGGCATTCGCTTCATGGGTCGTGTTCAGGTTATTTAAATATTCGGGACGTAAATTTATTTTTTATCCATACCCATTTATACAATAAAATGGGACAGACTATTCCCGTTCCTACTATAAATAACGTAACGAACACAAATTCTATTATATTTCCGCCCGACAATATATGTGTTAAAATTGACTTTACCACACCCATAAATAGAGTATGAAACAAATATATAGTCATGGACATAGTTCCTATATACTTCAACCATTCTACAAATGAGACAGTTAAACGAGATAATGACTTGGATATGCCCAGAATCATAAAACTACCGGTGACACCGAGGAGGACGGCCAAAGTTTCGATCCAAAATTTATCGGAAATAAATTCATATATGATCGAGAAGCCGATCGTAATTACAATCCAAAGAATAGAATACCGGTATATCGCTTGCTCTATCCATGATTTTCGGGCCACCCACATTCCTGATACAAAAAAAATCGAATTCAAACAAAACTGTTCAATACAAAAATATTCGGGAGCCGTATCCCAAAAAGCGAGCCCCAGCGAAAGAAGAGACAATAGTACCAAGCGATTCCCTGACTTAAAAACCGGGACGATACAAAATATTAAAAACAAAACATAAACAAACCATAAAAAATACCCGGCTTCCGGAAAATAAAACACTCGATATAAAGCGCTTATCGAAACCGGGTGATCGACTTGCATAAACCCGTCGACCAGTATTTTAATCCCTATAATCGCCCAAGAAAGAATAAAATAGGGAAACATCAATCGCTCGAACTTCGAGCGTACAAACCGCCAATAACCTATCTTTTTTATAGAACGCTCATAAAAAAAACCAGCGATCATGAAAAAAAGAGGCATGTGGAAATGATAGACAAAACTTACAAATCCGATATACCACGAAGGAGCGTTATCGGGAATATAATGCCCGATAACGACCAATACAATCCCTATTCCCTTTGCTATATCGAACGTTATATCCCGAATCTTTCCCATCAGCTATTATATTTCGAAGCCTTCTCAAACGAATCTATAATTCGTCGAGCGACCGCATCGACAGTAATTAAAGAAGCATATTCCCTGCAATTTTCCACATACTCGTCATTTCGCTCTATCATTCGAGCTATATCGTCCTCGTTCCAGTCATTTTTAGCGATTCCCAACTTTCGCTTCTCTACTATCTCACTATCAAACGGCACACGATTCGTAACCACCGGCGTTGTCATCGCCACAGATTCCATAATCGCCAGCATATTCAACTCTCGCAGAGAATCGAACAAAGAAGCCTTCGAATCCCGATAATACCGAAACAATTCTTTATGAGGCAGTTTCCCCAATAGGACGATTTGCCGCTCTCGCCCCATTTCTTTTATTTGTCGGTCATACTCTTCTCTCAACACGCCATCGCCGGCTATATACAATATGTAATCTCTGTATTGAGGATATTTTGAAAGAAAAGCATCGAACTTACGAATAACAGATATGACATTCTTTTCCCAAAATAAACGTCCGACAGTCAAGAACTGGCTCTTTTTATTCGACATCTCTTTCTCCAATGTCACTACTACCCCATGTCCTATGGGGTCGCCGACACGAGGCATATATCGCCGAATGAACCGCTGCGAGACATACGACCGAGGTATAATCCAAGCCTTACGCATAAAACAGCGAGCTATTATATTATACCAAATGCGAGAAGGCCAAGTTTTCATCTTGCGATTGTGAGCTCCTAATTCCTGCCAAATTACAGTTTTACGAGGGACAATGAGCGAAGCAAACAATGACGGTATAGAAAAAGTCTCACTTGCTAAAACCATATCGACATCACCTTTTCTTTGCTGTAAGTACCTCCATACTCCCGGTAAAAAGGGAAGTACACTCGGTTGAAATATTTTTCGTCCAATCGACTTCAAAAAGACGACTTCAAAATCATACGTCTCCTCTCTCTCAGGTGCATAATCGGCTGCCGCTATCAATGTGACAGCATGCCCGGCTCGATGATAAGCCAAACACAAATCATAGATCATCGTCTCTTTTATAGTAGTTACATGTGGTATAACTCCTTTTTCATGAGTAAAAAGAATGGGATTGATAACTATGATTTTCATACGTAAAGTCTATTTATTACCGCAAAGATAGCACAAACGAAAGCAGAAACAAATAAATTTGGCCCTGCCAAGTGTAACCTATTTTCGCAACATGCTGTAAGTCTTCGTATAAATAAGATTACCAACGAACTCGTTTATTTATGCCAAAATTTTATTCAATTAAACAAGGCTTTTATCTTCATTTGTAATTCCTGCCGAATCGTTCTCGGTTGAATACAATAGCTAAGAATCACAATCACTGTAATATAAATGATTTGCAATATAATCGAATCTACCCTATAAAATACTATCGCCCCTCCTATCAAGAACAAAATCGGATAAATGATTTCCATCGATACCTTCACCGGAAAAAATTTCCACGTATCGATTATCCGGAAACCAAGCATAAACAGATAAGAAAGAATGGACGAAAGGACAATTCCCCAAATACCCATAAAACGAATGAAAACATAATTCATGATTAAATTCAATCCCGTTGTAGTAATCACTCCCGGCAGATTTCTCACGGTCTGCTTCGAACATTGATAGCCCAAATCGTAAAACGATGCCAATGCAAAACAAATTACCGAGATAAACATCGGATATAAATATTGCAAACTCTCTAAATAACGAGAATCCACCAGCCATGAATAATTGATTTTCAGCACGAAAACAAAAATCAGCGCTAAAACGGACAATATGAGAATATATGTATTGAATATTCTGGAAAAGAACTTCGACCGGTCTGCCGCCCCGTACTGTTTAATAGCAGTCTCTTGCCATGCTTGATATACGATCACCGAAAATGTCTCTAATATAGTAGAGAATTTCATGGCTACCGCAAATATACCATTGGCCTCCAAACCTAAGAAATGTTCTATAAACAATCGACTGGAACTTCCCAAAAGCCACCAGCAAACAGCATTCGGCAACAAAGGCAAAGAATATTTCAACAGAGCTCTATTCAGAGACTTATCTCTAAAACTAACGATAAAATAGCGTTTAAATACTCGTGCCCGAAATTCTATAATAACCATTGTCACCAAACGGGACAATATATTGGAACAAAATATGCCCGCAATTCCCATTCGTAACCAAGCAACAAAAATCAAACTGTACAATCCTATCTGAAAGGCGGTCAATATACCGGCCAAGACAAAAGATTTATTTTGTCCCAAGCCTCTTACGATTTGGACTTCTACCTCATACAACGAAAGCGTGATTACAAATGCGACAATCCACCCCCAATCCCGTATATCGTAAAAGAAAGAAAAAACAATCCCCACCAACAATACCACCAAAGAGGATTGGGCCATCAATTTATAGGAAAACGAAACGACTCCTTTACGAGTATATTCGTCTTCATTATCGAGCAAAAAACGAAAAGTACCGTCTCGCAATTGAAACGTTATAAACCCCATTGCCAAAAACGTAAGAGTCAGGACAATATCATAATATCCAAAATCATCGGGGGATATATAATATGTATATAGAGGAACCAAAAGAAATGTGATCAATTTGGATCCGAGGTTTCCTATGGCATAAATAAAAATATCGTTTATAAATTTCGTACTTCTATTCATTTCTTCACCATCGCTTCTTTTGATACCCTTGTTTCTTTCTCTCTTATCACAGAAATATCTCTTACGACAAAGCCCAACAGAATCATTACAACAATACCGGAACCTTGCAAGAAAGCACTACCCGCAACCGACTCAATGAATATAAACAAAATGATCATCAAGCCTATTTTATGGAGGTGCACCGCATAAGGAGAACCTATAATAATTTTCAGTTTTTTATATACCCATATCCAAAAATAAAAGAACAATACAATCCCTACCATTCCAAATTGTACCAACTCCGGGAAATAGGTATCGGAAACAAACGGACAATCGCCTTCCAACAGTCCCCAAACCTCATCTAAATTGTATTCTTTATACAAAAGCGAATAGCCTATTATTCCCGAAGAATAGGTGGCATACGATGCCAATCCAGAACCCAGAAAGAAATGGTCCATCAAAGCCTGAGGAGCCCTGATATATAGTGCAGCCCGAGCAAAGGATTCGTCCATATTCTCCTCCCCGGAAAACAAACCGGAAGAAATAAAATAATAATTGATTTTATCCCAAGCTACATATAAGACGCCACAGAAAACCAAAGCCATCATTACCCACTGCTTTAACTTTACTTTCGACAATTGTCCCGGTTTGTACCACAAAAAGAGATACAGTGCGGCCACATAAAATCCATAAAATTTGGAGCGTGTGCTAAAAAACCCCACAGACAAGATAAACAGCATGATAATCTTGTCCTTACGGCACATATCCTGGCAAGAGCAATAATAATATATCAAAAATAAAACCGTACTGATAAGACCATAGTACGCTACATGAAAGAAGAAAGCCTCTCCTAAGCCTACAAGTATTATTCCCAGCATCGCCACACTGAGAACAACGCATAGTTTTTTCAAAAAAAGTTTTTGAGCTCCCGTAAACCTTACCCCCATAGCATAAGCTACATAAAAAGCGATGAAGGGCTTGATTTGAATAAAAAAATCATAGAATATCGCCTTAGGGGTATTATAATGAACGCCAACCAACGAATACAACAGGTAAAACGTCATTATCCCTACGATCCAAAAAAGACCTTTATAACGCCGATGGTTCTTATTACTTAATATATCCAGTACACATAAAAGAGCTAAAAGCAATGTAATCAACTCGTCGGAACTTTTAAACCACATCAATTGATAGGTATAAATCCCCGCCACAAGCATCAGAATAAACAGCCCATAGAATATTTTATTCAAGGAAATCATCGCTTATCCCCTTGTATGTTTCACCGAATACCCATAAGTCTTTTTTATTTCCGTATCGTTCAAGACGAACATTACATTTTTCAAAGAACCCTCTGCTACAAAATCCTCGACATTGAATACACTATTTTTATGCGTATAATCAGCCCTGCAAACATATAACGTGGCATCGACAAAACGAGTCAACGAGAACGTATCAGAAACTCTCTCCACAGGAGCTGTATCGACAATTACATAATCATATTTTTCTCGAAGACGAGCCATTAAACTATCCAATTTTTCGGACAATAAAAGCTCGGAAGGATTCGGTGGAACGGGGCCGGCCGTTATGACATCAAGAAAGCCTTCTTGTGCCACATGATGAATCAAATCGTTCTCTCCACCTTCTTTATTCGAAACCAAATAATTCGTCAGCCCAGTAGTCACCGAGAGCCCCAAATAATCAGCAATTTTCGGATTCCGCAAATCCAAATCGATCAAAACCGTACGCTTCCTCATTAAAGCTATCGAGTAAGCCAGATTAAGACTGACGAACGATTTTCCTTCTCCCGGTTCTGACGAGGTTACCAACAGAATACCCTTTCCTCCACCCGGCAACATAAATTGTAAATTAGACCGTAATAAACGGAACATTTCAGCGGCAGGAGAAACACTGTTTTCTCTCAAAACGACATAGCCCGAAGTAGAACTATGACAAATTTCACCAGCAATAGGCAAATCTGTCAATCTGCGCAAATCATTTTTGTTATTGAACTTCACAGAGAAAACAGTCTTTCCATATAAGTAGACAACGGGCAGTACCAATCCGATTCCACAAGCGATCAATAAAAGAATCAAAGATTGCGGTGCAACCGGTTTATTTTTACTATAAGCCGGATTGACAATCCTACATTTAGGCGAAGTCGCCGCCAATGTCATAGCGCTCTCCTCCCGCCTCTTCATCAAGAAAGTATATAATTCATTCTTAATAAGCTGATTCCTTTTTATATCCATATACTCTCTCTCTTGCTCAGGGAATCCCCGCAACCTAGACCGAAAATCCTCCTCTTGTTTCTTCAAATCGGTACGGGCTATATCCGAACTTTCTTTCGCTTTCGACACCGTATTCAATATATTCTCACGCATGACATCTATTTGAGCGGTAAGTGTACGTAAAGCCAAGTTCGAATCCTTTGCTGTACGAAGCAAACGCATTCTCTCCAATAGCAATTTATTATATTCATTAATCGCCTCGGCAGCTCCCCGATCGGGCAAACCGGTCGTAACAGGAACCAAAGAATACTTGTTTTCCGGCTTATTCAGGAAACTATCTACCATCGAAATAATCGAATATTGTGTTTCGGCTTCCAACAGTAATTTGCGGTATTGACT
>ENA-OYXQ01000994-OYXQ01000994.1-human-gut-metagenome-genome-assembly--contig:-NODE-994-length-10549-cov-4.778635_pt1 | contig 10549 bp, 6 predicted proteins | sample MGYA00243974_ERZ653430 | MGnify/ENA primary metagenome ERZ653430 (study PRJEB26926, sample SAMN06164997) | human gut metagenome | biome: ENVO:00009003; feature: ENVO:2100002; material: ENVO:00002003...
ATTTATAAAATGAAATCCTTGTTATTCCTTTATCTCTGTGTGGCAATGGCCTTTTCAGCCATGGCTTCTTCGGTATCTGACACGTATGTAATTCCTAATCCTCAGCAGATGGTATGTGGGGACGGACATTTTGTGCTTCGTGCACAGGCATCTTTCTCCTGTAACCTGACAGGAGCTGATAAAGACGATTTTGTATCTTATGTGAGTAATTCTCCTTTGTTGCTGACTTATAAGAAGAAAGGAAAGGCTGACATTACTTTTAAACTTGTCAGTCCGGAAAATGCGAAGATGAAAGAAGAGGCTTATCGTTTGAAAGTGACAAAAAAAGGTATTCAGGCTGAGGCTACTTCAGCTTCGGGGTTGTTTTATGCTTTTCAGTCTATTGTGCAGCTGGCGCGTGAGAGTGGAAATGATACGTACCAGCTTCCTGAAGTGACGATAGAAGATGCTCCTCGTTTTTCGTATCGAGGCATGCACTTGGATGTGTCACGTCATTTCTATACAAAAGAATTTGTCAAGAAACAGATTGATGCGCTGGCCCGTTATAAGCTGAACTGTTTTCACTGGCACTTGACGGATGGAGCCGGATGGAGAATTGAAATCAAGAAATATCCGGAACTGACGCGTGAAACGGCCTATCGTCCTTTCCCAGACTGGAAAAGCTGGTGGAACGGCGGACGTACGTATTGCAGACAAGATGCTCCTGGAGCTTCTGGAGGATATTATACGCAGGAAGATGTGAAGGAAATTGTAGAATATGCCCGCCAGCGTCATATCACGGTGATTCCGGAAATTGAAATGCCGGCTCACTCAGAAGAAGTATTGGCAGCTCTTCCGCAACTGGCTTGCGGAGGTGATTTGAAACCTGGTGGAGAATTTTGTCCGGGAAAGGAACTGACTTATGAGTTCCTGACCAATGTATTGAAAGAAGTGATGGAGTTGTTCCCTTCAGAATACATTCATATTGGTGGAGATGAGGCAAGTACCAACCATTGGAAACAATGTCCCGACTGTCAGGCACTCATGAAAGCAGAGGGAATGAAGGAAGAAGGTGAATTGCAGGAATATCTTGTGTCCAGAATCGAGAAGTTTTTGAAAGAAAACGGCCGTAAGATGATTGGCTGGGATGAGATTCTGACAGGCGAGCTGGACGAAACTTCTGCCGTAACGGTATGGCGTGGAGAAGATAAAGGTGCGGAATCGGTAAAAAGAGGATTGCGTACCATCTTGTCACCGGGAGCATATTGCTATTTTGACAGCTATCAGGATGCACCGCGTACGCAACCGGAAGCCATCGGAGGATACCTCCCGCTGGAAAAGGTTTATTCATACGAACCGGTGACGGAGGCTTTCCCCGCTGATAAACTGGATTGCGTGTGGGGCGTACAGGGAAATGTGTGGACGGAATATATACCGACACCCGAGCATGCTGAATATATGATTTATCCTCGTTTGCTGGCTTTGGCTGAAGTTGCCTGGACAAATCCGGAGCAGAAAGACTGGAAACGTTTCCATGCAGAGGCTTTGCAGGAAGTAAAGGTATTGAACTCAATGGGCTACCATACTTTTGACTTGCAAAATGAGGTAGGAAACCGTCCGGTGGCATTGAGCGTGGATAATCATTTGGCAAAGGGTAAGAAGGTGGAATATGTACGTCCTTATTCGGATTCTTATCCGGCAGGAGGAGAATCGGCATTGACTAACGGCATACATGGTGGTTGGGTATATACCGACCAGCGCTGGCAGGGATTCCTTGGAAAAGGAGCCGATGTGATTGTGGATTTGGAAAAATCACAACCTATTCAGCAGCTTTCCATTGATTTCATGCAGTTGAGAGGTCCGGGTGTGTTCCTCCCGCAGAAAGTCAGCTTCCTGATTTCAAACGATGGAAAAGAATATACACATTTGAAAACTATCACTACTACACTGTCCATTACGGACGAACAGTTGACCATTCAGACGTATGATTGGACAGGTAGTTGTGAGGCTCGTTACGTACGCGTGCAGGCTGATATCAATCCTGAGGCCGGTGGTTTCTTGTTTACTGATGAATTTGTCGTAAAATAATAAAAGTCAGGTAGCCGGGAGCACATAGCTGAAACGCAATAAGCCAATCAGATAGTGTGCTCCCGCTTGCTGAATGAAATGTAAGGTGGGTTGTATAAATCCGTTGCCTGAAAAGGGAATTTTCCATGTAAATTCACTGGCCCATTCGTATGAAGGAGAAAATCGGGCGTAGTCGGTGAATAGTCCGCCTTCTGTTTTTCCACATTGCCAGGTGAGACCTGTGCCGGCATAACTTTTGCATCCTCTGGAGGCACCTGACTGGAATGAACCTTGCAGGAGTGCATGCAGACCGGGAGCAAGACGTTGCTCTGCATATCCCCAGATTATTTTTCTCCTTTCTTTTTTTGTCTTTTCTGGAGTTCCCTCTTCATAGTCCATATACATGCCGCTATGTAGAGCAAAGCCCACATGATAATTGCTGCCATGTTGTTGATAGTTTAGTGAAGTGATACTGAGTATTCCGTCACTTTGCGGGCAGAACCGGAATACGTTTTCTTTTCCGGCAAACCGGTAGTAACCTTTTCTGTTGTATACCGATGCTTGTAAGGACCATCGTATGAATTGCAATTCATAATGCAGTCCGACGGAAGCTACCGGATAATTGGCTATTTGGTAATCGGCGGACAAGGTAGGGAAGATACCACATGAACTGTTGGTGAATAACGAGGTGGCAGGGGAAGTGAAATAGTCTTCATTCAAGTTCCGGATGCCCAAAAAGAGCGAGGAATGACCGAACTGTTGCTGGACGCCCAATGTAGCGAGGGCAAGCGGATGGTTTTCTTCTTCAATGTTGGAAAAGGTCTGAAAATCATCTGCCAGTGATTCGGTGCGGGTTCTGGCTGTACTGATGGTGGCGGCTTGTAATGTCGTGTGTTTGCCTAATGAATGAGTGAAATCCAGTCTCAGCAGATTAACCCAGTTACTTCCTTGTTTGAAATCGCTTTGTAGTTCTGTGGTGTAGCTTACTTGAAGTTCCTGAGCCAGGCCGCAGTGACAGGACACTACGGCGAAGGACAGGAACAATTTCATGAATTTTGTCATAACCATTTGGTAAAACGATGAATATACCAGTTCTTAATTAATTGAGTCAGTATGCAGTAGGACAACAGGATACCGAAGAGCCAGGGGAAATAGCTTAATGGCAGTGCTTCCAGTCCGATAGAGCTTCCAAACGGGGTGAAAGGCAGCAGGATACCGATGGCCATAATCAGCAGGGTAAGTCCGGTTACTTGCCAGGAGGCGCAGCTTTGTATGAAGGGGACTTTCCGGGTACGTATCATGTGCACAATCAGGGTCTGCGACAGCAAGCCTTCGATAAACCATCCGGATTGGAACAGCGTCTGATGTTCTATGCTTTGGCATCCGAACGCATACCACATCACCAGATAGGTAACGATGTCGAAAATGGAACTGATGGGGCCGATGAATATCATGAAGCGGCTCAAATCGGAGGCATCCCATTTACGTGGTTTCCGGAGGTATTCTGCATCCATCCGGTCGAACGGAATCGTGGTCTGCGAAATATCGTACAGCAGATTTTGAATCAGCAGGTGGATGGGGAGCATGGGCAGGAAGGGAAGGAATGCACTGGCTGCCATTACACTGAACATGTTTCCGAAGTTGGAACTGGCTGTCATTTTGATGTATTTGGTGATGTTGCCAAATGTTTTTCGTCCTTCTAGTACACCGTCTTCCAATACCATCAGACTTTTCTCCAGCAGGATAATGTCGGCACTTTCTTTGGCAATGTCTACAGCAGAGTCTACCGAGATACCGATGTCTGACTGACGCAATGCTGCGGCATCATTGATTCCGTCGCCTAAGAAGCCTACCGTGTGCTGTTGTGCTTGAAGCAGAGTGATGATTTCCGTTTTCTGTATTGGAGTAAGTTTGGAAAATACGGTCGTCTGGTTGACTGCTTGCATTTTTTCCTCTTCACTCATCGTTTCGAAAATAGGGCCTGTCAGGGCATTGTCGGTGCGGATACCCACTTGGCGGGCGATGGTGCGAACCACCGCATCATTGTCGCCGGACAGAATCTTGATTTCAATGCCGTGCTCATGCAATTGCTTGATGGCACTGGCTGCCGATTGCTTGGGAGGATCCAGGAAAGCCAGATAACCAATCAGTACCATGTCTTTCTCGTCCTCGATACGGAAATCGCAAGTCTTGTCCAGGTAGCTTTTATGGGCTACGGCAATGACACGCATGCCTTGCTTGTTCATCTGCTCAATGATATCGCGTGCCTTGTTTTTCAGTTCGATGGTCATGGGGTGTACCTCTCCATCAAACTCAGCATGTGAGCAGATGTCCAGCATTTCTTCTACGGCTCCTTTGGTGATAATCTGTCGTTTTCCTTGACGGTCTTCTACCACTACCGACATTCTTCGCCGGGTAAAATCAAACGGGATTTCATCTACCTTTGTATAATTATCCTTCAGGTATTCCAAAGACAAGTCTTTTACGTGTGACAGAATAGCTTTGTCCATCAGGTTCTTTAATCCGGTCTGGAAGAAACTGTTGAAATAAGCATGGCGCAGGATACGTCGGCTTTCGTCATTGCTTCCATCGGCGTTGATGTACTTTTCCAATACAATCTGGTCGCAGGTAAGGGTACCGGTTTTGTCCGTGCAGAGAATGTTCATCGCCCCGAAGTTCTGAATGGCATTCAGGTCTTTTACAATGGTTTTCTTCTTTGACATGGCTACGGCACCTTTGGCCAGGTTGGCAGTAACAATCATCGGGAGCATTTCAGGGGTAAGACCTACGGCTACCGATACGGCAAAGATGAATGCTTCCAGCCAGTCGCCTTTAGTCACACCGTTTACCAAGAAAACGAACGGAATCATGATGAGCATGAATCGTATCAGCAGGAAACTGACTTTGCTGATTCCCTTGTCGAAAGCTGTAGCGGCACGGTGTCCGGCAATGCTGCGGGCAATGGTGCCCAAATACGTACTGTTGCCGGTTGCAAACACGATACCGGTAGCAGATCCGCTGACTACGTTGGACCCCATGAAGCAGATGTTTTCCAGCTCAATTACACTCCCTTTGCTGTGCTTGTTTCCTTTGGCTTCCGGACGTTTCTCTATCGGGTCTGATTCTCCCGTCAGGGAAGACTGGCTTACAAACAAGTCTTTTGCTTCAATGATACGCATGTCGGCAGGAATCATGTCTCCTGCAGCAATCATGACAATATCTCCAGGAACGAGGTCGGTTATGTTGATTTCTTCGTCCTGGTTACCGGCTCGTTTTACGTAACAGGTATTGGTCACCATTTTCAGTAAGGCTTCACTGGAGGCATTGGCTTTCCACTCTTGCCAGAAACGCAGTATGCTGCTGGCGATAACCATGGTCAGGATGATTATAATGGCTGTCCAGTCCTGTTCACCTGGGTTGGCCAACAGTACGTCGAGCACAAAAGAAATGATGACCAGCGCCGTGAGTACGCCGATAAAAGGATTGATAAAAGCTTTGATGAACGTCGATATGGGGTTCTTTTTCTGCTCATGTTCCACTTCATTCTTCCCATAGAGAGACTGTCTGGCTTCCACTTCTTCTTGTGTAAGTCCGATACGGCTTGTCTGGAAATAGCTGAAAACTGTGCCCAGTGTCTGACTTGCTGCTAAAAATACCTTTTCGCCATTAAAGGTGAATGTGGTGCTACTTTTTCTTTTCTTCCACATGATCATTAAAATTCATAGGGTGATTACTATGTTTTCTTTTCACGTGGCAAAAGTAGGCAATGCCCCCGACAGAGGCTGTTAGAGAAATATTAGAGTGGTATTAGAAAACTATTAGAATTTGTGAGACTAATTTTCTAATACCATTCTGATGGAGTTTATTTTTCTTTGAATGGATGTGACAAAAGATTAAATGTGAGGAAGTTCGATGATGAAGGTCGTTCCTTCTCCTTGCTTTGAATGTACGGCTATACTGCCCTGATGCAGAGCGATGATTTTCTGTGCAAGCGCCATCCCGATACCGTGTCCTTCCGTATGCTGTTCCTGCTCTCCGCGGTAGAACAAGGTGAAAATCTTTTCTTTTTCTGCATCCGACATACCAATTCCGTCATCCGACAGGCGGATAATGGTCCATTTATCCCAGTAGGAAATCTGAATGAAAGAAGATTTGTCGTCCGAATACTTGCAGTTATTCTCAATTAAGTTGGCAAAGGCAATGTTCAGAAGGTAGTCATTACCCATGACGGTAATCATTCGGTCGTCTTCCGCATCTTCCTGTTCAAAAATCAGTTCGATGTGGTATTCCGGATGGGCACGAAGAATGATTTCCCGTGTATCAAGTAATAATTCATCCAACCGGATTTCATGCATCTTGATTTGTTCTTTCTGGTAATCTGCTTTAGCCAGATTAAGCAGTCCGTCAATCAGTTTTGTCATTCGTCGGGCATCCTGTAGCACGTTCTGCATGGCTTGACGATATTGTGTTTCTGTACGGTCCTTCTGCAGACATAAGTCCAATTCCGCAATGAGGGCAGCCAGCGGGGTTCTCATTTCGTGAGACACGTTGCTGACAAACATTTTCTGGGAGTTGAATGAAATTTCAAGTCGCTCCAGTAGTTCATTGAAGGCCTGGCTTAATTCTCCTAATTCGTCTTTCTCGTTTCTTACAGGCAAACGCTGGTCAATACGCGAAGCGGTAATCGTTTCTGCTTCTTTTACGATTTCCCGGATAGGTTTTAAGGATGCCCTAACCAGGAAATAGCAGGTAATAAATAAAAGTAAGAGACCGATAAAAAACAGGATGACCAGTGTTTTCTGAAGCTCCAGCAGGTTGGTGTGTCCGTAACCGTCGTAAGCTGCAGCCGTTACAATATAAGTCTGTCCGTTGAAAGGATAAACCATCCCGACGGCCTGGTATTTTCCGATATAAAATTCAATTTCCTTTTGTTGGAGAATCTGGGCAATCATTTCTGGATTCTCTTTGACAATATCATTGTCGATGGCGTCGTGGTAGAGCATGTGAAAGTCTGTGGTATATACAGCCACTTCCACCTCATTAATAAACTCCTTATTATTCAGGTAGATGGATTGCATGATGTCGGCATCTACTTGGTTTTGCAGGAACAGATGCACTTTGGTGACAGCTTCGCTCTTCAGGTTATGGAAGAAGGTATTGCTTCGGATATGCTCACTGACCAGATAGATTAAGGTCATGCAAAGCAGAAATACCACAGCTATGACTCCGGTATTTTTGAGCGTAAGTGCGGTTTTTATTTTCATGGCTTTTCGTCAGTAAGAATAAATCCGATTCCAGGTTTGGTGTGAATCAGTTTGGTTTCAAAGTCTTTGTCTATCTTTTTGCGCAGGTAATTGATGTACACATCGATAAAGTTGGTACCAGTATCGAAGTGGGTATTCCAGACCTTTTCGGCAATTTCTATCCGGCTGATGACCCGTTCTGCATTCTGTACCATGTAAGTAAGCAGGTTGTATTCTTTCGGAGATAAGCGGATGAGGCTACCTTGGCGCATCACTTCCCTGCGGTTGGTATCAATTTGAAGGTCTTTGTAGGTAAGTTTTTCGGGAGTAACAACAGATACAGTTGCTTCTGCTTTTCTTTTCAGAAGTACTTTAATGCGTGCGTTCAGTTCTCGGAAGTCGAAAGGTTTTACCATGTAGTCATCTGCACCTGCATCAAATCCGTCGAGTTTGTCGTCAGTTGAGCCCAAAGCTGTCAGCATAAGTACGGGAATATGCGGATTCGACTTGCGTATCTCTTTGCAGAGTTCAAAGCCATCCAGTTTGGGAAGAATAATATCCGAAATAACCAGCTGAAAAGAGTGAGATTGGAACAGACGAAGTCCCATGGCTCCATCGTATGCCACCATGGTGTGATAGCCATTTTCTTCCAGTCCGGTTTTTAGTAAGTCGGCTACTCGTTTATCGTCTTCTATGATTAAAATACTGTACATAATAATAAATTGAATAAGTCAGACAAGGTCTGTTTTATATTTAATCAGGGAAAAGTCAAGTGAAGTAGAAAAGAAAAAGTGGAGCATACAGGACTCGAACCTGCCACCTTTTGACTGCCAGTCAAACGCTCTAGCCAGATGAGCTAATGCCCCATTTGTTTTGAAGTTGTCACAAAGGTACAACATTATTTCAAAAAAACAAGAAACCTGCTCTATAAAACAGAAGAAAACCATTAGTTTTGCGTCGGTTTATCAAAATAGAAAGGACTTATGAATTTACAGATACGCAAGGCTACATTGGATGATTTGGACCGTTTGATGGAGATATTTGAAGAAGCCCGTCGTTTCATGTGTCGTACGGGAAACCCTAATCAGTGGATTAACGGCTATCCCCAGCGGGAACTGATACAGGAGGAAATAGAGGCTTCTCACTGTTATGTGTGTGTAACGGAGGATGGAAGAGCAGTGGCTACCTTCTGTTTCATTCAGGGACCCGATCCGACCTATGCACGCATTGAAAACGGGGAATGGCGAGACGACTCTCCTTATTATGTGATTCATCGGCTGGCATCCGACGGTTCCTGCAAGGGGATAGGAAAACTATGTGTGGACTGGTGTTTCCGTCAGTGGCCGTGCCTGCGTGCCGATACCCATGCAGACAATAAAGTGATGCAACATTTGCTGCTTTCTACAGGCTTTGTGTATTGTGGAATTATCTATGTGCGTAATGGAACTCCACGACTGGCTTACCAGAAATTAGCTTAGAAAGAGGCACTTTCCCTTAATAATGCTTAATTGGTGAATATTTTCCATTGGAAATTTATTCTTTATGTAATTATTTATTTTCTTTGCAAAAAGTTTCCATTAGAAAATAATAACAAAGAAAATAAATAGTTATGAAGTATGTAATTGTTGGTGGGGTAGCAGGTGGAGCTACTGCGGCTGCCCGTATTCGGAGAAACACGGAAAAGGCTGAAATCATTTTGTTTGAGCGTGGAGAATACATCTCTTACGCCAATTGTGGTTTACCTTATTATATAGGTGGGGTGATTCAGGAGCGCGACCGCTTGTTTGTACAGACTCCGGAAGCATTCTCCACTCGTTTTCGCATCGATGTGCGGGTACGTTCGGAGGTTATGGCAATTGATACTGTCCGTAAAGAAGTGAAGGTACGCACTTCGGACGGAAAAGAATATACTGAAACATACGATAAATTGCTGCTTTCACCGGGGGCATCGCCAGTGCGTCCTCCTTTGCCAGGAATCGATAATGAAGGAATCTTTACCCTGAGAAATGTGGCAGATACAGACCGCATCAAGGCTTATATGCAGAGTCATGAGATAAAGAAAGCGGTGATTGTAGGTGGTGGTTTTATCGGGTTGGAAATGGCCGAGAACCTTCATCATGCCGGTATTGAAGTGGCTGTAGTAGAGATGGCTGATCAGGTGATGGGACCGATCGATTTCTCTATGGCAGCACTGGTGCACGGTCATCTGCAGCAGAAGGGTGTCAAACTGTATTTGCAACAGGCAGTGGAAGCCTTTGAAAAGACTGGTTCTGGGCTGAAAGTCAAATTTCAGTCGGGATTGCAGGCAGAAGCTCAGCTGGTTATCCTTTCCATTGGTGTACGGGCTGAAACTCGTCTGGCCGTAGAAGCCGGACTGAAGTTAGGAGAAATGAAGGGTATTTATGTAAATGAATACCTGCAGACTTCCGATGAGTCGGTGTATGCCGTAGGTGATGCCATTGAATATCCGCATCCGATTACCGGTAAGCCGTGGTTGAACTTCCTGGCCGGACCGGCCAATCGTCAGGCACGTATCGTAGCCGACAACATGACATTTGGCAACCGGGTGAAATATGAAGGCTCTATCGGGACTGCCATAGCGAAAGTTTTTGACTTGACCGTGGCTTCTACGGGGCTTCCGGCCAAGCGTCTGAAAGTTTTTGGTATGCCTTATCTGTCGGCAACCATTCACTCAGGTTCGCATGCCGGTTACTATCCCGGTTCACTGCAGATGGACATCAAGATTACTTTCTCTCCTGAAGACGGTCGTTTGTATGGAGCACAGATTGTGGGATACAATGGAGTGGATAAGCGCATTGATGAATATGCACTGGTCATCAAGCAGAAAGGAACCGTATATGATTTGATGCAACTGGAACATGCCTACGCACCTCCTTTCTCTTCAGCTAAAGATCCGGTAGCGGTGTCGGGTTATGTGGCTGGAAATATCTTGAACGGCAAGATGACTCCTCTTTATTGGAGAGAGTTGCAGCAGGCCGATTTGACTAAGGTGACTTTGGTGGATGTACGGACAAAAGATGAGTATGAACTGGGGCACATTCCTGGAGCGGTGAACGTACCTTTGGATGAAATGCGTTCACGGATGAAGGAGATTCCATCGGACAAACCAGTTTTCTTGTATTGTGGAGTCGGCTTGCGCGGTTATCTGGCTTCCAACATTCTAAAAGAAAACGGTTATAAGGATGTGCGCAACCTGATAGGAGGTATCAAGACCTGTCTCTTATACACATCTCCGAGCC
>ENA-OYXQ01001006-OYXQ01001006.1-human-gut-metagenome-genome-assembly--contig:-NODE-1006-length-10405-cov-3.667729_pt1 | contig 10405 bp, 7 predicted proteins | sample MGYA00243974_ERZ653430 | MGnify/ENA primary metagenome ERZ653430 (study PRJEB26926, sample SAMN06164997) | human gut metagenome | biome: ENVO:00009003; feature: ENVO:2100002; material: ENVO:00002003...
GCGTAGCCCCCCGCGGGGCGCAGGTGAGTGAAAAGCACGCGGGCTTCGTCGTCAACCGCGGCGGGGCCACGTTTGACGATGTGCTGCGGCTCATGGATCACATCCGCAGCGAGGTGCTGCGCACGTCCGGCGTGGAGCTCGAGCCGGAAGTGAAGATCATCCGGGGGTGACGGGATGGAATTTCTGATCGTATCGGGCCTGTCCGGCGGCGGCAAGAGCCGCGCGGCCGACGTGCTGGAGGATCTGGACTTTTACTGCGTGGACAATATGCCCACGGCACTGCTGACGAAGTTTGCCGAGCTGTGCCTGGCCACGCGCGGACGGTATGAAAAGGTCGCGCTCGTGACGGACATCCGCAGTCAGGAGAGCTTTTCCGAGCTGTTTGCCGCGCTCGGGGAGCTTAAGAGCATGGGCGTGCACTACCGCATTCTGTTCGTCGAGGCGTCGGAGAGCGCCATCGTGCGCCGCTACAAGGAGTCGCGCCGGCCGCACCCGCTGCAGGCCGAGAGCGGCTGCTCTCTGCCCGAGGCCGTGCGCCGCGAGAGCGAGCTGCTCGCCCCCGTGCGCGAGCGCGCGGACTTCGTCATCAACACGACGGGCCTCACGCTCGCCATGCTGCAAAAGCGCATCTGCGAGTATTTTGCCGACGGCGGCACGCGGCGCGACATTCTCGTCAACGTCGTGTCCTTCGGCTTCAAGTACGGCATCCCGATCGACGCCGACCTCGTGTTCGACGTGCGCTTTCTGCCGAACCCGTTTTACGTCGAAAAGCTCCGCCCCATGAGCGGCATGGACGCTGAGGTGCAGGAATACGTCCTGCGCAGCGACGTGGCGAAAAATTTCCTCGCCAAGCTCACCGACATGGTCGATTTTCTCCTGCCGCAGTACGCCGCCGAGGGGCGCTATGCGCTCACGATCGGCATCGGCTGCACGGGCGGGCAGCACCGCAGCGTGGCCGTGGCCAAGGTACTGACAGACTACCTCGCCGCGCGCGACGCCAACGTCCGCCTGCGCAACCGGGACTTTCCCAAGACCTGACGGAGGCGCGCCATGTCCTTTGCATCCGAAGTGAAAAACGAGCTGTGCCGCGTGCCGGTCAGCCGCCACTGCTGCGCCGTGGCCGAGGCCTACGGCGTGCTGCTGTACTGCCACACGTTCACGACGCGGGAGATCCGCATCGTCACGGCGTGCGACGCCTTTGCCGAGCGGCTGCCGAAGCTGTTTCGCCGCGCGTTCGGCGCGCACTTTGCCCTGCCGGCCGGGGAAAAGGCCGGCGGCCGCCACGTGCTGACCATCACCGACCGCGCCGCCGTCGAGACGGTGTTCGCCGCCTTCGGCGCCGATCTCTCGCGCACGGTCGCGCACCACATCAACCTCGCCGTGCTCGAAAACGACTGCTGCAAGGCGTCGTTCCTGCGGGGGGCGTTTCTCGCGGGCGGCAGCGTGACCGCCCCGAGCAAGAACTACCACCTCGAGCTCATCACGGCGCACGCGAGCGTCAGCCGCGAAACGGCCGCCCTGCTCACGGAGCTGGGCTTTGCCGCGCGCAGCATCGACCGCGGCGCGAACACCGTGCTCTATTTCAAGAAGTCCGAGGCCATCGAGGACTTCCTGACCAAGATCGGCGCGCCCTGCGCCGCCATGGACATCATGTCCGCCAAGGTGGAGAAGTCCATGAACAACTCCATCAACCGCAAGGTTAACTGCGACACCGCCAACGCCGACAAGGTCGTCGCCGCGGCGCAGGAGCAGATCGACGCCATCCGCCGCATCGAGCGCGACTACGGGCTCGACGTGCTGCCGGAAAAGCTGCAGAGCGCGGCGCTGCTGCGCATTGCCAATCCCGAGGCCAGCCTGGCCGACCTCGCCACGCTCTCGTATCCGCCGGTGACGAAGAGCTGCCTGAACTACCGGCTGAAAAAACTCATGGAATTTCACATGGACGACTGAAAGGAACGCACGATGGGGTTTGCACACCTGCACGTACATAGTGAATACAGCCTGCTCGACGGCGCATGCCGCATCGGGCCGCTCATCGAGCGCGCCAAGGAGCTGGGCCAGACCGCGCTGGCAATCACCGACCACGGTGTCATGTACGGCGCGGTCGCTTTTTACAAGGCGGCAGTCGCTGCCGGCATCCGGCCGATCATCGGCTGCGAGGTCTATGTCGCCCCGCGCGGCATGACCGACCGCGTCCACGGCGTGGACGATGCCTACACGCACCTGATCCTGCTCTGCCGGGACGAGACGGGCTACCACAACCTGTGCTATCTCGTGTCGGCCGCGTTCGAGCGCGGGTTTTACGGCAAGCCGCGCATCGACTGGCCGCTGCTGCACAAACATGCCGACGGCCTCATCTGCCTGAGCGGCTGCGTCGCGGGCGACATTCCGCGCGCGGTGCTGCGGGGAGATTATGAGGCGGCCAAGGCACGCGCCGTGGAGCTGCAGGAGCTCTTCGGTGAGGGAAACTTCTACCTCGAGCTGCAGAACCACCACATGACCGACGAGGCGCGCGTGCGCGCGGCGCTGCTGCGCATCCACCGCGAGACGGGCATCCCCCTCGCGGCGACGAACGACGTACACTATATTAAAAAACAGGACGCCTACGATCAGGACGTGCTGCTGTGCATCCAGACCGGGCAGACGCTCGACAGCCCGGACCGCCTGCGCTTCCCGAACGATGAGTTTTACCTCAAGAGCGAGGCCGAGATGCGCGCGCTCTTTGACGAATATCCCGACGCGGTGGAAAACACGCAGCGCATTGCTGACCGGTGTCATTTTGACTTCACGTTCGGCCACTACCACCTGCCGCGCTTTCTGCTGCCGGAGGGGGAGACGGACGCGGACGCCTATCTTACGAAGCTGTGCGCGCGCGGCTTTGAAAAACGCTACGGCGACCGGCCGGAGGTGCGAAAGCGTCTGGATTATGAGCTCAACATGATCCGGCGCATGGGCTTTGTGGACTACTTTCTCATCGTGAGCGATTTCATCGGCTACGCCAAGGCCCAGCACATCCCCGTCGGGCCGGGGCGCGGCAGCGCTGCCGGCAGCGTCGTGTCCTACTGCCTCGGCATCACGGACGTCGACCCCGTGCAGTATAACCTCTACTTCGAGCGCTTTCTCAACCCCGAGCGCGTAAGCATGCCGGATATCGACGTGGACTTTTGCGTGCAGCGGCGCGGGGAAGTGATCGACTACGTGATCCGCAAATACGGCGCCGACCACGTGGCGCAGATCGTCACGTTCGGCACGATGGCCGCGCGCGCGGCAGTGCGCGACGTCGGCCGGGTCATGAACATGACCTACGCCGAGGTGGACGCTGTGGCCAAGGCCATCCCCGGCGGCATCAACACCACGCTCGACGAGGCGCTGCAGCAGTCGCAGACGCTGCGCGCCATGTATGACGGGGACGACCGGCTGCACCAGCTCATCGACACGGCCCGCGCCATCGAGGGCATGCCGCGGCATGCGTCCACGCACGCGGCGGGCGTGGTTATCACGGAGCAGCCGGTGTGCGCCTACGTGCCGCTGGCGAGCAACGACGGCGCGCTCGTGTGCCAGTTCCAGATGACGACGCTCGAGGAGCTGGGGCTGCTGAAGATGGACTTTCTCGGCCTGCGCAACCTCACCGTGCTCGAGGACGCGGCGCGGCAGGTGCGCCGCCGCGAGCCGGGGTTTCAGGTCGAGCGCATCCCGCTCGACGATAAGAAGACGTTTGACATGCTCGCCGCCGGGCGCACCGTCGGCGTGTTCCAGCTCGAGAGCGCGGGCATCACGGCCGTGTGCATGGGGCTGCGCCCGCGCAGCATCGAGGACATCACCGCCGTCATCGCGCTCTACCGCCCCGGGCCGATGGAGAGCATCCCGCGGTTTCTCGCCTGCTCGGCGCACCCGGAGCGCATCACCTACAAGCACCCTCTGCTCGAGCCGATCCTCGCCGTGACCTACGGCTGCATCGTCTATCAGGAGCAGGTCATCGAGATCTTCCGGCAGCTGGCCGGGTTCTCGCTCGGCCAGGCGGACATGATCCGCCGCGCCATGTCGAAGAAAAAAGAGGCCGTCATCACGGCCGAGCGCGCTGCGTTCGTGCACGGCGACCCGGAGCGGAATATCCCCGGCGCGGTGGCGCGCGGCGTGCCGGAGCAGACGGCCAACGAAATTTACGACGAGATCCTCGCCTTTGCAAGCTACGCCTTCAACAAGGCGCACGCCGTGTCCTACGCCATCGTGTCCTACCGCACGGCGTACATGAAGCGCAACTACCCGCACGAATACATGGCAGCGCTTTTGACCTCCGTGCTCGACAACACGCCGAAGGTCACGGAGTACATCGCCGAGTGCCGCGAGCTGGGCATCCGCCTGCTGCCGCCGGACATCAATGCGTCCGACGCCGACTTCACCGTCGAGGAGGGTGATCTGCGCTTCGGCCTTGTGGCCATCAAGGGCGTGGGGCGCGGACTCATCCAGGCGCTCATGCGCGAGCGGGAGATCGGCGGGCCGTTCACGGCGTTTGACGAGTTCTGCCGCCGCATGAACGGGCACGACCTCAACCGCCGCGCCGTCGAGAGCCTCATCCGCGCCGGGTGCTTCGACCGCATGGGCTACAAGCGCAAGGCGCTCATGCAGTCGGTCGACCGCGTGCTGGGCGGCGCGGCGAGCGAGAGCCGCATGAACCTCACCGGCCAGATGAACCTCTTCAGCGCGCCGGACGACGGGGGCCAGCCCGCCGACACGACGCAGCTCGTGCTGCCGGACGTGGAGGAGTTCACGCGCGCGGAGCTCATAGCCATGGAGCGCGAGACGACGGGGCTGTACCTCACCGGCCACCCGATGGACGACTACCGCGCGCTCGCGCAGCAGGCCAAGGCCGCGCCCATGGGCGACATTCTCGCAAGCTTCCACGCCCCGGCCACGGCCGCGCACCGCTACCGCGACGGGCAGCGCGTCGTGCTGGCCGGTATCTGCACCGCCAGCCGCGAGCGCGCCACGCGCAAGAACACCCGCATGGCCTACCTCCAGCTCGAGGACGACAGCGGCAGCATGGAGGTGCTCGTGTTTTCGCCCGCGCTCGATGCCTGCCGCGACCTGCTGGCGCAGGAAACCCCCGCGCTGTTCGTGGCCGGGCGCATCTCGACACGGGATGAATCCGACCCGCAGCTCGTGGCGGACAAGGTCCTGCCGCTGACGGAGCAGGGGCTCGAGACCCTGCGCACGCCGCCGCGCCGCGACCCGCCGCCGCGGCCCGAGCCGCCGAAGCGTCACCGGCTCTGGGTGCGGCTGCCGGATAAGGACCACCCGGCCGTGAAGCGCATCGAGCTCATCCTCGAGATGTTCCCCGGCGACGAGCAGCTCGTGCTCGTGTTTGAGGACACGGGCCGGCGCGCCGCGGCCCGCTGCGTCGTGCACCCCGCGCTCGTCGAGGAGCTGCGCGAGCTGGCAGGGCCGGGCAACGTCGCCGTCACGGAGGAGAAAAGCCGTTGACGCGCCGGGCATTTTATGGTATCATGAACGTTAATTTATCTCCCGTCCGGATAGGCACCGGCCGGGGGAGGTATTCAGGAGTGTGATGATCCGCAATGGACGCTGGCCCTAAGCAGGATTTATGGAATATTTTGCCTGTTATCATCGTGCTGCTCCTTGGCGCGGCCTATTTCGCCGTCATGGAGACAGCGTTTGCATCCGCGAGCCGCATCCGGCTCAAAGCCGCCGCTGACCACGGCAACCGCCGCGCCGAGCAGGCGCTGTATGTGCTCGACCACTTCGATCAGGCGATCACGACGCTGCTGATCGGCACGAACATTCTGCACCTGACGATCGCAACGCTCGTGACCGTGGCCGTGCAGCGGCAGTGGGGCATGTGGGCCGTCACCGCCGGCACGCTCGTCACGACCGTGGTCGTGTTCTTCGCAGGCGAGATGCTGCCGAAGAGCATCGCCAAGAAATACGCCGAGCGGCTGGCCATGCGCACGGCGCGCTCGCTGCGGTTTTTCATGGTGCTCTTCAAACCCCTGTCGGCCCTGCTCACCGCCTTCGGCAACGCCGTCGCCCGCCGCGTACAGAGCGAGCCCGCCGTGACCGTGACGGAGGATGAGCTGGCCGACATCATCGAGAACATGACCGACGACGGGGAGCTGACCGCCGAGCGCGGCGAGCTCATGAGCTCGGCCCTGTCGTTTGCCGACGTGCCGGTCGAGAGCGTCATCACGGCGCGCGTGGACGTCGCCGCCGTGGACGTGGACGATCCCCCGGAGGAGATCCTCGCCTACGTGCGCGAGCAGCGCCACAGCCGTCTGCCCGTGTATGCCGACAGCATTGACAATGTGATCGGCATCCTGCAGATCCGCAAATACATCAAGGCGTGCATTGCCGCCGGCGGCAAGGCCGTGGACGTGCGCCCCCTGCTCGACGAGCCCGTGTTCGTGCACCAGAGCACCCTCATCGCCGAGGTGCTGCCCGAGCTGAGCAGCCGCAAGGCAAACCTCGCCATCGTCACCGACAACTACGGCGGCACGCTCGGCATCGTGACCGTGGAGGACATCGTCGAGGAGCTCGTCGGCGAGATCTGGGACGAGGACGACGTGGTCGAGGAGTCGTTCGTGCCGCTCGGCGGTGGCCGCTACGAGGTCGATGCCGAGATGACCGTCGGCGAGGTGTTCGACCGGCTCGACTACACCGACCCCGAGGACGACGAGGAGCTGCGCTACAAGCTGCTCGGCGAGTGGACGTATGAGCAGTTTTCCTACATCCCGCGCGAGCGGGAGGGCTTCCGCTATCACCGGCTCGACGTGCGCATTTCCGACATGAAGCAAAAGCGCATCGTCAAGCTCGTCGTGCGCCTGCTGCCGGAGGAGACCGACGAGGCCGCCCCCGCGGACGCCGCCCCGGAGAAAGGGGGCGAGCCGGCATGAGCATCGTGTGGTATTTTGCCGCGCTCGTCGTGCTGATCGCGCTGTCGGCGTTCTTCTCCGCGTCGGAAATGTCGTATTCGTCGGCCAACCGCCTGCGGCTCGAAAACGCCGCCTAGGACGGCGACCGCCGCGCGAAAACGGCCGTCGGCATCCTCGACCACTTCGACCGCACCCTCAGCGCCATCCTCATCGGCAACAACCTCGTCAACATCGCGGCGTCGTCGCTCGGCTCCGTGATCGTCATCCTGCTCGCGGGCGAGCAGTGGACGTGGGTGTCCACCGTCGTGCTGACGCTGCTGGTCATCATCTTCGGCGAGACGATGCCGAAGATCGTCGCCAAGCAGAACGCCAACGGCATCGCCCTGCGCAATGCCTATATCATCCGCGCGCTGTCGGTCATCCTCTACCCCGTGATCTGGCTCGTCGTCGGGCTCGTGCACCTCATCACGCGCCCGCTGCACGGCGATGCCGGCGACGGCGATCCCGAGGAGGCCGCCTCGCAGGAGCTGCAGTCGATCATCGAGACGGCCGAGGACGAGGACGTGCTCGACGAGGACCGCAGCGAGCTGCTGCGCTCCGCGCTCGACTTTTCCGACGTCAGCGCGAGCGAGGCCATGACCGCCCGCGTCGACATGGTCGCCATCGACATCGACGACGACTGGGACGAGATCGTGCGCATTATCAACGATTCGTCGTATTCCCGCCTGCCGGTCTACTCCGGCAGCGTGGACAATATCATCGGTTTCCTGTACCTCAACCGCTTTTACAAGGCCATGATGGACGGCCGGCCGGACGATCTGCGCGCGCAGCTCATTCCACCGTGCTTCGTCTACAAGACCACGCGCCTGCCCGACGTGCTGGCAAAGCTCCGCCGCGAGCAGAAGCACCTCGCCGTCGTCACGGACGAGTTCGGCGGCACGCTCGGCGTCATCACGATGGAGGACGTGCTCGAGGAGCTCGTCGGCGACATCTGGGACGAGAAGGACGTGGTGGAAAACGAGGTCGTCACGCGGCCCGACGGCGGCTATGAGCTCGACGGCGCCATGACGCTCTCGGACTTTCTCGAGCTGCTCGACTGGAACGAGGACGCCCTCGACGACGCCGACAGCACCACCGTCGGCGGCTGGACGCTCGAGCGCTTTGGCACGTTCCCGAAGGTGGGCGACAGCTTCCGGTACGAAAACCTCACCGTCACGGTCCTCGCCATGGACGGCCGCCGCGTCGAGCGCGTGCTCGTGCAGCCCGACCCGGACGCGGACAAGGACAAGGACGCATAACGCATTCCGGTCGATGATTCGGCCTGTGCAAATTTTGCACAGGCCGGATTTTTGCTTACTTGTGTGAGGCGTCTTGTGCCCGGAGTTGGAAAATTTGCCCAAGCGGCGCAAGATGTGGCGGTTTGTATCAGAAAACTGTTAGTGTGTGAAAGCTTTTGCACACGAGCAGGCATAAAGTTTCATTTTTTCGCTTGAAATTTGCACAAATTGCAGGTATAATGAACGCATATTGAATCTTTGCAAGAGGAAAATTCCAAAAAGGAGAGAATCAACTATGAAGTTCAACAAAATCGTGGCGCTGGCGCTCGCCCTCGTCATGGTGTTTGCGCTGTGCGCCTGCGGCGGCGGCAATACCGACACCAAGACCGACGACACGGGTTCCGCTTCCAAGGTCGATACCAACACCGTCTCCGTCGGCGCGATCGTCATCGCCCGCGACGATGTCCCGACCGACGAGATCTATGCGTTCGTGTCCACCATCTTTGACAATCTCGACGCCATCACCGCTCAGCACGCCAAGGGCGCGGAGCTGAGCATCGAGGCTGCCGCCTCCGTCAAGGGCGTGCCGTATCACCCCGGCGCTGCCAAGTACTTTGAGGAGAAGGGCTTCAAGGTCGACGCGGTCAAGGAAGGCGCCGGCAACGGCACCGCTTCCGCGCTCAGCTTCGGCACCGGCGGCGAGTCCGGCACGTACTACGCCTTCGGCGGCGTGCTCGCTTCCTTCGTCTCCGGCAAGTCCGACTGCAAGGTCACGGCCCTCACCTCCGGCGGCTCTCAGGCCAACGTCGAGGATCTGACCAACGGCAACGTCCAGCTCGCGTTCGTGCAGAGCGACGTCATGAACTACGCCTACAACGGCCAGCGCCTGTTTGACAGCCCCGTCACCGGCTTCTCCGTCGTGGCTCAGCTGTATCAGGAGCAGGTGCAGATCGTCACCACCAACCCCGACATCAAGACCGTTGCCGACCTCGCCGGCAAGAAGGTCTCCATCGGTGCGGCCGGCTCGGGCGTGTACTTCAACGCCATTGACGTGCTCAGCGCTTACGACCTCAAGGAGTCTGACATCTCTGCCGTGTACCAGAGCTTCGGCGACAGCGCCGAGAGCCTGAAGGACGGCAAGATCGACGCCGCGTTCATCGTCGCCGGTGCGCCCACCACGGCCATCACCGACCTTGCCACCGCCGGCAGCGTCTACCTCGTCAGCCTCGACGACAGCCACGTGCAGTCTCTGCTGTCCGCGTCCCCGTACTACACCGCCGCCACCATCAAGGCCGGCACCTATTGATGCCTGAGGCGGTGATGCGCTGCATCCCGTAAACGTTCGCTACGGCGTCAGTACCCCTGACGCCGTAGCTTTTCCATCCTAACCGGAACGGAGGTTTCCCTCTATGTCTGACAACAAAAAGGCCGCGGACGCCGCGGCAAGCGCTTCGCTGCAGGAGGAAATGGACGCCGTCATGCGCAAGTATGACCGCGAATCCGCCACCCGCATCTGGACGGGCAAGCCCAAGATCGTTATCTCCGTCGTCATGGCGCTGTTTTCAATCTACTGCATCTGGTCGACGCTGTTCAGCACGGCCGCGCTCGAGATCCGCCTGACCGCGTTCCTCGGGCTGATCGTCATCATGGGCTACCTGACCTACCCCGCCAGCAAGAAGCATGTGCACGCCAACCGCCTGCCGTGGTACGATATCGTCATCATGGTCATCGGCGCGGCTGCGTTTTTCTACTATTGCTTTAACTACTCCGTGCTCATCAAGACGCTCACCAGCGCCGCCAAGATGACGCCGTTTCTCATCGCCGTCGGCGTGGCCGGCATCCTCGTGCTGGCCGAGCTGTGCCGCCGCTGCGTCGGCCTGCCGATCCTCGTGGTCGTCGGCGCGCTGCTCGTGTACACGTTCGTGAGCATGCTCAACGCCGGGCAGACGTTCCAGCAGGTGCTCAGCCGCGTGATCTACACGCTCTTTTTCGGCACGTCCGGCGTGCTGAGCACGCCCGTGCAGGTGTGCGCGAAGTTCATCGCCGTGTTCATCATCTTTGGCGGCTTCCTTGAGCGAACCGGCATCGCCAGCTTCTTCATTGACGCAGCCAACGCCATCGCCGGCTGGACCTCCGGCGGCCCGGCCAAGGTCGCCGTTATCTCGTCCGCGCTGTGCGGCATGGTGTCCGGCTCGTCCGTCGGCAACACCGTCACCACCCTGCCTCTTATACACATCTGAC
>ENA-OYXQ01001012-OYXQ01001012.1-human-gut-metagenome-genome-assembly--contig:-NODE-1012-length-10354-cov-6.373434_pt1 | contig 10354 bp, 13 predicted proteins | sample MGYA00243974_ERZ653430 | MGnify/ENA primary metagenome ERZ653430 (study PRJEB26926, sample SAMN06164997) | human gut metagenome | biome: ENVO:00009003; feature: ENVO:2100002; material: ENVO:00002003...
GAGATTAGCTGCAGTCTCGTGGGCTCGGAGATGTGTATAAGAGACAGCTCTTGAACTCCTCGCGGTACTTCTCCAGCTCCGGCTCCAGCAAATCGGCGGGGCGGCAGGTGATGACATCCTCAGGGGCGATGCCCGCCTTGGTGCGGACCTCCTCGTTGACCTCGCCGGGCAGCTTGCCGTATTCACCCTTGAGCATGGCGCGGGACTCCTTGGGGAACGTCTTGTAGCGCTCGCCCATGATGACGTTCATCACGGCCTGGGTGCCCACGATCTGGGAGGAGGGCGTTACCAGCGGGGGATAGCCGAAGTCCTTGCGGACGCGGGGGATCTCTGCTAGTACGTCATAGTATTTATCCTCTTTGCCAGCCTGCTTCAGCTGGGAGATCAGGTTGGAGAGCATGCCGCCGGGCACCTGATACAGCAGGGTGTTGGTGTCCACGCGGAGGACCTTGGGGTCCAGGATACCGGCATCCTGCAGGCGCTGGGCCACCTTGCGGAAGTGGGCGGCTACGGGGGACATCTTCTCCAGGCTCAGGCCGGTGTCACGGACGGTGCCCTGCAGCGTGGCCACCAGAGATTCGGTGGCGGGCTGGCTGGTGCCGTTGGCCATGGGGGAGAGAGCGGTGTCCACAATGTCCACGCCGGCGTAGGCCGCCATCAGCAGCGTCATGTCGCCGGTGCCGGAGGTGTTGTGGGTATGCAGGTGGATGGGGACGGAGACCGTCTCCTTCAGTGCCTTGACCAGAGAATAGGCCTCCATGGGCAGCAGCAGGTTGGCCATGTCCTTGATGCAGATGGCGTCAGCGCCCATGTCCTCCAGTTCCTTGGCCAGCTTGACGAAGTAGGCCTCGCTGTGGATGGGGGAGATGGTGTAGCTGAGGGTGGCCTCCACCTGTCCACCGTATTTCTTGGTGGACTTGATGGCCTGCTCCAGATTGCGCACGTCGTTCAGCGCGTCGAAAATACGGATGATGTCGATGCCGTTTTCGATGGACTTGGCGCAGAAGGCGTCCACCACATCGTCGGCATAGTGCTTGTAGCCCAAGATATTCTGGCCACGGAAGAGCATTTGCAGCTTCGTGTTCTTCACATGCTTGCGGATGGTACGCAGGCGCTCCCACGGATCCTCGTTCAAAAAGCGCATACAGGCGTCGAAGGTGGCGCCGCCCCAGCACTCCAGAGAGTAGTAGCCGATGGTGTCCAGCTGCTCCAGTGCGGGCAGCATATCCTCGATGGTCATGCGGGTGGCCGCCTGGGACTGGTGCGCGTCGCGGAGGATGGTATCGGTGATGAGCAGGGGCTTATTAGACAGAAATTCCATAGTTACCTCCTATTAACCGAACAGGGAGATCAGCACGCCCGCGGCGATGGCTGAGCCAATGACGCCGGCCACGTTGGGGCCCATGGCGTGCATCAGCAGGAAGTTGCCGGGGTTTTCCGCCTGGCCGACCTTCTGGCTGACACGGGCGGCCATAGGTACGGCGGACACACCGGCAGAGCCGATGAGGGGATTGATCTTCTCCTTGAGGAACAGGTTCATGAACTTGGCCAGCAGGACGCCGCCGGCGGTGCCGAAGCCGAAGGCCACCACACCCATGCCCATGATAGCCAGCGTCTTGGGGCTGAGGAAGGTAGCGCCGGTAGCGGTGGCGCCTACGCTGATACCCAGGAAGATGGTGACGATGTTCATCAGCTCGTTTTGCATGGTCTTGCTGAGGCGATCCAGTACACCGCACTCCTTGGCCAGGTTGCCCAGCATCAGGCAGGCGATCAGCGGCGCGGCGGAGGGGACCAGCAGGGCCACGAACACCGTGACCACGATGGGGAAGAAGATCTTTTCCTTCTTGCTGACCTCACGCAGGGGCTTCATGACGATCTGGCGCTCCTCCTTGGTGGTCAGCGCCTTCATAATGGGCGGTTGGATGACGGGCACCAGCGCCATGTAGGAATACGCCGACACGGCGATGGGGCCCAGCAGGGCCGGGGCCAGCAGGGCGGTGACGAAGATAGCCGTGGGGCCGTCCGCGCCGCCGGTGATGCCCACGGAGGAGGCCTCGGCGCCGGTGAAGCCCAGCAGGCGGCAGCCAACGTAGGTGAGGAAAATGCCCAGCTGGGCGGCAGCGCCCAGCAGCAGGCTCTTGGGGTTGGCGATCAGGGGGCCAAAGTCGGTCATGGCGCCCACGCCCATGAAAATAAGGCAGGGATAGATGCCCAGCTTGATACCCAGGTACAGCACATCGATCAGACCGACGCTGACAGTGACATTACTGAGGGTCATGCCATAGGAGGCGAGGTACTGCTCGGCAGTTACCAGGGCGTCCAGCTGGTTGGACAGCGTGCCCACGGCCTCGGAGCCGCTGGCGGCAAGCTGTGCCATCAGGTTATCGAGCACACCGGGGTCGAACGTACTCTGCGCCGCCGTCATCAGGGAGTCGGCGTAAGGCTGGAGCATATCGGCAGATACGCCGTTTGCCAGCATTTCCGAGAGGAACTGTGCCGTGATGGGCTCGCCGCCGAACAGGTCCCAGTGGACGTGTCCGCCGGCGAACAGGATCTCGTGGAACATCTCCGCGCCGGGCAGGTTCGTCACCAGCATACCGAATGCGATGGGTACCAGCAGCAGCGGCTCAAACTTCTTGACGATACCCAGAAACAGCAGCACAACGGCAATGACCAGCATAATGGCACTCTTCCAGTTGTCGCCCTGGAAGAACTGGTAAAAGCCGGTGCTTACAAAGAAATTGGCAATAGCTTCCATGTGCAGTCCTCCGGCGTCAGCCGATGGTGCACAGCAGCGCGCCGGACTCCACGGCGGCGCCCTTGGTCACAGACACGGAGGTAACGGTGCCGTCGCAGGGAGCCATGATCTCGTTCTCCATCTTCATGGCCTCCAGGATCATCAGCACGTCGCCCTTCTTGACGGCGCTGCCGTTGGACACGTTCACCGCCAGAATGTTGCCGGGCATGGGAGCGCAGACCTTTTCGCCGCCGGCAGGGGCTGCGGCGGGGGCGGGAGCAGCCGCAGGGGCGGCCACGGAGACAGCGGGAGCTGCGCCGGTGATCTCCTCCAGCTCGACTTCATACACGGTACCGTTGACATTGACTCTGTACTTTTTCATGGTGAAATCCTCCTCACACATTACACTTTCTTCATGGATACGATACGGATGGCGGAGACATCGGTCCCCATGTCCTCGGCGATGGCAGCGGCTACGGCGGCCATCATCGCGGGGGTGACGGCGCCGGGTGCGGGCATGGCGGCGGGAGCCGCCGGCATCTGGGGCACGGTCTTGGGCGCGGAGGTGCGGGCGCATACCCAGCTCATCAGTGTGACCAGCAGTATGATGCACAGCAGCCCGGCAAACACCGTTCCCAGGCCCATCAGCACGACGAACAGGTTGGAATATTCAGGCATGGTTTGGATCTCCTCCCATACTAATATAGATTACCCACATTGTACCAAACATTTGGTAGTAATGCAATCCGAAAACGGCTAAAACTGCAAAATTGTGAGAAGTCCTAAAAAATTTTTTGGTTCATTGACGGAATACACAAACCACAGGGAAACGACCTTTCCTTGGAAGAAAATACTTTCCATCCGCTATTGTCTGTGCTATACTGTGTTTCTATTCCGAAAGCAGGGGAGGCGCGGCTATGCGGTACGAAAATGTGGTGCAGGGCCGCTTTCTCTCGCGCCCCAATCGCTTCATTGCGCTGGTGGAGCTGGACGGCGCCGAGACGGTCTGCCATGTGAAGAACACCGGACGCTGTCGTGAACTGCTGGTACCGGGGGCTGAGGTGTATCTGGTGCCGGGTGTCACGCCAGGGCGTAGGACACCCTACGATCTTGTCGCGGTGAATAAGGGCGGCAGGCTGATCAATATGGACGCCCAGGCGCCGAACCGGGCGTTTGCGGAGTTTGCACGGACCTTCGACCCGCAGGCCGAGAGCATCCGGCCGGAGTTTCGCTTTGGCGAGTCGCGGCTTGATTTCTGCTTGACGCGGCCCGACGGGCTGCACCTGGTGGAGGTCAAGGGGGTCACGCTGGAGCAGGGCGGCCACGCCCGCTTCCCGGATGCACCTACGGAGCGGGGCGTGAAGCACGTGCATGAATTGATACGCGCTGTGGAGCAGGGCTGCCGGGCTACGGCCTTCTTCGTCATCCAGATGGCGGAGGTCGTTGATTTTGCGCCCAACGATGATACACATCCCGCATTCGGCGCGGCCCTGCGGCAGGCGCGCGAGGCGGGGGTCAGCATTGCCGCTTACAGCTGCCGTGTTGCGCCGGACGCCATGTATATCGATCACCCTGTGCCGGTGGTTTTGTGAGGAGAGTGTCCGTATGACATTGCTGGAGATATTCCTGATCGGCATCGGTTTGAGTATGGATGCCTTTGCCGTGGCGATATGCAAGGGACTGGCCATGCCGGACAAGGTGCATAAGAGGAGCGCGTTTCTCATCGCCCTGTATTTCGGCGTATTTCAGGCGGTCATGCCCGCGCTGGGCTGGCTGCTGGGCTCACAGTTTGCCCATTATGTGACCCGGTTCGCGCCCTGGATCGCCTTCGTGCTTCTGGCATGGATCGGCGGGAATATGATTTGCGAGAGCCGCGCTGAGGAAGAAGAGGACGAGCAGCCCTCCGACGGGCAGGTGAAGCACAAGGAACTGCTGGTGCTGGCCGTGGCCACCAGCATTGACGCCCTGGCCGTGGGCGTCACGTTTTCCATGGTGGAGCTGTTTGTGTCCATCTGGCTGGCGGTGGCGCTGATCGGCTGCATCACGTTCCTGATCTCCCTGGGCGGCGTGTATGTGGGCAATGTGTTCGGCGCAAAGTACAAGAATAAGGCTGAATTCGTGGGAGGCACTATCCTGATTCTGATAGGTGTGAAGATCATTCTGGAGCATTTTGGCGTGCTGTAAAAAGATCCCCCGGCGATGTATATCGCCGGGGGATCTTTTTACAGATGTGCGAGCAGATCCATAGTAATGCGGGCGGTGATTCCCCACAGGTGGTAAGGCAGGCCGTGATACACCGGGACCTCCAGCCGCCAGGGACGCCAGGGGTAGTCCGCAGGGACGCCGGCGTCCGCATAGGGGAAATCCGGGGCCTCCACCGGCTGCCGGTACAGGTAGACCTCCGGCGGATGCGCCTTCAACTCCCGAAGGGGCAGCAGGAAGGTGCCGGCTACCTCCTCCGGCGCGGGGCGCATTGCTGCCAGCGCCGCAGGGTCCACCTCACCCAGCACGGGCCGGAGCAGACTGCCCGCACGGATGTGGATGAAGTCCATTTCGCCGATAACGGTCACGGCGCTTTCCGGGATGCCAAGCTCCTCCCAGGTCTCCCGCAGGGCGCACTGGATGGCCGTTTCCCCCGCCTCGCGTTTGCCGCCGGGGAAGCACACCTCACCCGGCTGCCGGACGTTGGCGGAGCGTATCTCGTACAGCAGGCAGTATTCGCCGTCCTGGCGGACCAGGGGGACCAGCACGGCGGAGCCGCCTCTCTCGCCCATCAGCGTGGGCGTATGCGCCGTGTAGTAGCCGCGCAGGGGGGAAATATCCATGATCGGGCCTCCTCTCGGTCAAAAGCGGTGCTTGTCCGCATTGTTTTTATTGATGTTTGGCTGTATCGCAGAGCGGCCTGCGAAAAAAGACGTCCCCGCCTTGCGGCGGGGACGCGTAATGCGCGGTAGATCCTCAGCAGCTGCACCCGCAGCCGCCGTTATTGCCGCCGCAGCCGCAGCCATTGCCGCAGCCGTTGCCGCAGAACAGGAACAGCAGGATGATGGCGATGATGATCCAGCAGCAGCTGCTGCCGCCAAAGCAGGAATTCTGATTACACATACCGTAACCTCCTATGAAAATTTGACCGCCACATCGGTCTCATTCTCATAGTATGCCGGCTGCGGTAAAGTGTGCGCCTCAGAGCTGCGAGATGCGATAGCTGAGCGTCAGCAGGGTGTCCACAAAGTGGATGTCCTCGAAGAAAACGCCGTCCTCCTTGGTGGAGAGCTCCACATTGGTAAAATTCCAGAAGCCGCGCACACCCAGACCGATCAAACGGTCCGCCAGCGGCTGGGCTACATTCTGCGGGACGGTCAGGACCGCCACGTTGGGGTGATAGTTGGCGACATATTCCTCCAGCTCATCCATCGAGTGGACCGAGACACCGCGGATCTCCGTGCCGATCAGCGCGGGGGAGACATCAAATGCGGAGTCGATCCGGAAACCGACCTTATCAAAATCAAAATTTTGCAGCAGGGCGTGACCCAGATGGCCTACACCAATCACAATGATGCGGTGGCCGCTGTCTATACCCAGGATGTGGCCGATCTCCGCACGCAGCTCGGCCACATTGTAGCCGTAGCCCTGCTGGCCGAACTCACCAAAGCAGCTCAGGTCCTGCCGAATCTGGGAGGCGGTGATGTCCATTTTGGCGCCCAGAGAGTTGGAGCTGATACGCACCACGCCTTTGTTGTACAGATCGTCCAGATACCGATAGTACCGGGGAAGACGATGAATGACAGCATCGGAGATTTTTTGCTTCTTCATAGAAAAACCTTCTTTTGTGTGGAATGCGGCGCACAGCGCTCGATGTATTGTGGCTATTTTACAACAAGTATGCGAAGTTGTCAACTTTTTTAACAAAGTCGGAAGAAAAAATTTTCTTTACTTTGCGCCGGGAAGGTGGTATAGTAATGGGGCTGTAAGCTGATAAAACAGAATATGCGCCCGTAGCTCAGTTGGATAGAGTGACAGACTCCGACTCTGTAGGCCGCTGGTTCGAATCCAGTCGGGCGTACCAAAAACCGTCTCAAGCATATCGCTTGAGACGGTTTTTATATGCGGAAAGTTAGGAGAATTGAAACCCGATTTGACCACTACTGCACATTTTGCGATCCAACTAAGCTATTACGCTATGTCATATCTCCAGCATCCCTTGCAGTTCCGCGCTGGCGGCCTTTTTGTTCTTGTCGAAGGCGTGGGTGTAGATGTCCAGCGTGGTGGAGGGCTGGCTGTGGCCGAGAATGCCCGCCACCGTTGCCACATCCGTGCCGCCTGCAATCATCAGGCTGGCGGCGGTGTGCCGGAGGGAGTGGACGTTCAGTTCCTGCGGCAAGCCGTTTTTCTTGAGGATCAGCTTGAAGCGGTAGGTGAAGGTAGTGGGCGTCATGGGAAGCCGCGCTCCCTGACGGCGGAACAGGAAGTCATCGGCGGTCAGCTCCCGCTGATCGTAGGTCTCGGTGATGTATGCGCATTCCTGCCGGTACTCCCGCAGGAGACTTTCCATTTCGGATGAGAAGTACACATAGCGGTTGCCCGCGCAGGTCTTGGGTTCCTTGACGAAGATCTCCTCGTCCGTCACCTTGACCGCGTTGCGGCAGATGTGGATGGACCGCTGCTCCCAATCAATGTCGCACCACTTCAGACCGCAGCACTCACCCCGCCGCATTCCTGTGGCGATGATGAGCTTGAAGTAGGTCTCATACTTGATGCTCTCGCCCTCCAGCGCGGCGATGATCTTCTGCGCCGTTTCCTCGTCCGCGATCTTCTTTTCGCACTTGCGCCCGGCGTAGCGGTAGGTGCGCCACGCCGGATTATGCGAAAGAAAGCCACTCTCCACGGCATCAGAGAGGATGCTGCACAGCGTAGCGTGCACGCCCTCAATGGTGTACTCGGAGAGTGGCTTTTTTGTGTCGGGACGGATAGCTTTTCGCAGTTCGGCGTAGAAATTCCGGAAGTGCTCCGGCCGCAGCTCGGTGAGCTTGTAGTGGCCCAGCGCCGGGAGGATGCGCTCGATGTCCTGCCGGTCGCGGCGGATGGTGGACTTTGCCAGCTTGCTGGGTGCAACCGTCTCCAGCCACAGGTCGATGTATTTTGCCAGCGTGAGCTGCTGGACGGGCTGCGGCGTGTGGCGGCATTCCCGCTCAAAGAGGACGGCCTGTTCGTTGAGCCACTTTTCCACCTGCTTGGGCGTCAGTTCCTCCGGCGGGTGTACGGTTTTCTGCTGGGGCTTGATGCGGTTTCCGTTGTAGTCGTAGCCCATGGAGACTACGATGAGATAGCTGCTGCCGCGCTTGCGGATGCTTGCCATAAAATGACCTCGCTTTCATTTGACCTCAATACAGTTGAGGTGGATTTTGCAAGCACAACATACTGCAAGCGCATAGGCAAAGCTACTGTAATTTATCCGAAAACCGAATTTCTACGAAAGCGACAATCAGGCGCTGTGCCGTCTTTGGGAACAACCAGCAGCCAGATTAAAAATCGGACTGCCGTCCGACCGGAGCATGGTGCGCATGGAGGCTGCCGCCTGTTCTTTCTGTTTCTGCTGTGGATGGCAGTAGGTGCGCTCTAAGAATCCTGTATCAGCGTGGCCGACAATATCTGCCACCGTTTGCTTGTCCACGCCGCAGTGCAGCAGTGATGTCACGAAGTAATGGCGCAGGGTGTGGAGATGGTACTCCCGCGGAAAGCCGATGGATTCATAAATCTTCCGCAGCCGCTTGGTGAAGGTGTCCGGGTGGATGAGCTGCCCCTGCTCGTCGGTGAAGAGGTGGGGGCTGAGCCTGCGGCGCTGCTTGTCCGCCTCCATCTGCTTGCGGCGCTTGTAGGCGAGGAGGATGCCGCGCAGATCGGAGGAGAGATAGACTTCACGTCTCTTGCCGTTTTTGGTGCTGCCTTCCACGATGCCCTTGCCGGGAACGCTGCTGCGGGAGCGGCTGACGGTGAGCAGGAGACCATTTTGCGTGGCGGTGAAGTCCGACCATTGCAGAGCGCACAGCTCGCCCCGGCGGCAGCCGGTGTACATGGAGAGCAGATAGAACAGGCGGTAGTTCCGCGGCTCCTTTGCCAGCGCGTCCAGCAGCTTTTCCACCTCGCTTCGCGTGGGGATACGCTGCACCGTGCGCTGCGGTGTGGGGAGGTCTAACATCCGCGCGGGATTCTTCTCGATGATCTCATTGCGCTTGGCGTCGCTGAGTACGGCGGAGACCACAGAGAGGTATCGCTGCGCGGTGGATTCGTTGATGCGCTTTCCGTGGTGCTTGCGCTTGCGCAGCTCGGAGAGCATATTTTCCAGTGCCATCGGTCGGAGCTTATTGAGGCGGATGCCGCCGATCATGGGATACACCACCTCCAGCATCCGGCGGTATGCAGCGATGGTGCTGGGGGCATATTTCGTCTGCCGCTTCAGCCAGCGGGAGGCGAATTCCTCAAAGGTCATCTCGCCGTCCTCGGCGTAGCCAGTCTTGAAGCTGCGCTCCAGCTCTTCGGCAGCGTGGGCGACATACTGCCCGATGCCGCGCTTGGGGACACCGGGCGGGACTTGGATGGTCTTCGCCTTGCTGATTTTTTTGCCGTTGGGTCGGTAGCCGTTGCTGACGGTGATCTTATACCGTCGCTCATCCAATTGCTTGATGCTTGCCATTCTTACAATCCTCCCATGGTCTGCTGCTGTTGCTTTTTCTGTTCTTCTTGCGCAGCCTGTTCATCCAATTTTCCTTTCATTGCCAGAGCTGCGCCTGCGGCGAAGCCGATCACAGCACCGAGGTTTTCGGCGGCGATCTTCGCTTCCATGCGCCGCCGCTTTTCCTCGGCGTCCTCATCCTCGTCCATCAATGTCCCCGCGACAGCCAGTCCGGCCACGGCAGGCATCAGAGGAACAGGCCGCGGATCGCCGCCGCGCCATACCAACCCGCCAGTGCCGCTGTGCCAAGGATCAGCATCAGCATGATCCACTTGAGGGCCACCAGCAGGCTGAAGTTCGGGAGCCAGTCGATCCACTCGGAGGAATATTTCTCGCTCAGGTTCCCAACCCGTTCCAGCAGTTCGTTCATCTCCGTCAGCGATTTCTGCATCTCCGTGAGCGACCTCTGCACCCCGGACAGGTCGGTGTGCGTTTTCAACTCCGGCAGCATATTCCGAATTTCCTCCAGCTCCCAGTTTATTCCATCCGCCTGCTGTGTCAGCTTGCTCATAGCCTGCGGCAGCGGACATTGGATCACGATGGGGTGCATCGGCTGTGTCGGTGTACTCGGCGGTGCGCTGCTCAGCAGATTTTTCGGCTTCTCCGCATCGGCGCGGTTGCGGGCCTTCAGCTCGTCCGTGGATAATCTCCGCTCGTACTCTGAATTCATGCTCCATGACCTCCTTGCAATACTTTTCTTCGTGTAATTTACTGTCCCGGCACCTCATGCCCTCCGGCGTGGTGTAGGTGATGTACTTGCGTCCGCTTTCCCATCGTACCTGATAGCCCTCAGATTCCATCAGAGAAATAAACGCATCTTTGTCGGCGGCGTATTTCATGCACTCGTCGATGGTGTTCATGAGCCGCAGTTTCCAGCTTTGGCCCTT
>ENA-OYXQ01001015-OYXQ01001015.1-human-gut-metagenome-genome-assembly--contig:-NODE-1015-length-10345-cov-4.371234_pt1 | contig 10345 bp, 8 predicted proteins | sample MGYA00243974_ERZ653430 | MGnify/ENA primary metagenome ERZ653430 (study PRJEB26926, sample SAMN06164997) | human gut metagenome | biome: ENVO:00009003; feature: ENVO:2100002; material: ENVO:00002003...
ATGCCCTGTGCGATCAGGCCGACAGAAAGGCCCAGCCAGCGGTAGAGCTTGCCCATCCACTCGCTGTCGCGCTTGGCAAGGTAATCGTTGACGGTGACAACATGCACGCCCTCACCGGTGAGGGCATTCAGGTAGGCGGGCAGGGTAGCCACAAGAGTCTTGCCTTCACCGGTCTGCATCTCGGAAATATCGCCGCGGTGCAGGGCAATGCCGCCGATGACCTGCACAGGAAAGTGCTTCATGCCCAGCACGCGCCATGCGGCCTCGCGGCAGACGGCAAAGGCATCGGGCAGGATATCATCGGTGGTTTTGCCGTCGGCCAGCTGCTGCTTGAACACAGCGGTCTGTGCCTGCAGGTCGGCATCCGGCATGGCGGCATATTTTCCTTCCAGAGCCAGCACCTGCTTGGCAATGGGGTTGATCTTTTTCAGCTCCCGGTCCGAGAAGCTGCCAAAGAGTTTTTCAACAAGGGACATTGGTAACACCTCATAGATCAAATTCGGGAAAATGCTTCCCGGAGATAGACATAAATACACACATATATGATACACCAAAGCGGCAGACGCGTCAAACCTGCAAGGTTATTTTAGCCGGATTTTGAATGAATTTTCTGTAAATTTGCGCTGGAAGGGGGTTCATAAAAGGAAAAGATATGTGGTGGAGGCGAACAGCCTCGCCCTCTCCGGCTGCTCCCGCTGGTCGCATCCACCGCCCGGGTTGCGGCACCCAGCATCCGCTTCGTGCTCTGAAAGGCACTTGCGTCTTGCTGGCCGCGGCCCCAACAACGGTTCCCTGTTTCCGCCACTGGCGGCGGTCGCCGTTGTTGCAGGCCATTCCATCGCCCGCCCTATTGCCCTACGGGCAACAGGGTCCCACCCCTGCGGACGGTCCTCAGAGAAACTCCCCGCCTGCTGTCCCGGGCAGCAATGCAGTTCTCCGTTACGACCCCCTCCGGTGAAAATGTGTTTGGAGCGCTCCGCAGAGCGCAACAAACACAAAAATATTAAAATAATTTTCCGCTGAAGATGGCCAGAGCGTGAGCGGAGGCCATTTTAAATCGTTCAGTTCAAAAAAAGGAGAAGATATAAAATGGTATCTGTTGCGATCGACGGGCCTGCCGGGGCAGGCAAATCCACGCTGGCACGCCGCCTTGCGGCGGAGATGGGCTACATCTATGTGGACACCGGTGCCATGTTCCGCACCATCGGCCTGTATGCCCTGCGTGCTGGCAAGGACCCCAAGGATAACGAGGCTGTCAACGCCCTGCTGCCGGAGATCGAGCTGCACTTTGCTTTCATCGACGGCGAGCAGCATGTTTATTTAAAGGAAGAGGATGTGAGCACCGCCATCCGCACCGAGGCCGCAGGTATGGCTGCCTCTGCCGTGGGCGCAAACCCGGCTGTGCGCGCCTTTCTGCTGGAACTGCAGCGGGATATGGCCAAAAAGCAGGACGTGCTGATGGACGGCCGCGACATCGGCACGGTGGTGCTGCCGGATGCCACGGTGAAGATCTTCCTTACCGCCACGCCGGAAGCCCGCGCCACACGCAGGTGGAAAGAGTATCAGGCCAAGGGCATCGATACTCCCTATGAAGAGGTGCTGGCCGACGTGAAGCAGCGGGACTATCAGGACACCCACCGTGCGGCCGCTCCCCTGAAGCAGGCCGAGGACGCCGTGCTGCTGGATACCTCGGAGCTGGATTTTGAACAGAGCCTTGCCGCCATGAAGGAGATCATTGCGGCAAAGCTGAACGGATAAAACGGGAAAAGAACGAAATGCTGCTATATTATATTCTGATACCTTTTGCCTGGCTGCTGTGGCACATCGGGTTCCGCATCCGGGTGGAAGGGCGCGAAAACCTGAAAAAGGTGCAGACCCAAGGTTATATCCTGGCGCCCACCCATGTTTCCGCCATCGACCCGGTGTTCATCGTCATTACCCGGTGGGGCAGGCGGATGGTGGTGTTCGCCAAAAAGGAGCTGTTCGAGATCAACGCCTTTCTGACGTGGTTCTTCCGCTGCTGCGGCGGTGTGTGTGTGCGCGGCACCAAGGACGAGATGGCGGTCATCTCCCAGACGGTGGAGGCCTGCAAGCAGGGCAAGACCCTGCTCATCTTCCCGGAGGGCACCCGCGAAAAGGACAGCAAACTTCTGCCCCCCAAGAGCGGACTGTTCGTCATTGCCGCCGAGGCGGGGGTGGATGTGGTGCCCTGCCGCATCCTGTACGACACCCCGGACGGGAAAATGCACCTGTTCTGCAAGGTGCGGGTGATCTACGGGGAACCCATGCCCGCCGCGCAGTTTGCCATGGAGGGCCGCCGCGACACGAAAAAACTGCGTGCCAACAAGCAGGCCCTGCTGGATGCGTGGGAGAAGATGGGACGGTGAGGAGAACGTAATGGAGATCAAAGTTGCAAAGACCGCGGGGTTCTGCTTTGGCGTGAACCGTGCCGTGGAGCTGACCTACGGCCTGCTGGCCGAAGGGCGCAGGGTGGCCACCCTCGGCCCGCTGATCCACAACCCGCAGGCTGTGGCCGACATGCAGGCAAAGGGGGCCTTTGTGGCCGACAGCGTGCCTCAGGTGCCGGATGGCTATGAGGTGGTCATCCGTAGCCACGGGGTGCCCCGCAGCGTGTACGACGAGCTGGAGGCGCGCGGCATCGCGTACCACGATGCCACCTGTCCCTTTGTGCAGAAGATCCAGCGCATTGCCGCACAGGCCGAAAAAGAGGGTGCCGTGCTGCTGGTGGCGGGCGATAAGACCCACCCGGAGGTGCAGGGCATCGTGGGGCACACCCGCGGAGAGGTGTTCGTTTTTGCGAATTTGGAGGAGCTTGCGGCCTGGAAAGGCCCCTCGGACCCCCAAAAACCCCTTTTTGCAGTTGCACAGACCACATTTCAGGTGACAAAATGGAAAGAAAGTTCGGAGTTTCTCAAAAAAGCCTATACAAACGCCCGAATTTTTGATACAATATGTAATGCGACGTGGGCGAGGCAACAGGAAGCGGAAGACCTCAGCCAACAATGCGACATCATTGTTGTCATTGGCGGTCATCATTCTTCCAATACCCAAAAGCTGGTACAGGTCGCCGCAAAACACACGCGTGCCGTAACGGTCGAGACAGCGAGCGAACTTCGGCCGGAATGGTTTGCAGATGTTAAAGTGGCGGGCGTGACAGCCGGGGCTTCAACGCCATCGTCTATTATTGAGGAGGTACTTAACAGTATGAGCGCAGAAATCAATGACAGCATGAGCTTTGAGGAGATGCTGAATGCATCCGAGGAAAAGCGTGTTCATGCAGGCAGTATTGTGAAAGGAATCGTGACCAGCATCTCTGCCAACGAGATCCAGGTGGATATCGGAGCGAAGCAGACCGGCTTTGTCAAGCTGAGCGAGCTGACCGATGATTCCTCCGCCAAGGTCGAAGACCTGGTGAAGGTTGGCGATGAGCTGGACCTCATCGTCGAGAAGGTTATGGATCAGGACGGCGTCATCCAGCTCTCCCGCAAGAAGCTCGCATCTCGCAAGGGCATGGAAGAGATCGCCAAGGCAGCTGAATCCGGCGAAGTCGTCGAGGGCGACGTCACCGAGTTCAATAAGGGCGGCGTTGTTGTCAACGTCAAGGGCGTCAAGGTGTTCGTTCCCCGTTCTCAGGCCACTATGCGCCGCGACGAGGACTACACCGCTCTGGTTGGCCAGCACGTTCAGCTGGTTGTCACCGAGTGCTCCGGCCGCAAGATCGTCGGCAGCATCAACAAGGTGACCGCTGAGCAGAACAAGGCAAAGCGTGAAGAGTTCTGGGCAAACGTTGAGGTGGGCAAGACCTACACCGGCGTTGTCAAGAGCCTGACTTCTTACGGTGCATTCGTCGATATCGGCGGTGTGGACGGTCTGTGCCACATCAGCGAGCTGAGCTGGAACCGCATCAAGCATCCTTCCGAGGTCGTCTCCGTTGGTGACACCATCGAAGTGTATGTCAAGGACATCGACACCGAGAACCACAAGGTTTCTCTGGGCTACAAGAAGGCCGAGGACAACCCCTGGGAGCAGCTGAAGAACAACTACCCCATCGGCAGTACCTTCCATGCTCCGGTCGTGTCTCTGACCAAGTTCGGTGCTTTCGTCCGCATCCTGCCGGGTGTTGACGGTCTGGTCCACATCAGCGAGATCAGCAATGATCGCGTTGAGAAGGTCTCTGACGTGCTGAAGGTCGGCGATATGGTCGATGTGAAGCTGCTGGATGTCGACTTCGACAAGAAGCGCATCAGCCTGTCCATGAAGGCTCTGCTGAACAACGACGCTGAGTGATCAGCCGCCTGTTTGAAGCATAGCTTCTGACACATGCGATCAACAGCCCCGTTGCCGGGAAAACGGCGGCGGGGCTGTTTTTGTTAAGGGAGAAACCCTCTCAGTCACGGCCTGCGCCGCGACAGCTCTCCCGAAGGGCGAGCTTTTGACAGTGAACGAAAAAGTTTGAGGAAAACCGGCAAAACCTCTCCCTTTCGGGAGAGGTGGACGCGAACAGCGTGAGCGGACGGAGAGGGTTATTTTTTATGGTTAAATTTTTCAAAAAGCACTGGGAAGTGCTCAGTTACCTGATCTTTGGCGTGCTGACCACCCTGCTCAACATCGTGCTGTATGCCCTGTTCAATAACCTGTTCGGCTACACCGCCGCCAACAGCTGGGGCAACGTGCTGGACAACATCCTGTGCATCCTGTTTGCCTACGCCACCAACCGGGCGTTCGTGTTCCGCAGCAGGACCCAGGGCCGGGAGATGGCGAAGGAGTTCGGTGCATTCGTCACCTGCCGCCTGGGCACACTGGTGCTGGATGCCGTCATTATGATGGTGGGCGGCAACCTGCTGGCCGCGCAGGGCACAGCTCTGATGGAAGGCCTGATGCAGGGCGTGCTGGGGGTTGTGGCGGGCTGGATCAATCCGGCCACAGCTGTAAGCACGATCAACACCTACGCAGGAGGCGCTGATCATTCTGCTGCCATCGCCATCATCGGTGGTGCCGATGGCCCGACGGCGATCTTCGTCAGCGGTTACAGCGCACAGACTTTGTGGGGCTTATGCGTCAAGGTCTTTTCCAACGTGATCGTGGTGGTGCTGAACTATGTGTTCAGCAAGCTGATCATCTTCAAGAAAAAGTAAGCAAGAACCCTCTCAGTCGCCTGACGGCGACAGCTCTCCCGAAGGGCGAGCTTTTTGCAGGAGAAGAAAATGTTTTCCTCTGATTATAAAGCTCCCCCACTCGGGGGAGCTGGCACGGCGTAAGCCGTGACTGAGAGGGTTTTTCAAATCAAATCATCTTAGGAGGTACGGTCTTATGAAACGTGGTCTGAAAGGTTTTGCATTCCTGGTCTCCGGTCTGGTGCTGGGCATCATCGGTGCAACGGTGTCGGCAACGGCCATTGCCCTGAGCGCTGTCGGCATGGCAAAGGTGCGCCGTGCCAACAAGAATTAAGGAGGACGACAACATGACCCGCGAAGAAATTCTCTCCCATGTCGATCACACCCTGCTGAAGCCGGAGGCCACCTGGCCCCAGATCCAGACCCTGTGTGACGAAGCCATTGCCAACCACACCGCATCCGTCTGCATCAACACCTGCTACGTCAAGCAGGCTGTGGAGTACATGGCAGGCCGCATCCCGGTGTGCTGCGTGGTGGGCTTCCCTCTGGGTGCCATGGACACCGCCAGCAAGGCCTTTGAGGCAAAGACTGCCATCGAAAACGGCGCTTCCGAGGTGGACATGGTCATCAACATCGGCCGCCTGAAGAATAAGGAGTACGATGCCGTCCGCGAGGACATCCGTGCCGTGAAGCAGGCTGTGGGCGACAAGATCCTGAAGGTCATCATCGAGACCTGCCTGCTGACCGATGAGGAAAAGGAAACGATGTGCGACATCGTCTGCGAGGCAGGCGCGGACTACATCAAGACCAGCACCGGTTTCTCCACCGCAGGTGCCAACTTCCACGATGTGGAACTGATGGTCAAGGGTGTGCACGGCCGCTGCAAGGTCAAGGCTGCCGGCGGCATCTCCACCGTGGAGGACATGGAGACCTTCCTGGCTCTGGGCGCTGACCGCCTGGGCACCTCCCGCGCCGTCAAAATCCTGAACGGCGAGCAGGCCAAGGGCTATTGATCAGATCCTGCAAGAAAGGCGCAGCTGAGGCTGTGCCTTTCTTTTTTGCAGCAGAAAACCGACAAAACCTCCATCAATTTCAGAGAGTTGTATAAAAAGAGTGATACTCTTCTTGACAATCTGACGAAGCAATGATAGAATACTGAACGTAACAACTGAATACCGACTTATCAAGAGCGGCTGAGGGGACAGGCCCTGTGAAGCCCGACAACCTGTGCGAAAGCATAAGGTGCCAAATCCTGCGGGAAACCGGAAGATAAGAGTGCAACGCTCAGAGCTTTCGGCTCTGGGCGCTTTTATTTTTTCATGGTACATGGCTTGATGAATGGTAGAAGCTGCAAGATACACACCCTGTTGTAAAAACTGTTTAGGAGGCAAAACCAATGGCAAGACACCTGTTTACTTCTGAGTCCGTCACCGAAGGACATCCCGACAAGATCTGCGACCAGATCTCGGATGCGATCCTGGACGAGATCCTGACCCACGACCCCAATGCCCGTGTGGCCTGCGAGACCTGTGCATCCACCGGTCTGGTGCACATCATGGGCGAAATCACCACCAACTGCTATGTGGACTTCCAGAAGGTGGTCCGTGAGGTGGTGGCAGACATTGGCTACACCCGTGCAAAGTTCGGCTTTGACGCCGACACCTGCGCCGTCATCTCCAACATCGACGGCCAGAGCCCCGACATCGCCCTGGGCACCAACGACCAGGTGGGCGGCGCCGGCGACCAGGGTATGATGTTCGGTTATGCCTGTGACGAGACCCCGGAGCTGATGCCCATGCCCATCAGCCTGGCCCACAAGCTGGCCAAGCGCCTGACCGAGGTGCGCAAGAGCGGCGAGATGAGCTATCTGCGCCCGGACGGCAAGAGCCAGGTCACCGTGGAGTACGACGAGAACAACAAGCCCGTGCGTGTGGACGCCGTGGTCATCTCCAGCCAGCACAGCGAGAGCGTGAGCATGGACCAGCTCCGTGCCGACGTGATGGAAAAGGTCATCAAGGCCACCATCCCCGCCGAGCTGCTGGACGAGAACACCAAGTACTATATCAACCCCACCGGCCGCTTTGTGGTCGGCGGCCCCCAGGGCGACACCGGCCTCACCGGCCGCAAGATCATTGTGGACACCTACGGCGGCTACGCACGTCACGGCGGCGGCGCATTCTCCGGCAAGGATCCCAGCAAGGTGGACCGCAGTGCTGCCTATGCGACCCGCTGGGTGGCCAAGAACATCGTGGCTGCCGGCCTGGCCAAGCAGTGCGAGGTGCAGGTGGCTTACGCCATCGGCGTGGCAAAGCCCGTGTCCATCATGGTGGACACCTTCGGCACCGGCACGGTCTCCGATGAGAAGATCGAGCAGGCTGTGGAGAAGGTCTTTGACCTGACCCCCGCTGCCATCATCCGTGACCTCGACCTGCGCAAGCCCATCTACCGCAAGCTGGCTGCCTACGGTCACATGGGCCGTGAGGACCTGGGCGTGAAGTGGGAGAACACCGACCGCGTGGATGCCCTGAAGGCTGCCGTGGCTGCTCTGTAAAGAAGAACCGGTAAATGAAGAAAAAGGCCCCTCTGCCGACCGGCAGAGGGGCCTTTTTGCATGGTGCGGCCGGAAGCGGCGGCGGGATGTGTCCATGTGAAAAAAAGTAATACTTTTCTCGAAAAATCGGTGGATTTTTGCGACTGCGAAGGAAAATGGCTGTCTTTTTGTCGAAAACACACAGTCTCTTTTTGAAAAAGGCAAAACAGATGTGCAAGGCGCAGAAAATCAACAGGTGAAACAAATTGATATGGCACAAATGTCAAATTGTGATAAAATAAAAGTAGATATCCGCATTTGTACGCAGATCGTTCGGATTGGAAAGCAGCAATAAGGAGTTGTGATTATGTCCATTGAAATTTCCCCCAAGTCGTTTTTCCAGCAGCCCAGTGTGGCAGACATGCGGCTGATCGCCTGCCCCGGTGCCGAGGAGCTCACCGGCCTGATCGACAAGCATCTGGTCCGTTGGGCCAAGGACGCCGGCATTGACAAGGAGACCTTCATCATCCCCTGCGACTGCCCCCGCTTCCAGAGCGGTGATGCCAAGGGCCTGGTCAAGGAGTCCGTGCGCGGCGACGATATCTTTATTGTGGTGGATCCCGGCAACTACAGCGTGACCTACAAGCTGTTTGACAACGTGAACCACATGTCCCCGGACGATCACTTTGCAAACCTGAAGCGCCTGATCCAGGCGGTGGCCGGCAAGGCACACCGCGTGTCGGTGATCATGCCCAGCCTGTACGGCGGCCGTCAGCATCGCCGTGTGGTGCGTGAGAGCCTGGACTGCGCCGTGGCCCTGCAGGAGCTGCAGACCATGGGTGTGCAGAACATCATCACCTTCGACGCTCATGACCCCCGTGTGCAGAACGCTGTGCCCCTCATGAGCTTCGACAACGCCATGCCCACCTACCAGGTGCTGAAGAGCCTGCTGAAGAAGGACCCGGACATCTCCTTCGACAAGAGCCAGTTCACCGTGGTGAGCCCCGACGAAGGCGCCATGAACCGCAATATGTACTTCTCCAGCGTGCTGGGCTGCAACCTGGGTATGTTCTACAAGCGTCGTGACTACACCCGTGTGGTCAACGGCCGCAACCCCATCGTGGCTCACGAGTACCTGGGCGAGAGCGTAGAAGGCAAGACCGTGTTCATCGCTGACGACATCATTGCCTCCGGCGAGAGCATGCTGGAAGTGGCCGGCAACCTGAAGGAGCGCGGCGCTGCCCGCATCATCGCCAACGCTACCTTCCCGCTGTTCACCAGCGGCCTGGCCAAGTTTGACCAGGCTGTGGCCGAGGGCAAGCTGACCTATGTGGTGGGCACCAACCTGACCTACCGCACGCCAGAGCTGCTGACCCGCGACTGGTATGTGGACGTGGATGTGTCCAAGTACGCTGCTTACTTCGTGGTGGCCCTGAACCACGACATGTCCGTTTCCAGCATCATTGATCCGCTGAAGAAGATCGAGGCTCTGCTGGCAAAGCGCGTATAAGCCTGCGGAAGTCTGTACTAGAAAAGCCGCTGTATCGAACGATACAGCGGCTTTTCTTATGCGACCGAGAGGGTTACATTTTATTCTTGCGCAGATAGCGCAGCATGGCGGGCAGCTCGTAGGCCAGCATCAGTACCCAGCCGAAGGTGTAGCTGTAGGGCAGGGCTTCGATCTCCATCTTCCACAGCAGCACCAGCACGGACGCGGCGGCCACACGGCCTGCCATGTTCAGGATGCTGCTGATCAGTGTGATCCTCAGGTCGCCGATGCCGCGGAAGAAGCCCTGGATGCCGTTGGTGGCGGCGGGCATCAGGTAAAACAGCGAGATCGTGCGCAGGAACCGCACGCCCAGGTCCACCACCTCCGGGTCGGTGACGAACAGCCGGATGATGGGCTCTGCAAAGATCAGACAGACCGCCATCAGGCCCAGTGCATACACCACCTCGATGCGCATGCCGCAGCGGTAGCCATCCTTCACGCGGTCTTTCTTCCCGGCACCTTCGTTCTGGGCCATGAAAGTGGTCATGGCGTGGGCGATGTTCTGCTGCGGAGTGTAGGCAAAGTCGTCGATGCGAGATGCCGCGGTAAAGGCGGCCATGGCGCTGACGCCCATGGTGTTCACGATGGCCTGCACCGCGATCTTGCCCAGCTGCACGGTGGCCTGCTGCATGGCGCTGACCCAGCCGTAGCTTACAGTCTTGCGCAGCAGCTTGCCGTCAAACACGAACCAGCGTCTGCCCAGCTGCAGCACCGGAACTTTCCAGCGGATGTACAGGGCGCAGAGCAGGCAGCACATGCCCTCGCTCAGCACGGTGGAAAGGGCGCAGCCCTCGCTGCCCCAGTCCAGGGCCTCCACAAAAAACAGGTCGCCGCCGATGTTCAGCACGGCGCTGATCATCAGAAAGTACAGGGCACTCTTGCTGTCGCCCAGGGCACGCAGCGTGGCGGCCAGAAAATTGTAAAAAAAGGTGAAGAGCAGGCCCGCAAACACGATGCGCAGGTAGTTCACGGCAATGGGCAGGATCTCCGCCGGCACCTGTAGCAGCCGCAGCAGGGGATTTGCCAGCAGGATGCACAACAGCGAGAAGGCCAGCGAGAACACCGTACCGGCAATGGCGGTGGTGGACACCTGCCGTTCCACCAGCTCCGTGTCTCCGGCACCAAAGGCGG
>ENA-OYXQ01001021-OYXQ01001021.1-human-gut-metagenome-genome-assembly--contig:-NODE-1021-length-10318-cov-4.598266_pt1 | contig 10318 bp, 7 predicted proteins | sample MGYA00243974_ERZ653430 | MGnify/ENA primary metagenome ERZ653430 (study PRJEB26926, sample SAMN06164997) | human gut metagenome | biome: ENVO:00009003; feature: ENVO:2100002; material: ENVO:00002003...
GTCGGCAGCGTCAGATGTGTATAAGAGACAGGTCTTGACCGGGCAGCGCGGATAGCGCCCGCCCTCGGCCCGCACCGTACTGGTCAGGATACGGGTGGGGTGGGTCAGTTCTTCCTTGCCATAGGCGGCACCGTTGGGGCAGGCATTTCCGGTTACATTATAATCGTTTTCCGGGTCCACCTGCAAGTGGCAGCCACGGGGGCAGCAGATACAAATGATCTCACGCTTTTTGTTCATTTTGCTACGACCTCCTCTACTGCAACGGTCAGCGGGCCGTCGGCCTTTGCCAGCAGGACCCCGGGCAGGGTGATGTGCTCCATCTCGCCGGGTGCCATCCGCTGGCGCTTGAACCGGGCCAGCTGCTTCTCCCCGCAGGTGATGGTGATCTGGCTGGGGCCGTAATTCTGCCGCACCCGGAACGAGATTTCCACGCCCTTGTCCACATCCGCCGGGCGCACCCGCTGGGGGACGGTATAGCCCACGCCATTGCCCGGGACAAGGTCCAGCACAGCCGCGTCCGGGATCTCACCGTGGAGCACATAGGCGGCGGCTGCGGCTCCGGCCCGGTCGCTCTCGCCGGAAACAAAGTCCACCAGATCGTGCACATGCACCACGTTGCCGCAGGCAAACACGCCGGGAATGCCGGTCTCCATATTCTCGTAGACCACGGCTCCCTTGGTGTGGGGGTCCATCGGGATGCCGGCCTGCCGGGTCAGCTCGTTTTCCGGGATCAGTCCCACACTGAGCAGGATGGTGTCCACGTCAAACTCCATCTCGGTGCCCGGAATGGGGCGGCGGTTCTCGTCCACCTTGGCCACAATGGCCTTTTCCACCCGGGTATCGCCCTGAATGTCCACGATGGTGTGGGACAGGTACAGCGGGATGTCAAAATCCTGCAGGCACTGCACAATGTTGCGGGTCAGGCCGCCGGAATAGGGCATGACCTCCACGCAGGCCAGCACCTTGGCCCCTTCCAGCGTCATCCGCCGGGCCATGATCAGGCCGATGTCGCCGCTGCCCAGAATGAGCACCCGTTTGCCTACCAGATAGCCCTCCATGTTGACATAGCGCTGGGCGGCACCGGCGGTGTAGATGCCGGCCGGGCGGGTGCCCGGGATGCCGATGGCCCCGCGGGTGCGCTCCCGGCAGCCCATGCAGAGGATGACGCTCTTTGCTTCGAGGATCTGGTAGCCCTTCTCCTTGCTGACACAGTGGATCTTTTTATCCGGCGTGACCTCCAGCACCATGGTGCCCAGCTCCACCCGGACGCCGGTGGAGCGCAGCATTTCAATGTAGCGCCCGGCGTACTCCGGGCCGGTGAGCTGCTCGCCGAAACGGTGCAGCCCGAAGCCGTTGTGGATGCACTGGTTCAGGATGCCGCCCAGCTCGTTGTCACGCTCCAAAATCAGAATATCGCGTAGGCCGTGCTGCCATGCGCTGTAGGCTGCGGCAAGGCCTGCAGGGCCGCCGCCGACGATGACCAGATCAATCATGGTTGGTTCCCTCCTGCTTGGTTTCGCACAGTAAGACGTTGCTGCCTGCCTTGTCCTGCAGGACGTCCAGCGGGTCGATGCCCCGCGTCCGGCTGATGAGCTCCAGCACCCGGGGCCCACAGAAGCCGCCCTGACAGCGGCCCATCCCGGCGTTGCAGCGGCGCTTGACGCCGTCGATGGTGGTGGCCGGGATCTCGGTGTGCAGGGCGTCCAGGATCTCGCCCTCGGTGATGGTCTCGCAGCGGCAGATCACCCGGCCGTAGGCGGGGTTCCGGGCAATGAGCTTTGCCTTTTCTTCCGGCGGCAGCTCCTTGAACCGCACCCGGGTGCGGCCGTCCCGGTAATCCGTTTTGACCGCAGGCAGATCCCCGTGGCCTTCCAGAATGCGGACCACCTCTTTGGCAACGGCCGGTGCGCTGGACAGGCCCGGCGATTTCATACCGGCCAGGTCGATGAAGCCGGGTGCACCTTCCGCCTCGCCGATGACGAAATCCCCGGTGTCCACATTGGCGCGGACGCCTGCAAAGTTGCGGATGGACTCGCCGAAGCGGATGTCCGGCACGCTGCGGCGTGCGGCCGCGCTGACAAAGGCCAGCCCGGCGGCGGTGCAGGCGGTGTTGTCGCCCGCCACCGGCTCGGCATTGGGTCCAACGATCAGGTTGCCGTGAACGGTAGGTGCCACCAGCACGCCCTTGCCGTTTTCGTTGGGGCACTGGAAGATGACATGCTGCACCCGCGTGCCTTCCGATTTGTCCAGAAGGTAATATTCGCCGCGGGTGGGCTGGATGGTGAACCGGTGCGGAGCGGCCATGTCGTGCACGGCATCGGCTCGGATGCCGGCGGCGTTGACAACGTAGCGGGCCTCCACCACGCCGGACGGTGTGGTCAGTGCCCATCCGGACGCGGTTTTCTGAATGCCGGTGACCGGGCTGCTGAGGTGGAGTTCCACCCCGTTGCGCACCGCCACCTCCGCCATGGCCAGCGCATATTCCCACGGGCTGACGATGGCCGCGCTGGGTGCATACAGCGCTCCGGCCACCTCCGGCGAAAGACCGGGCTCCATGGCCCGTGTTTCCTCTGCCGACAGCAGCCGGATGCCCGGCACCCCGTTGGCAAGGCCGTTTTCGTACAGCTTCTGCAGATGCGGCAGCTCCGCCGGGCTGAGGGCCAGCACCAGACTGCCGCACTGCCGGTACGGCACATCCAGCCGGGCGCAGATCTCTTTGGCCAGTGCAACGCCCTCCACATTGAGCCGTGCCATCCGGGTGCCCGGCTCGGGGTCGTACCCAGCGTGCAGAATGGCACTGTTGGCCTTTGTGGTGCAGTCGGCCACATCGTTCTCGGCCTCAAAAATTGCAGTGTGCAGCGGATAATGCGAGAGCTCATAGGCGGCAGCCGCGCCAACGACACCGCAGCCGATGATTGCTACATCCAGCATAAAAACCTCCTGATCTTCTGCCTGTCACAGCATGCTCGTTTGCGTAGCGGGAACAAAAAAGAGCAGAGCAAACAAAAGGGAACAGGCTCCCTCTTGTTTGTTCTGCTCGCTTCTCTGAACAAACACTTGATGGCTTTATGATAATGCAGATTGCACAAGATGTCAAGCGTTTGTGGAAAATAAATGCATCTTTCGTGTCGGAACGGTTCAGGACTTGCGCAGCAGGTCGGTGAACCAAGCACTGACCTGACGGTAGATCTCCGGGTCTGTGACCGACAGCTCGAACGGATAGGTCCCGTCCTCGGCCAGCACGGCACAGGCCGCCCGGACCTTCTGCATGGCCTGCGGATCAAAGGCCTTATCCCGCCGCCCGGAAAGGCAGTTCATCAGGACGTCATCCTTCCAGCTCAGTAAGAACTCAAATGCTTCTGTGTTGTTCATTCCAAAATTTCTCCTGTTCCATTGCCCGACATGGTTTCTGTTCCCATTGTAAGGGTTTCTTCCGGTGGATGTCAACCGGTTTTGTGTCGATTCTCCCATACAGAAATGCAGGAAGTCCCTGCAGAGCGTGCCGCACATCCGGGCTTCTTGTCTCTCCGCCCGAATATGCTATAATGGAAGCAGCCAATCTCCTCACGCCTTTTTCTCGTGCCGATCAATGGGAGGTATTTTGTCGATGAACTATAAAGCAGAATCCCTTAATCGCCTTGCTTTTCCCTTAAAATTCGGAGATAGACCCTGCCGCATTTACGGCACAGACTGCGCCGAATATCTTCTGCTTCAGATGACGGACGAGCATGAATTGCAGAACATGGACAGCGAAGTTGAAGCCATTGCGCAGGGTTCGGCACATTCGTTTTTGTTTGCCGCTGTTCCTGTAAAAAGCTGGAACGATGAACTTTCCCCGTGGGAAGCTCCTGCGGTGTGGGGCAAAGAAAGTTTCGGCGGCAATGCGGCGGGCACACTACGCTTTCTGACAGAACAGGCGATTCCCACCCTGAAAAAGCAGTTTGCACTGCCGGAAAACGTCAAAATCATTCTGGGCGGCTACTCGCTGGCCGGACTGTTTGCTTTGTGGGCATCCACCCAGACTGATCTGTTCTACGGTGTCGCCGCCGCCTCGCCCTCGGTGTGGTTTCCTGACTGGATGGAGTTTGAACAGCAGCACCCGATACAGGCACAGCGTGTTTATCTGAGCCTTGGCGACAAGGAGGAGCACACGAAAAACGCCGTCATGGCTGCAGTAGGTGATAATATCCGCACCCTGCACAGCCGACTTGCAGAGCGTGGCACAGACTGCACGCTTGAATGGAACAACGGCGGGCATTTCAAAGATGCCGACCTGCGCACAGCAAGGGCGTTTCGATGGGTGATGGAGGATATGCGATGAATATTCTGATTGATGCCGATGGCTGTCCTGTGGTTGACCTGGCCTTGCAGGTTGCAAAGCAGTTCGGCATCCCGGTCATTATCCTGTGTGACACCTCGCACCAGATCGAGCGTGAGGGTGCGCAGACGCTTGTATTCGATAAGGGTGCTGACAGCGTGGACTTTGCGCTGGTCAACCGAGTAAAGCCGGGGGATCTTGTCGTGACACAGGACTACGGGCTGGCCAGTATGTGCCTTGCCAAGCGCGTCCGGGTGCTGAATCAGAACGGTTTAGAATACACCGCCGACAACATAGATGCTCTCATGCTGCGGCGGTACGAAAACAAAAAGCTCCTCCGTGCCGGAAAGCACCCCAAGGGGAGCCCAAAGCGGACAAAGGCGCAGGATGAAGCCTTTGCCTCCACCCTGACAAGCCTATTGGAACATGTCTGACTGGTAAAACCGCCCGGGTGCTCTCCCGGCAGCAAAAAAGCTCCCTGAAAGCCTTCGCTTCCAAGGAGCTTTTTCTGACAGCCAGAATCGCTTGTTTTGAGGTAGCCTTGCAATTCACCCGGTACGATCCCCGAGACCCAGTTCCTGAAGGAACTGCCGGAGGGCTTGCCTCTGAAAGGTGGTCCTATACATTTGATTCAGCTGTTTCGATAAAATAAAAAGTCACAGTTCCGTGAGAAACTGTGACCTTGGCGGAGTAGCAGGGATTTGAACCCTGGCGCCCCTTGCAGGGCCTACGAGATTTCGAGTCACGCCTCTTCGACCACTTGAGTACTACTCCACGTTATGTTTTTGCCGGAAATTCCGGACTGTGTAGGGGCTTTGTCCTGCCTTGGGAGGCAGCCCCGATCCAGAATAAACTTTATATAGTATAGCAAAAAAGTCTCCTTCCGTCAACACTTTTCTCCCCGGTGCCGGGCCCGGTCTGCAGCGCAGGCCGGGCCTTTTTGGGGGTATTTTTTGCGAGGTGCAGAGGTTTTTGCAAAAAAAGGCTGGCTTTTTTGCGGTTTTTGAGTATAATATAGAGGATATAGTTCAAATTTGAAGCAAAAGGAGTTTTTGTTCCATGGCACAGGCAAAACAGGACATGGGATCCGGCAGCGTGAAAAAGCTGATGCTGCAGCTGATGATCCCCGCCGTGGTGGCGCAGGTGGTGAACCTGCTGTACAACATCGTAGACCGCATTTACATCGGGCACATTGAGGGCATCGGCGCAGCCGCGCTCACCGGCGTGGGACTGTTCACCCCCATCCTCATGCTGCTGAACGCGTTCGCCATGCTGGTGGGTGCGGGCGGCGCACCGCGCACCGCCATTGCACTGGGGCAGGGGGACCGGCAGCAGGCCGAAAAGATCATCTCCAACAGCTTTACGGTGCTGATGCTCTTTGCAGTGGTGCTGACCATCGGCTTTTATGCGGGTGCGCCCGCGCTGCTGCGGCTGTTCGGTGCCAGCGACGCCACCCTGCCGTATGCGTTGAGCTACAGCCGCCTCTACATTCTCGGCTCGGTGTTCGTGCTGCTGGTGCTGGGCATGAATCCCTTCATCACCACCCAAGGCTTTGCCAAGACCAGCATGCTCACCACCGTGATCGGTGCCGTGATCAACATCATTCTGGACCCCATCCTCATCTTCGGGTTCGGGCTGGGCGTGCAGGGCGCGGCCATTGCCACCGTGCTCAGTCAGGCTGTGGGCGCGGCGTGGATCCTGCGGTTCCTCACCGGCAAAAAGACGATCCTGCACCTGCGCCGGGCGTTTCTCCGGCTGGAAAAACCGGTCATCCTGCCGGTGCTGGCACTGGGCATCTCCACCTTTGTGATGCTTTCCACCGAGAGTCTGCTCTCCATCAGCTTCAGCTCCAGTCTGGCCCGCTACGGCGGTGACGTGGCTGTGGGTGCCATGACCGTGATCACCAGCGCCTCCCAGCTGTGCACACTGCCCATTCAGGGCGTGTGCCAGGGCGGCCAGCCGGTGATGAGCTTCAACTTCGGGGCCGGCAAAAAGCCCCGCGTAAAGAAGGCTTTCCGGTTCCAGCTGACCCTGTGCGGCGCATACACCTGCCTGTTCTGGCTGGCTATGATGCTGGCACCCGGGGCCGTGGCCGGCATCTTCACCTCCGATTCCGCACTCATTTCCTACACCACCTGGGCCATGCGCATTTACATGGCCGGCATTTTTGCCATGGGCTTCCAGATCGCCTGCCAGCAGAGCTTTATGGCGCTGGGGCAGGCGAAGGTGAGCCTGCTGCTGGCCTGCCTGCGCAAGATCATCCTGCTGATCCCGCTCATCTTCATTCTGCCGCATCTCGTGGCAGACCCGGTGTTCGGCGTATTTCTGGCGGAGCCGGTCAGCGACATTCTGGCAGCCACCATCACCACCATCACCTTCTTTGCCCGGTTCGATAAAATTCTGGATCAGGGTGCGGCGCGGGTGTAACCGCTGCTTCCAGAGCCTGCAAACGTGCTGCGTGCGTTTGCAGGCTCTTTTGTTTTGCCGGGAGATGCTCCCTCCTCCGCTTGCCTGCATTCCGCAGGGCGGTGCCCTCGCCCGCTCCGCCCGAAACCCTGCCCGAAACCTTTTGAAACGGCTGTAAAGTCGTTCTTTTTTGTGTACAGGTTTGACCTATTTTCCGTCTGCTCCCGGATTTTTGTGCAAGTTTGCCCTGTTATTCTGTCGCAAATTTTCAGCTTATTTTGTGCTCGTTCTACAAAATTGCCTACCCACCCCCCCCGAAAATTCAGCATTTTGTCTTGACATTCTCCACGGCACAGCACTATACTTGTGCCGCAAAGAGACGCCGGGCATGAAAATGCACAGCTATGTGTTTTTCTGCTCTGAAATCCCGGGTTTTGCCGGTTTTTTGTATCGTTCCCGGTAACGTTCACGTCTCTGTAAGTTTTTTTGTTTGGAGGGTTTTGCAATGCGGAAAAATGTGAAACAACAGCTTGCCTTGCGGGTGCTGTCCACAGCGGCTCTGGTGGCCATGGTCTCGTCCATCGCCACAGCGGCGTTTGCGGCAGAATACAATGTAAAAGACGGCAGTGTGGAGATCGTGGCTAAAGATGGTGTCCAGTCCATCACCCAGTGGGAGGATAAGGACAACAACCTCTGCGTGAAGGATGGCGAGGGAAAAGAGATTCGTGACCGCGAAGATTCCAACATCATCCTGACCACCAAAGACAAAGCCACCGGCGAGACCAAGACCACTTCCAACACCGTCACCATTACCGCCGAAGAGAAGGGCGACACCGCCAATGTGACCTTGCAGGATGTGGACATTGAGACGAAGTCCAGTTGGAATGACAGCGGCTCGGCACCCATCGAGATCAAGGGCAACGGCGACACCTACCTTGAACTGAACGGCAATAATACCGTTCTCAGCGGCAATAAAAACCACGCCGGTATTGAAAAAGCAGACGTAAACGGCACCGGCACCCTGACCATCAAGGACGATGTGAACGATAATAGCAAGCCAAAGACCGGTACCGATGAGGACACTACCGGCAAGCTGGTGGCAGGCGGCTACTATAATGGTGCCGGTATCGGCGGCGGCTCATATCACTATGAAGAAAAAAAGGATTATGCCGATACTTCCAACATTACCATCACCGGTGGTGATATCACTGCCAGCGGCGGTTATTACGGTGCCGGTATCGGCGCCGGTTGCTATGGAGATGCATCAAATATCCGCATTGAGGGCAATGCACATGTTACCGCCTTTTCAGACGGTAGTGCTGCCATTGGATCCGGTTATCAATCGAATGGCAACAGTGATATTACCATCACCGATCATGCCACTGTGGAGGCTGCTAGCCTAGATAGCTGTGCCATCGGTAGCGGTCATGATGCTTCTGATAAAGTCACTATCACAATTTCTGGTAATGCATCGGTAAACGCCCAAACCAGAAACTCTCCAGCAGCCATTGGCAGTGATAATTCTTCTACTACGGTTAACATCGAAGATAATGCCGACGTTACTGCCGTTGGTTATGGTGTTGCCATCGGCACCGGTTCTGGCCATGATTATAATGGAGGCACCTCCACTGTGATCAATATTACCGGTGGAACAGTAAATGCCGTCACCCGTAGCGACTCCAAACCCGCTATTGGCACAGTTGATGGCAATTTGGACCTTACGATCGACAGCTCTACCGGAAAAACGACCGTAAATGCCTACACGACCGGCAGTGACTCCCTACCTTTAATTGGCACCGGTCATTACGACTCTTCATGGAAATATAGCATCAGCCCATCTGAGGGCGCAGAATACAACGAGGATGGCTCTTCCAATCTGGGCGAAGACAATGCTGCTATCATCAATTCCTACTGCAACACTACTTTGGGCACTGGCACTTATAATGCGCCCAAAACACTTGATGATGCTGCATTTTATCCCACTCATGAATTTCAGGGCACTATCTACAATCCGAAGTACATCCTCTCTGACAAAGGTGATCTCACCAAGGTCGTCCACAACCGCAAGTACATGGAAGAGAACCCCAACATTGACACCAAAAAGCTGGAGGACGAGGACCTGCACGACTGGAAGCTGGTGGGCAAGGTCGTGGAGCCTACGCTGGAAAAGGACGGCTATGCAGACTACATCTGCAGCATTGACAAGTGCGGCCAGACCAAGCATGTGGTGCTGCCCAAACTGACCCCGGAACCCAGTGAACCGGACGTGCCGGGCGACAATACCCCGAATACGCCCAACAAGCCGGACACCCCCAACAAGCCGGACGTCCCGTCCACCCCGGAGGTGACCCCGGCAGACCCCGCCGTGACCCCGGATGCCCCTGTGCAGGACAGCACTGCACCGGCTGACACGCCTGCCGCAGACACCACCGCTGACGCTGCTGTCGTACCGGCAGACGCACAGAACGTGGTGCAGGATGCAAAGCCGGAAGCCGCTGCCGCTGCTTCCACTGCTGCTCCCGCTGCTGCCGCCGCCGTTCTGCCCCAGACCGGTGCAAACTGGCTGGCGGTGGTGGGCACTGCCCTCAGCGGCCTGTTCCTGCTGGCCGCAGGCTTTGTGCTGGACCGCAAGAACCGCCGCATGAACTGAGAAACCATTTTTATAAAAGCCATCTCCTCCTGCTGTGCATTCCGCAAGCTGCACGGCAGGTTCCCCAAACAAAGGGGGCTGCTGCACAGCGTGCAGCAGCCCCTTTCTTTTATCGCTTTATTCCAGCTCGGTGTCGTCCGGGTGGGCGTCGGCTTCCAGCAGGGTCTTTTTGGTACGCAGCAGGTTCTGCGGGCTCACCGAGAAGCTGCGCAGGCCCATTTGCAGGTACTGCACCGTGTTCACCGGGTTGCCCACGGCCAGGCCGCAGATGGTCACCGGCACGCTGCCGGCCTTTGCCGTCTCCATGACCATGGCGATGAGCTTTTTCATGGCCGGGCTGGCGGGGCGGTAATACCGCTCGGCGCTGGCCAGCTCCCGGTCGGCCGCGTGGGTGTACTGGGTCAGGTCGTTGGTGCCGATGACCAGAAAATCGCACCCGTGGGCCACGAATTCCTCCGCGGTCAGGCAGGCCGACGGCACGCTGAGCATGACGCCGAAGGGGGTCTTTTCGTTGAAGGGCACGCCCCGCTCCCGCAGGCTCTGGCGGCAGTGCTCCACGATGTGCATGGCGGCGTCCCAGTCCTCCACGTCGGTCACCATGGGGAACATCACCCGCAGCGGGCCCCGGTGGGCGGCCCGCAGCAATGCGCAGATCTGGGTTTCAAACTGGCGGGGCTGGCGCAGGCTGTTGCGGATGCCCCGCAGGCCCAGCTTGGAGGACTGCACGCCCTGATAGGCGTCCGCCATGGTGCGGTCGGCGCCAAAATCGAAGGTGCGCACGGTCACAGGGCAGCCCTGTGCCGCTGCAAGGCAGGAAGAATAGAAGTAGAACTGCTCCTGCTCGTCCAGAATGCGGCCGGGCAGCATCATGTAGCTGCTGCGCAGCAGGCCCACGCCGGACGCTCCGGAGCTCATGGCCTGTCTCTTATACACATCTCCGAGCC
>ENA-OYXQ01001029-OYXQ01001029.1-human-gut-metagenome-genome-assembly--contig:-NODE-1029-length-10246-cov-4.246099_pt1 | contig 10246 bp, 9 predicted proteins | sample MGYA00243974_ERZ653430 | MGnify/ENA primary metagenome ERZ653430 (study PRJEB26926, sample SAMN06164997) | human gut metagenome | biome: ENVO:00009003; feature: ENVO:2100002; material: ENVO:00002003...
TATGAATACTACTCAGCTTGAATGCTTTCTTGCGGTTGCGGAAACCCTCAATTTTTCAAAAGCGGCAGAAATGGTGAATATAAGTCAGCCTGCCGTCAGCCATCAGATTTCATCGCTTGAGGCGGAGCTTGGAGTGCGGCTGTTTCTGAGAACGAATAAAAGCGTTCAGCTTACAAAAGAGGGACTGATTTTTATAGGCGATGCGGAAACGATAGTCAGGACAGCGATGAATTCTATCCATCGCCTGAGTACCAATGTTAAGGAGAAAAAGCGGACAGTAGCTATCGGTGTTCATAATCAGTACGAGCTTGATGCGGCTGTACCGGTGATGAACATTATCGGAAAGATGTATCCGAATTTTGAGCCGGAGATTACTATGATGCCGTTCAAATCGCTTGATAATCTGCTTGAGGAAAACAAGCTGCAGATTATATTCGCTATCAAGTCTGAAAACGAAACCGCAAAAGCAGAGTGCTTTACTGCACTGTGTGAGTGTCCTGTTATGCTGATATGCCGTAAAGACGATGAACTGAGCGGAAGAAAAAGCATAAATATAAACGATATAAACGGCAGACGTGTTATACTTATTAAAAGGCACAAGTGTCCCGATGCGGCAATGGAAGGGTATATGAAGCTCGGCCTGCCGAATAACAGCAACGTACTGCTTGCGGACGGCTGCGAGGCGGCTTTAGCTATGGCGAAGGCAGGGCTTGGAGTAACAGCTTTTCCGATGATGCCGTATATGAATGACAGCGAACTTGAATATATCCGCATCGACGGATTGGCACCGGTGTTATTGGGGCTGTATTCAAAGAAACTGATAAAAGGCGAGCCTGCTTTTGAATTTGTTACAGAGGCAAAAAAATTCTATAAAAATTACCGATACCCTATTGACAAAACGAAAACCGTATGATAAACTATATACAGTTAGCTTAGGCTAACGCAGTTTACATAAGACAACTTTACGAATGAACGGCATTTCGCCGTTTATTTAAACGGATATGGTTAGTGTAGACTAACATATTTCATCAGAAAGGACAGGATATGAGCGTAGTAATAATCGGCGGTAACGAGCGCATGGAAACACGCTATGCGGATATATGCAAGGCTTACGGTTACGATAAGGCTAAAGTCTTTGTAAAGGAAAACAGCTCGCTTAAAAAGAAGGTCGGCACTCCCGATTTACTGATACTGTTTACAAATACTGTATCGCACAAGATGATGCTGAGTGCAACACAGGAGGCTAAGCGCAACAGCGTTCCTGTGGCAAGAGTACACTCAAGCAGTGTGGTTGCTTTATCACAGCTTTTAGCGGAAAGAAGTGCGTCATTATGAACGGATACTGTTTTGAACAATATCTGATTGACAACTGCTCCCCTACTCTTGCATCGCTAAAGACGGCGAATCTTTTCAATTACAGATACAGCAGTACGGATGAGCTTAACAAGGCTGTAGAGCGTTGGAACAAGGAATTGTCGGGCAAGGGAATTACCGTAACGGTTCTGAGAAAGCGTGAGAACACGGCGCTTATATATGTATACAGGGCGAAACGTCTCGCTAAGGATTTCAGCCGACCGGGCGTTGAGCGTTTTATGAAATGTCACGGATACGAGAATACAGATATTGATTTGTGCCTTGAGGTACTTGGCGGCAAGCTGGCGAAAAGCGAATTGTTTCCGCACGAGATAGGACTGTTCTTAGGTTATCCGCTTGGAGATGTTATCGGATTTATTGATAACGAGGGAAAAAACAGCAGATGCACGGGCTGTTGGAAGGTATACTGCAACGAGTGCGAGGCTATGCGCACCTTTGCGAGATTCGACAAGTGCAGAGCTGTCTACCAAAAGATGTGGGCAAACGGCAGGAGTATCGTGCAGCTTACGGTTGCATAATATAAAAAATATCAGAATGAAAGGATTTTTATTATGAAAACAGCAGTAGTATATTGGAGCGGAACAGGCAACACTGAGGCTATGGCAGGCTCGGTTGCAGAGGGCGCAAAGAGCGCAGGCGCAGAGGTAAGCGTATTTACAGCGGCCGACTTCTCTGCAGATATGGTAGATCAGTTTGATTCTATCGCTTTCGGTTGTCCCTCAATGGGCAGTGAACAGCTTGAGGACAGCGAGTTCGAGCCTATGTTCAACGCTTGTGAAGCAAAGCTGTCAGGCAAGAAGGTAGGACTTTTCGGTTCTTACGGCTGGGGCGACGGCGAATGGATGAGAAACTGGGAGGAACAGTGCATCGCTGACGGCGCAGTTATGGCGGGCGAAGGCGTTATCTGCAACGAAGCTCCCGATGACACAGCTACCGAACAGTGCGTTGCTCTCGGTAAGGCGCTTGCATCATAAATTCAGAATACAGCTTAAAGATAAACAAACATACTCCGTAAAACACCGCAGAGAAAATGCTCTGCGGTGTTCCCTTTTCCCCCTTGACAATCATTCTCCTCTGTGCTAAAATAATACCATTCAGAAAAGCTATGATAAGAAACAGTAGATAAATCTGCGTCACAGAGAAAGAGCGGTTGGTGCAAGCTCCCGACAAGGTTTTATCGAACCCGTCTTTGAGCTGTACACGATGAGTGTTACCGGTTTCTCCCGTTACAGAGATACAAGTGCGGTTATACCGAATTTAGGTGGTACCACGGAACAATGTTTCGCCCTAAGCAAATTTAATGCTTCGGGCTTTCTTTATGCCCGGAATTCAGGAGGATATGCAATGAAACTCGACAAGCTGGTCGGCGACCGTTTTAAAGAAAGACCTTCGGACTGTCAGATTGACAGCCACGCAATTATGGTGAGAGGCGGCTATATCAAGTATATGGCTAACGGTATCTTCTCGTCATACGCACCCACAAAGAGAATCACAAAGAAGATTGAACAGATCATCAGAGAAGAAATGGACAAGATAGACGGACAGGAAGTACAGTTCCCTGTCGTTATGCCCGCTTCACTCTGGCAGGAGTCAGGCAGATACGAAAGCATCGGCAGTGAGCTGTTACGTTTTACAGACCGCAACAGAATGCCTATGGTACTCGGTATGACACACGAGGAAGCCGCTGTACATCTCGTGCGTGAATACGGCAAGAGCTACACAAAGTACCCCTTCATGATTTATCAGATACAGACAAAGTTCCGTGATGAAGCTCGTCCGAGAGGCGGTCTTATCAGAGTCCGTGAGTTCACAATGAAGGACGCTTACTCATTCCACACATCGCAGGAAGATCTTGAGCAGTATTACGATAAGTGCCACAAGGCTTATGAAAACATATTCAGACGTGCAGGTGTTCCCGAGGTAATCTCGGTCAAGTCCGATTCCGGTATGATGGGCGGCAGTATTTCACACGAATTCATGCTCCTTACACCTGTAGGCGAGGATACAATAGCAAGCTGTCACGAATGTGGTTTCAATGCGAATATGGAGGCCGCAGATAGCATTATCGAGAACACAAGAGATGAAGTTTCCGCACCTATGGAGCTTGTTCATACTCCGAATATCCATACGATAGAAGAAATATGCGACTTTTTGCATACTCCCAAGGAAAAGAGCTGCAAGGCTGTCGTATATCAGAGAAACGCAGATGACAGCTATGTTGTCGTATTCACAAGAGGCGATATAGACGTAAACGAAACAAAGCTCCGTAACTTCTTAGGCTGTGAAATTCACCCTGCCGTAATCACAGAAGAATGCGGTCTTAACGCAGGATATATCGGACCTGTCGGTCTTCCCGAAAATATGACCGTTCTGTTTGATACTTCGCTTCAGAATACAAACAACCTTTCTTGCGGCGCAAATAAGGAAGAATATCATTACACCGGTCTTGACATTGACCGTGATTGTGCAAATGTTGAATATCACGACTTTGCAAAGATTCTTGACGGCGGCATCTGCCCCAATTGCCACAAGCACTCAATTTCTATTTCAAGAGGTATAGAAGTCGGAAATATATTCCAGCTTGGCACAAAGTACACAAAGACAATGAATATGACCTACCTTGACAGCAACGGCGAGGAAAAGACACCTATCATGGGCTGTTACGGTATCGGTGTCGGCAGACTTGCGGCTTCGGTATGCGAGGCGCACCACGATGATTACGGCCCTATCTGGCCTATGCCTATCGCTCCGTGGCAGGTTCATATCTGCGCTGTACGTTCAGATGACGCAGATGTTAAGGCTTGTGCAGATAAGCTGTATGACACATTACAGAACGCAGGTGCTGAGGTTATCTATGATGACAGACAGGTAAGCGCAGGTGTTATGTTCTCTGACGCAGACCTTCTCGGCGTACCGCTGAGAGTTGTTGTAAGCCCCAGAAACCTGAAGGATAACTGCTGTGAGATTTCTGCAAGGGATAAGAGCTTCTCATATAAAGTTCCCGTTGAGGAAACCGCAGACAAGGTTCAGGAGCTTATAAAAGAGCTTATGGCTAAATTCAACGATTGAGATTTTAAGTGAATAATCTGAGGGCAGTGTTTCGGCACAGCCCTTTTTATCGTAATATTTCTTTACTTACAGGGGAAAATGTAGTAGAATAATAACAGAAACTTAAAAAACACGGAGGTAATAATATGTGTACAGCCGCAACATACAAGACAGAAGATTTCTATTTTGGAAGAACGCTTGATTACGAATGTTCATACGGCGAGGAAATTGTAATCATGCCGAGAAATTTCAGATTGCAATTTCTGAATATGGGAGTTTGCGAAAGTCACTATGCAGTGATCGGTACGGCTCATATTGCCAAAGGTTACCCGTTGTTCTATGATGCAGTGAACGAAAAGGGGCTTTGTATGGCAGGGCTTAACTTTGTCGGCAATGCCCGTTATTTTAAAGATATTCCCGATAAGGACAACGTAGCACAGTATGAATTTATTCCGTATATTCTTGCAAAGTGTGCAGATGTAAATGATGCGAAAGAGCTGATTTCAAGAATCAATATAACCGATACGCCCTTTGACGAGCAGATGCCTGCAGGTCAGCTCCACTGGATAATTGCGGACAGGAACAGCGCAATAACCGTTGAATCGGTATCGGACGGAATAAAGGTTTATGATAATCCGATAGGTGTGCTTACCAACAATCCGCCCTTTGACGAGCAGATGTTCAGATTGAACGATTATATGCATTTATCAAGAAAACAGCCTCAGAACAATTTCTCGGATAAGCTGGAGCTGAAAACCTACAGCAGAGGAATGGGAGCTATCGGACTTCCGGGCGATTTATCGTCACAATCAAGATTTGTGCGTGTGGCTTTTGTAAAGGCTAACTCCGTTTCCGGCAAAGGCGAAACCGAAAGCGTAAGCCAGTTTTTCCATATACTCGGCTCGGTTGACCAGCAGAGAGGCTGCTGTGAGGTAAAAGACGGAGAGTACGAGATTACTATCTATACCTCTTGCTGTAATGCGGATAAAGGCATTTATTATTACACAACTTACGATAATCACCGCATTTCCGCTGTTGATATGAGAAAAGAAAACCTTGACGGTAATGAGCTTATCTCTTATCCTATGATAACAGAAGAAAAAATCAACTATCAGAACTGAGAGTCTGTATTATTATAAATTATCGCAAACAGAATACCCCTGTGAAATTTGACACAGGGGTATTCGTATATGGGAAATGGATTAAGAGGATAGCATAATAATGATAATAATATCGAGATTTGCGATTTTGAGCAATCTCGTGCTGTTTTTACGAAAGTATTATAAACCATTTTTTCCTGATTGTAAACAGTTTTTTCAAAATTAACGCATTTTATGCAAAAATAGCACAAAAGAGGTACAATTTTTTTATCGTACCTCTTTACAAAACCAATTTATCTGTTCTCGGCATCATCAGGATTAAACGAATAATCCTCAGGTTCTTCATCTGTTGACACCAGCTTGTGCATACAAGCAGTGCAATATGTGTTGCTGAATCTGTTCTTTGTACCGCACACCGGGCAGGTAACGATTTTTTTCATCAGCTCGATTCTGGCATTGCACTGTGCCATTTTCTTATAAAGGTGGTCAATATCCATTACAGCCTGTGCTATTCTGTCGGCATCTGAGCTGTCGTTTTTAACCATACCGTACATAGTTCTGCCAAGCTCGGTGTATTTTGCCTTTATCAGTGCGTCAAGCTGAATACATCTCAGCTTGAGTTTTGAAATACCGATAACCTCGTCTGCCTTACGTATGCCCGTATCGGTAAGCTGTTTTGCTTTTTCTGATATAAAATCAATTTCGTCTTTAAAATCCATAGCCGTGTTTCCTTTCAGAAATGCTTTTTTATATTGTAGCACAATAAGAAAAATTATGCAAGAGTTAATTTTTCCTCAAAGAAATTCTCGATATCACGCTTACGCTCATTCATCAGAGCAAAACGTGAAATATATTCATAAGGATATTTGTAATTGATGACTCTTGAAACGTTCTTGCCGTCATATAGCTTTGTTGACGCTCCGCAGCCTGCGGCGAGTATCGTCTGTACGTCTTCCATAATGCAGATATTATAGATGCTTTCACAGCCGTCTTTGCAATAGCCGATGTTTTCAAGGTTGTCGGCTATATTCTTCTGACGGTAAAGATAATACGGGAAATAGCCTTTTTCGCAAAGCATATCATATGCCGTATCGGTCATATATTTTGCACCTTTGCCGATATTGTTTCCGAATTGTCTGAACAAGGCTGATGAGCGTTTAAGGCTCAATGTATGAACGGTGATATTTTCGGGAGATAATTTGCAAAGCTGTTGCAAAGAAGCTTCAAAGCTATGCTCTGTTTCGGCAGGAAGTCCTGCTATTATATCGGAATTAATGCAGTCGAAACCGACCTTTCGTGCAATATCAAACGCTTCACACACCTGCTTTACCGTATGACGTCTGCCGACCGCTTCAAGTACGCTGTCGTTCATCGACTGCGGATTTATTGATATGCGCCGTACACCGCCGTTTTTAAGCGTCCTCAGCTTATCTTCCGTTATGGTATCGGGTCTTCCCGCCTCGGCGGTAAATTCACGGATATTTGCAATATCAAATTCACCGAGTTTATCAATAAGGCGGTCAAGCTGAGAAGCCGACAATGTTGTAGGCGTACCTCCGCCGATATACACAGTATCGACTTTAAGCGAAAAACGTTTCACAATATCGGCATAAATATCAAGCTCTTTCAGTAAAAGCCCGAAATAATCGTCTATCAGCTTTAATGCACCCTCGCCGGAAGCGGAGATAAACGAGCAATAGCTGCAGCGTGACGGGCAGAAAGGAATCGAAATATACAGGCTTATCTTCCTGAGGTCAAGTGAGTCCAGAACCGGTTTCTGAATGCGTATTACATCGTTTGCAAGCTGTATCTTCTTATCGCTTACAAGCAAGGAGTTACGAAGATATTCTTCCGCATTGTCACGGGTTTCGTAAATGCTTCGGATATATTTCACGGGGCGTACTCCCGTAAGTATTCCCCACGGAAGCGGAGCGTGACCGTGCCTTTCCATACATCTGCAAAGAAGCCTGCAAAGCTCATTTTCATAATCGGACGGCTCGCAGACGTCTGAAGATTCCTTATACAAGGTATCATTATCAGATACGGTAACGGATAATTTGCCGTTATCGGCGCAGAAGTATGAGTAATCTGTGCCGTCGGGAGTTTTGTCGGTATAAAACTCAAGCCTGTGCGGCAATGAGAAATTTCTTATCAGCCGCTCAAGCTCGTAGGCATATTGATATGCCGTGTTATCAAAATACAGCGATTTTATCATATCAGAAGAAATCTACCGGGCTTTGTCCGAGAAACTGATTGAACTTCTTTTCCTGTTTAAGAGTAGTCGAACTGCCGTGACCCGGATAAATGAGATAATCCTCACGCAGTGCGGCGATTCGTGCAAGGCTGTTTCGCTGTGCGATATAGTCGCCCGAATAGAAATCGGTTCTTCCGGCAGAGCCTTCAAAAATGGTGTCGCCTGCAAACATACAGTTATCCGCAAAGTAAACCACGCTTCCTGCGGTATGTCCGGGGGTATGCATAACGCTGAATTCAATCTCATCAAGGCGTATGATGTCCCCATCGGAAACAAGCACATCGGCAGTAAAGGGTTTGTAGGAATAGCCGGGGCAGAGATATGCCACGTTCTTTATCGTATCATCAAGCATACATTCGTCCTTTGAATGTATATATACCTTTGCGCCTGTCTGTTCCTTAAGGTCTGCAACAGCTCCCGTATGGTCAAAATGTCCGTGCGTGAGAAGTATCATTTTAAGTTCTGCGTTATCCTTTCCGAGTGTATCAAGGATACGCTGTGCATCGTCCGCAGGGTCTATCACTGCGGCGTTTCCTGCGGCGCTGATTACTATATAACAATTGGTTGCAAGCTCGCCTAATGTGAGCGTTTTAATCTCCATTACTGTTTTCCTGTCCTTTCGGCAGAGATTACTCCGGGTATCTTCTGAAGTCTGAGTATGATGCTCTTGAGCTGATCTATACCGCTGACCTCGATTGTGAGAATTATATTTGCATTACCGTTCTTGAGATAGTGGGCGTTTATCTCGTGTATAGGCAGATGATTGCTTGCTATTGCAGTGGTAATATCGGCGATAAGCGCAGTTCTGTCATCTGCGATAATATCTATCGTCGCTCTGAACGCACTGCTTGAGTTCACTGCCCAATGTGCCTTTATCCATCTGTCTTTGTTTTCTCCCTGCAAACCGATCTTTACATTCTGACAATCGGCTTTATGGATAGATACGCCGTAGCCACGGGTGATAAAGCCCATAATATCGTCGCCCGGAAGCGGATTACAGCACTGAGCGTATTTTACCGCACAGTCTTCTATTCCGTCAAGCACAACGCCGTTCTTCTGTGCTCTCTTGTTGTTGTCAGCGATAGTCTTTTCTATGTCGATAGGCTGTGTCTGAACAGCGTTTAATCTCTGCTGTTTTACCTGCTCTTCTTTCAGGCGGGTAATGATTTTAGATAGCTGTACGCCGCCGTAGCCTATAGCCGCATATAAATCGTCAATCGAGGATAAACGCTGACGGTGTGCCGCCTGCAAGAGTATTTCATCATCGACCGCAATATTGTTTCTGCGTATCTCTTTTTCAAATGCCGCTTTACCGCACTCGATATTTTCTTCTCTGCGTTCACGCTTGAACCACGCTCTTATTTTTGCTTTTGCTTCGTTGGTTTTTGCGATTTCGCTCCAGTTTCGGTTAGGTCCGTAATTATCGCTTCCGCTGGTCAGTATCTCAACGATGTCGCCCGTGTGAAGTGTGTGGTCAAACGGCACCATCCTGCCGCCGACCTTTGCGCCTGTCATTTTATTGCCGACCTGCGTATGAATAGCGTAGGCAAAATCTATAACGTTAGAGCCTGCAGGCAGTGTTATAACATCGCCCTTCGGGGTGAAAACATATACGTCGTCAGGGGCGAGATCGACCTTGATAGCCTCTGAGATCTGCTCTACATCGTCAGCTTCCTGCTGCTGTTCAAGAAGCTGTCTTATCCAGTCGAAACGCTTTTCACCTGCAACATTTCCCGATATTCCTGCTTTATATTTCCAGTGTGCCGCAACGCCGTACTGAGCGGTGTTGTGCATTTCCTGCGTTCTTATCTGTACTTCAAATGGTATGCCTTCCCTGCCGATAACGGTCGTATGAAGCGACTGGTAGCGGTTGGGCTTGGGCATTGCTATATAGTCCTTGAAACGATAAGGGATAGGACGGAACATATCGTGAATGATACCGAGTACGTTATAGCACTCGACAACTGTCTGAAGAATAATCCTCACGGCATATATATCATATATCTCCGAAAAATCCTTTCCCTTGACATAAACCTTCTTGTAAATACTGTATATGCTTTTTACTCTGCCCTCGATTATCGGCGGTGGCTGAATGTCCGATATACGCTCTCTTATCATACCTTTTATCTTGTCGATAAACGTATCACGTTCATCCTTATGGACATCAAGAAGCGACTCTATCTCCTTGAAGCCGTAAGGATCAAGATAGCGCAGAGCAAGGTCTTCCATTTCTTCCTTTACGTCACTGATACCGAGCCTGTGAGCTATAGGTGCGTAGAAGTTCATCGTTTCAAGAGAAGTCTTGAGCTGCTTTTCGGGCGGTCTGCTCGCAAGCGTTCTCATATTATGAAGTCTGTCGGCGAGCTTTATGATAATAACACGAATATCCTTTGACATTGCGATAAGTATCTTACGGATATTCTCCTGTCTCTTATACACATCTCCGAGCCCACGAGACTGCAGCTAATCT
>ENA-OYXQ01001036-OYXQ01001036.1-human-gut-metagenome-genome-assembly--contig:-NODE-1036-length-10208-cov-12.672117_pt1 | contig 10208 bp, 18 predicted proteins | sample MGYA00243974_ERZ653430 | MGnify/ENA primary metagenome ERZ653430 (study PRJEB26926, sample SAMN06164997) | human gut metagenome | biome: ENVO:00009003; feature: ENVO:2100002; material: ENVO:00002003...
CCGTAGCTTAATTGAATAGAGCATCTGACTACGGATCAGAAGGTTACAGGTTTGAGTCCTGTCGGCGTCACACTGAAAACCAGCCACTTACAGCGATGTAGGTGGCTGGTCTGTTTTTGGTCGTACACACAATTTACACACAACTTGCGTCTAATTGCCGCCGTCCGTGTCCGGGGCGATCCGCAAAATACGCGCCCGCAATTCGGACAATATCCGGCGTTCCGCCTCTTTCTGTTTGTTGCTCCAGTATCGGCGCTCGCCGGGCCTCAGTGCTTCCTGCACCCGTACCCGTGCCCGGTCGTATTGCGCCCTTGCTTCCTTTATTTGCGTGTCATTTCCTGAAGTCATAGTGTTTGTTGGTTGAGGGGTCGAACGTCAAAAAATCGCCGTCTCTGGTCCATTCGCGGATAGTGTAGCACCCGCCCGGCATATACGCGGCATTGTGCCGGGCTGCGGCCTCGGTGGGAAACACTCCCACCGTCTGGCCGTCCGCCGAAAGCTCGTAAAGCATCATATTTCCGTATGGTTTCTTAATAGCTGCAACTTGCCTGTTATCGACTGATTACATAATTTCATTATTTCATCCTGCGCTTTCATCAGGGATCTATAGAAATCCTCGTTTATATCGTCGGCCTCCCTGCCGTATTCCATACTGGTAAATCTGTCGGCCATCTCGTGCAATTCTACCAATACGATATATATGCCCAAATATCCGGCGGTCACCTGTGAGAGCTTCACCCCTTTCAAATCCTCTACTGTCATTGCTTATAAAGTTTTTCTCCCATTTTAACACGTTCGTCTATTGTCGTCCCTTTGTTGATCGTTGGATCGTGCAAACAGTTATGGAACTCCAGATACAGCCCCCGATCGACCAAAAAAGCGAAAGCCGCATTTTTCAAATCTTTCTCCGTATTGAACCGCCGCCCGATCTCCGCTAACAGGTCCTCGACGGTTACGATCCCCGCCCGGTTGGATACGGGGAGCGTGATTGTTGTTTTCTCTTTCATTGTTTCAGTGCATTATGTTAGTAAACCGTTACGAAATTCTCCACCTTGAACGAGCGCCAGCCGTCGGCCTCGACGTCGTAATACTTGACCGTGCACCCGTCATCCGGTCGGCCGGTGCCCTTGATCGTGGCCGCCACTTCGTACAGCGTGCCCGCCGCCCTGCGTAATGTACCGTCGGCTTTCTCATAGGCGAACCGCACCACGCCCGCCCGCATACGCTGCGTCAGGCGGTAAAGGTTCCAAGCCTTGACAAGGCAGATACTGAAAGCCTTGCCCGTTGTCCGGGCAATCGTCCACGCCCGGCGCATAATCGTTTGCAAATCGTTTCTTTTCATTGTCTGTATTGGTTTTTGGTTGTTCGTTCTTCCTTGTTTCGGGTCGGGGCGGTGTTGAGGCCGCCCCGGTTCCCTTCGTTAGTTTAACAGCACTTGCAAAGCCTCTGCGATTTCCGGGTATTCGTTCCCTTGTGCATCCCATACGGCCGCTACCGTCGTACTCTCTTTCTCTATCGTCCAGCTCGGAGCCGTCCAGTAGTCCCCGGCATCCTCTCTGATTTCGGCCTTGTAGCTCACAAAAGCCGTGAAGCCCTCGTACTCGATTTCGAAACCTTCATCTACTCCGTCACAGTGGTAGTTGATGTAGTTGGCGATCTCCTTTGCGAATTGATTGTAAGCGGTGGTGTTCATTGTTGTAATATATTTATATTGCTTTTATCTCTTTTGCTGTTGCAAATGTAATATAAATATTTTACACATGCAAACATTTTATCAAAAAAGTGTAAAAAAAATATATTGCAAAAATTAGGGATACCACCCATTATGTAGTACGATTATTTGCACGCCTTTATTTTTTGCTTATCTTTGCCGTGTAATATAATCGTATAACGTTATGAAAATAGACATCAAAAAGACGTGTAAGTCGCACGGGGTTAGTTTGGTATCATTAGCTGAACGGTTAGGCGTATCACGTCAGACTGTACACTACTACTGCGAACAGGGCGACCGAAACCCCGTATCGCAACTGCAACGCATTGCGGATGCAATAGGATGCAATGTATCTGATTTTTTCGAGGAAGAGGCGCAGCCGACCCCGCAGCCATCGAACACGATCACCTGCCCCAAGTGCGGGACGGTGCTGGAAGTCAAAGAGAGGGGGTAAGGTTATGACACAGAAAGATGCGATAAAACTATTTGAGGATAGGCAGGTACGTTCCGTGTGGGATTCCGAGGCCAAAAAGTGGTATATCTCCATTATTGACGTTATCGAGGTATTAACAGATAGCGCAAACCCCCGCCGATACTGGAGCGACCTCAAACGCAAGCTACAGGCCGAGGGAAGTCAGTTGTACGAAAATATCGTACAACTCAAAATGAAGTCCTCGGACGGGAAAAGCTACAACACCGATGTGGCCGATGTCGAACAACTATTCCGGCTGATACAATCCATCCCATCACCAAAGGCGGAACCGTTCAAACAATGGTTAGCGCAATTAGGCCGGGAACGGCTGGAAGAAATCGATGATCCAGAGCAAGGTATTGAGCGCCTAATGGAGTATTACCACAGCAAAGGCTATTCGGCCAACTGGATAAATCAAAGGCTTAAATCCATCGAGGTACGCAAAGAGCTTACCGATGAATGGGAACGCCGCGGAATACAAAAAGGTCGGCAATACGCGATCCTTACCGATGTCATTACACAGGGTTGGTCTGGTCTATCAACAAAGCAGTACAAGCAATATAAAGGGCTTAAAACCGAGAGCCTGCGGGATAACATGACTAACCTCGAATTAGTACTAAATATGCTTGCAGAAGCCTCAACAACCGAGATTTCACAAAAGGAAGAGCCCAAAACATTTGAGCATAGCAAGCAAATTGCACACCGGGGCGGCAAGGTTGCCGGTGCTGCTCGGAAAGAACTTGAGGCCCAGACCGGCCAAAAAGTTGTTAGCCCGTTGAATGCTAAAAAGGCTCTCAAGAAATAATATTGTACTGTTATGGAACTGCAACCTATCCAAAGTAAGATTTACGAGATACGGGGCCAGCGGGTGATGCTGGACTTCGACTTGGCGGAACTTTATCAAGTGGAAACACGAACACTCAAACAGGCAGTACGGCGCAATATCGAAAGATTCCCCGAGGATTTTATGTTTGAAATCACCGAAGCTGAATATAACTACCTCAAAAACAGTATGACATCACAAATTGTGATCTCAAACGAAAGGGGCGGCCGACGTTATATGCCGTTTGCCTTTACCGAACAAGGGGTAGCAATGCTTTCGAGTGTTTTACGTAGTGGAACAGCCATACAAGTAAATATCGCCATTATGCGGGCTTTCGTGGCGATGCGGAACTACATTACCACGACGACGCAGATAACGGCGGAACTGTCCGAAATCCGGGCAAAGCTGGCATTGTTGGAACGAGCTGACGAAGACAATGCCGAAGCGGTAAACGATCTTTCGGAAGATATGCGCAAAGAGCTTGACAACATTTATCAGGCTATCGCGGCGTTGTCGATCAAGGTGCCGCAGGCTCGCAAGGTCGGCCAGCCGATAGGGTTCAAACGCACCGATGGCAAAAAATAACCCGCTGCACCCTTCGATGATAAATGCCCGTATTTCGTATTGGCTTTGCATTTGACGGCGTTTCTCCCGCCGGACATAGAAAGTATCGGCCGCACGAAGAAAAGCCGTAAAATCAAAAAAGGGGATTGCACGCCCTCTGTGTAATTTAGGGCGTATAAATCAATTAGCTACAGGGGTCGGAATCAGATTCCGATCGTTGGTGGCGTCCATTTGGCGGACGTCATCATCATCACTATAAGCACTGTTCCTCAAAAGGAACACTACTTTGCCCGGCTCCGGTCGTTGAGGCTGTGGGGTTGTTACTATCCACCCCATCCAAAACGGCATCACCCGTACACAAGCACCCGAAAGCAATCAAATACAAATACATATATCACATTGAAATACAGTGATATATGTGTATTCATATAAACAAACACTTTAATACATCCGAGAACTTTATTTAATGTAGTATTTAATGTATTATATAATGCTTGTAATGCTTCTATAAGTAATATTTATAATGCTTATAGGCTACATTAAAATATCCTTATATACTACTTCTCAATAATGTATTGAAATGTAGTAGTTTTTTAATGCTCTTAATAATGCTACATTAAATGATAGGGACAAATCAAGTGTTATATTTTGGGGTTGCTGCACATCGAACCGGCGACGCACACAAAGGCGGCTATTTGGCCGCTTATTTATTTGAGTGGATAGATTATACTACCCAACAGCAGATAACGCATCAGAGGCAGATAACAGGGCAATTCCGGGGTAAACAGCCCCCACCCCCTCGGCCGTATCTAATGTTCGCTATATTTTCGGACCGGCATTTTTTGGCAATTTTTGGAAAACGTTTTCAGGAAACGGGATCGCGATTTGCGCGCGGGGGTAAAAAATCGGGTTTTTCCGGGGCTTTGGCTTTCTGACAGTAAAACAGTAAAAACGAAAGACGGGCGGGGTAACTCCGTCCGTCCTTTGTTTGCTATTTGTAACCGTGTTTTCTTAATAACCGTTCAATAACCGGCAAGGGGTTCGGAATACATCCGACCTGCTTGCGGGGCCGGGGTCCTGATTTGACCCTGTACTTGTAAGCCGGTGATTTGCGGAACCCGTTCCAGACTGCCCGCACTTTGACGCTTGCCGGGGTGCGGCCCATTATTGCGGCTATCTCCTCGTTACTGTGATCGGGGTACAGCTCACCGAGCCGGGCGATTTCTTCCGGTGTCCATTGTGGCGCAAGATACGGGGGCAAAGGCATAGGGCGTTCGATTTACCGACGCCCGCAAGTTACATTTACCCCGCGACGCGGTAACGCCCGACGGCGAATCCGTTAGCCATATAGAACGCTATTTTGTCGGCGGTGTGCTTCTCATCACCCCGAATACAAAGGGCCACACCGAAACCGAAATCTGAAGAACTCGGATAGCGTTCGTATTTGTTTCCGTCCCGGTCTTTGGCTTCGGGTGCCTTGAACACTTCGTAATAGGTCAGGGCGTCGGATGTGGTGCGCTTGTAACAGTACATCCCGTTTGCCTCGTTATGGGCGATTTTCACAAACTTATCGCCGAACTTCGTAAACTCATCCCGCAAAGGCGGGTAAAATGTCTGTTTTTTCATGGAGTGTTTATGAAATTTCGATTTTCTTTGCGTTTTGGTATAGTTATTCCACCTGACAAGAAAAAGCCGTAAAATCGGCTATTTTCAGAACGGGCCATTTTGTCCGTCGGTCGAAGTTGAGGGTGTCGTATCGTAGTCCGTTATCCGGGTCAGGCTTTCGTTGTGGCGGAAATAGATTTGACCGGTCACTCCCTCCCGGTTCTTGGCAATATAGAATACCCCCACGCCCTCGGACGGAATTTTCCCGTATTTGGTGGTGTCTATCATTTCCTCCTCACGTATGGCCGGGCGGTCGATAAAAATCACCATATCGGCATCCTGTTCGATCGCTCCCGATTCCCGAAGGTCTGCAAGTATCGGTGTCTTATCGGCTCGCTCTTCAACCTTGCGGGAAAGCTGGGACAACAAAATGACCGGCACGTCGAGCTCCTTTGCCAACACTTTGGCCGCCCGGCTCATCTCGGCTACTTCCCGCTCGCGGTTGTTGCGTTTGTCGGAATCGGGGGCCGTCAGCTGCAAATAGTCGATAACGACCATACCACACCGCCCCTGCCGTTGCAATGCCCGGCACTGCGCCCGGATAGCGGGCATCGAAATAGAGGGGGTATCGATTATCGTCACGGGCAACTTGCTCAACCGGGCCGCACCCGGTTCTATGCGCTGCCAATCCTCGGTACTTACCGCACCAGACCGGAACGCCCTCGCATCTACCCCCGAAGCACCAACCAGCATACGGCCGCCGAGCTGCGTAGCGGGCATCTCCAGCGAAAAGATACATACCGGAACACCGGCCCCGGCTGCAGCTTGTGCGAAATGAAGCGCAACGGCCGTTTTACCCATCGCCGGACGTGCGGCAAGGATAACCAGCTGACCGCCCCGCCAACCGCCCGTAATACGATCCATACAGGGCAAACCGGTAGATATTCCTACGCATTCGCCCCGCTGGTGGGCCTGCTGGCGGCGTTCCAGGTCGGTCAGCGTATCCTGCATCACATCGCCGATACTTCGGGCCGAAGCGATCCGGGCGACATCGCCGGTAATCCGTTCAAGGCTTGATATTACCCGCATTACACCCTCCGGGCCTTCCTGTATTGTGGCTATTCCCTCCATTAGCGTAAAAATTCCTCGGCGCTGGATATCCTTATCCACCAATATCCGGGCGTGGTTCAGTATCCCGACACCCGATCCGACGGCCTGCGTAAGGACGGCAAGATACTGACGGGAAATATCCGTCCCTTTCAACTCCTCGAAAACCTGGTAAAGGTCTGGAAATATTCCCCGGTCATCGAGTTTGCAAATAGCATCGTAAATCCTCGCATTTTGGGGATCATAAAATGCCGTTGAAGTAAGAATACCCCGCACATCGGCGACGGATTCCGGGAAAACCATTAGCGCACCCAATACAGCCCGTTCGAGGTCGGGCGATTCCGGGATCTTCAAGGCGTCCGCCGGATAGTTACAGGTCTTTGTATATTCGTTTTTTTTCATTTTGCTGTGTGGGTTTATGGTTATTAAATTCGGATTTGCGACGCATCCAAATTCGGGCGGCAGCTTGCCAATCTTTCATCTGGGATTTACCGGACACTTTCCAGCCGTTAGCCGTGAAATGATCGTAAAAACATTCCGCATCGTTCTTTGTCCCTTCGATCGTCGAAAAATAGTTTGTAACTTCTTCGAGCGGGGGAGCAACAAACGCCGTGCGTTTGCTTGCGACTTTGTGCGGCTTGTCCGCACTTTCTTTACTCTCGTTAGAGAGTTTCTTATCTATATCCTTATCCTTATCATTATCATTATCATTATCATTATCATTATCGGCATCCACCGCATTCGAGCGCATACGATTGCATCCGTTTGTATGCGACCGCATACGCTCGTTTTTCCAACGTTTGTTCGCATTTTCGGAATTTTTATTGCATACATCCGCATATTTGGCCCTGTCGCGGTCTATTTGAGCCCGCATAAGTCCGAACATAGAGTACAAAACATCTCTATCGGTCGGCTCTTCGCCGTATAGTACGTATCGTTTTACCGCATCGTCGATTTTAAGCCGCAAATCCGCCGGAAACGACAATAGCTGCTCCGCCCAATCTGTGTAATACAAAAAATTAGGCTTTTCTTTCTGTTGCGTATTTGTCATTATTGCATCCCTCCTTTCCGTATAAAATACCGTTTGAACCGGCCCCCGTGCACGCCCTCGCACCATTCGTCGGCGATCGATACGCCCTTATGCCGCAAATCGCGGATTACGCTGCGGGGATCGGACATCCTCAACGAAATAGTAATATCGGCCGCCGAACGGGGAATACCGTCCGAAAGCAAGTTGTAAATCCTTTGCTGGTGATAGGAAAATACAGAGGTAAACCTTACATTTGTAGTGTCATTAGCCCCTGTGACATTAGTCTTTACCCCTGCGTGCTCGCTTCGAGTGCCGGGGGTTTCTCTTTTTATTTCCATAACTCCAGGATTATTTACGGTTAGCACTTTCTGCAATACGTTGAGCGGCTTCCGCATCCCGGTTCCGGGGCCTGTTTATCTGCTGCGCCGCCCATTTACGCAGCTCCTTCCGGGAGAACACCAAACGACGGGGGCCGAATTTAGCATAGGGAATTTCGTGTCTATGGGTAAGAATATACAAACTGCGCATAGTCGTCCGATAACCCAGCGAAGCCAGGAATGGCAGAGTTTCTTCGGCGGTCATCGCATCGGGCAACTCCGAAGCATCCGCGATACTCTCTGTGGCTTTCTCACGTCTTTTGTAATCCTGCATTGCGGCAAATACTGCATCCGAAATCAAGTCTTTCAGGGTCTCCTGTTCAACTACTACCAAGTTTGTCTCCATAATATAATACGATAAAATTATTTGCTTTTATTTGCTGCAAAAATCGCTTTACCTCGGTAATATTCAAAGGGAAATTTCACTTTTTTAACATTATTTCCCGCAAGTCGTTACAAATTATCAATTTGCTGTGTAAAAGTATTTTACATTACAAAAAATAAATAAAAAAAATAAACGGAGAATATTTTTTAATCTCCGTTTATAAAATCGTAAGGCAAACAATTGAACCCGCGAAAAATACGGCTGTTTACAGGCGGTTATTTCCAGCCGTCAGGAATCAAAATAGCCGCGTTTTTCTCCCTTTCTTCCCGTTCGAAGCTGGCCAAATAGTTCTCCGTCGTCTTCAGGTCTTGGTGGCCGAGGCTTTCCGATATATAGGCGATATTCGCCCCGGCACGCTTCAACACCGTGGCGAACGAATGACGCGCCGTGTAGGTCGATATGTCCCCTATTCCGAGCTGCTCCCCTACTTCCTGCATCCGCTTGTTAATCGCACGGGTCAAATACATTGTTTTCAACTTCTGATGTATCGCATCCTCCGTCCCGTCGAGAACCGGAAATATAAAGTTATTACGCACCGGGGGATTGCCCCAGCGGTCGATAATAGCCTGCATTTGGGGAACGACCACTACCCGGATTTCCTTGCGGGTCTTGGTCGTGTGCTCGGTCTTTTGACGCACGAAACAGATTTCACCGTCCACAATATCACGGTACCGCAATTTCACGAAATCGGCGACGTTGATCCCGTTACACAAGTAGAGAAACAGCCAATAATCCCGGTATTTGGCCGTCGCTTCGCTCCCGTCCTCATAGCGGGCGATCCGCCCGATCTGCTCCAGCGTCAGAGCCAGCTTGCGCCCCTCGCCTTCCTGTATTTCATACCGGCCCCGTCCGAACGGGTATTGCGTTTCCTTGACGATACCCAGACGTCGGGCATCGTTCAGCACCGCCCGCAGGTGGCGCAAGTGTATCGATATAGTTGTCTGCACCTTCCCCTCTTTGGTCAGAAAATCCGCATATCGTTTCAGCCACGATACGGTAACGGCGTCAAACTGTATGCGCTCCCCGGCAAACCGCTCCAGCCCTTTCAGCACATTGTCATAAACGAGCATACTGCCAACGCGCCCGGCCTTTTCCAGCTCGGCGATTTTGGCCCGGAACATCGCGTTTACCGTATTGGACGCTGCCCCCTTCAGGCGATCGTTGAGGGCATCCAGCGAAAACCCGCCGTTACCCGCTAAATCCTCAACGGCCGCTCGCACTATCTGGTAGCTGCTCTCTATGTCTTTCCGGACCGCTACAAGGGCACGCGCCTTTGTCGTTCCAAGCATCTCCCACTCTTCCGGGGTCAGGTCTTTGCCCGTAGGATAGTAGCGGCGATCCCGGCGATAGGTTACGCGAATTTTTACTGGGTATTTCCCGCTCTTTTTCGGGTGGCTCGTATCTATTACGGGCGCAACCGTTATTCCGTCTTTTGAATAGTTCATTTTGTGGGTAAATTCATTTTTTAGACACACAATTTCGACACAAATATACGTATTTAATCAAACCAAACAAAAACAGAGTGAAACAAAATAGCTATATTTGCCACTGAAATACAGCTATTTATAAAACAAACAAGAAATTACCAAAAAATAGCAAAAACCCCGAAATTACGCCTACGGATCAGAAGGTTACAGGTTTGAGTCCTGTCGGCGTCACAAAATAATGCAGCGACCTGTTTTTCGACAGGTCGCTTTTTGTTTTCGGCTGCACGACCATAGCGCAGTTGCCGATTCTCTCTTTCTCCGCCTTGTACTCCCGCCGACTTACACCCGGGAAAATTTCCGTCCTCCCATAAAATCCATACGGAATCCGTCCGTACCGACGCCCGATCATAGCAACAACTTTGAGATTCCCGTCAGCGAAAAGCACCTGAAAACGAATCGCCAAAACATCCAAATTCTTCCCAAAAGAAGCACGAAGCCCCTCTCCAACGGCAACTCGACAATGTGCCCCCTCACCCTTCCTGCCATTTATTTTATGCAATCCAAGGTACTTACTCAACAAGCACAATGCGATTCCGGGTTCAATCGATCTAAATACACAATCCCGAAAAAAATCGAACTCGCCTTCTTTTCGAATTTATAAAATTTTACGAATAGACCACAGATTTTACAATTCAAATATTAAAATA
>ENA-OYXQ01001042-OYXQ01001042.1-human-gut-metagenome-genome-assembly--contig:-NODE-1042-length-10180-cov-4.711407_pt1 | contig 10180 bp, 8 predicted proteins | sample MGYA00243974_ERZ653430 | MGnify/ENA primary metagenome ERZ653430 (study PRJEB26926, sample SAMN06164997) | human gut metagenome | biome: ENVO:00009003; feature: ENVO:2100002; material: ENVO:00002003...
ACCTGTGACCTCCTGCACGTCAAGCAGATGCTCTACCAGCTGAGCTAACCGTCCATACGTCATATCGACTTGGATAGTTTACCACAGCTTTGCACGAATTGCAAGGCTTTTTGCAATTTTCTCTGAAAATTTCTTACAGTGCCTTGCGGATGATGTCGTACAGCACCGGTTTCATGCTGTCGATGTTGTCCGGCTTGCCCTCCAGAATGCTGGAGTAGCACACCGACATGCACATGCTGCCCAGCGCCGTGATGCGTTGATAGACCTCCCGCTCGGTGCGGCCGGCCATTTCCGGGCTGGTCAGCACCACATTCAGCAGCTTGCGCATCAGCGGCTCGGCGTCGCGGCTGGCCTCGATCTGGTCCAGCCCCGGCCACACGAAGTTGCGCTCCAGGAATTTGAGCACCACCGTGTCCCGCCGCAGTGCTTCGATAATATGGTCGATCACGGCCACCATCTTGTCCGGGAACGTCTCAAGGCCGGTCTGCCGCTCCACAGCCTCGCACGCATTGTTCAGCAGCTGGTAGCTCACCCGCCCCAGCAGGGCCTGCATCACCGCACCTTTGTCCTGGAAATACAGGTAAAAAGTGCCTTTGGCCACCTTGGCCCGGGAGGTGATGTCCTCCACGCTGGTCTTGGCGGTGCCGCGCTCCAGAAACAGCTCGTAGGCTGCATCCAGCAGGGCCCGGCGCTTTTCCTGTTTTTTGCCTTCCACGGTACTCATGCTCTGGGTCGATTCCTCTTTTCTCTCTTTTTCTCACGTTCATACGTTGCCCTTGTTGGTTGTCTCAATCATTTTAGCAGTCCTGCCGCAATTGTGCAAGAGCGTTTTCTTATACAATCGCCGGCCTGTGATAAAAAAACTGACTTTTGGTCATTTTTGTGCTTGACACCCGGTTTGTCCTGGTTATAATAGTGTTTGCTTGGAAATGACCGCTGGTCATTTTACTAAGATTCTTATCCATTTCTGACTCTGGAGGGTACTCATGAAAAAGATCGCACAGGGCATTGTGCGCTTCCGGAAGCTGATCCTGACAGTAGCGTTCCTGCTGTTGATTCCTTCCGCGATCGGCGCAGTTGCCACCCGCATCAACTATGACATCCTCACCTACCTGCCGCAGGATCTGGACTCCATGATCGGCGAGGTAGCCCTCGAGGATGACTTCCATCTGGCGTCCACCGGCATGATCACGGTGGAAGGCCTGCCGACCAACGAACTCATTGCCATGAAGAAGGACATCGAGGCCGTGCCCGGTGTCATGCAGACTTTCTGGCTCAGCGATGTGATCGATCCCAGCATCCCCACCGAGATGCTGCCCGCCGACGTGCAGCAGTTCATGTTCGGCAAGAACGATTCCACCATGCTCATCGTCCGCTTTGACGCTCCCAGCGCCAGCGACGAGACCATGAACGCCGTCAGCCAGATCGAAACGCTGCTGCGGAAGGATTGCTTCTTTGGCGGCATGAGCGTCATCCTGCAGGACACCAAAGCACTGGTCAACCAGGAAATGCCGCTCTACATCCTGATCGCCGTAGGTGCCAGCCTGCTGGTGCTGTTCCTCTCGCTGGAAAGCACCATCACCCCGCTGCTGTTCATGCTGGGCCTGCTGTTCCCCATCGCGTACAACTTCGGCACCAACATCTTCCTGGGCCAGATTAGCTACATCACCGAAGCACTGGCCACCGTGCTGCAGCTGGGCGTTACGATGGACTTCTCCATCTTCCTGCTGCACCGCTATCAGGAAGAAAAAGAGCTGCGCTCTAATAATGAAGAAGCCATGGTCAGTGCCATCTGCAAGACCATGACTTCCATCTCCGCTTCCAGCCTTACCACCATCGCCGGCTTCCTGGCGCTGTGCGCCATGCGCCTGACCCTGGGCCGCGACATCGGCATCGTCATGGCCAAGGGCGTGGCGCTGGGCGTCATCTGCACGGTGGTGGTCCTGCCGGCCCTGATCCTTTCCTTTGACCGGCTGGTGGAAAAGTACAAGCACCGCACCATCATCCCCAAGCTCACCAAGCTCAGCTACTTTGTATCGTCCCACGCTGCTCCTATCGTAGCAATCTTTATCCTGGTCCTGGTCCCCTTTATCGTGGCCCAGAGTAAGACCGAAGTGTACTACACCCTGTTCGACTCCCTGCCCCAGGACCTGGTGGGCATCGTGGGCACCAACAAGCTGGGTGAGGACTTCGGCATGACCACCAGCCACTTTATCCTGGTCCATGACGACCTGACCGCCACCCAGGTGAGCGACCTGTGCGACGAGATCAACGACGTGGACGGCATCACCCAGGTGGTGAGCCTGGATTCCATCACCGGCCCCGGCTTCGACACCTCTCTGGTGCCGGACAGCGTCCTGGAGATCCTGCAGTCCGGCGGCTACAAGCTGATTTTGGCCAACAGCTCCTACAAGACCGGCACCGATGCCATCAACAACCAGCTGGACCAGATGATCCGCCTGATCAAGGCGGTGGACCCGGAGGGCGTTATTACCGGCGAGGGTGCCATGACCAAGGACCTGATCGAGGTGGCTGACGTGGACTTTAAGAATGTCAACGTCTGGTCCATCCTGGCGGTTCTGGCCATCATCGCCATCTCCTTCAAGAGCATTTCCATCCCCGTGCTGCTGGTTGCCAGCATCGAGGCCGCCATTGCCATCAACATGGGCATCCCGTACTTTACCGGCACCGAGCTGCCGTTCATTGCCAGCATCGTCATCGGCACCATCCAGCTGGGCGCTACCGTGGACTACTCCATCCTGATGACCACCCGTTACCATGAGGAGCGTGCCTTTGGCCGCACCCCCAAGGAGGCTGCTCAGCAGTCTCTGGAGCACTGCAGCCAGTCCATCCTGACCAGCGGCCTTACCTTCTTTGCCGCCACCGTCGGCGTGGCTGCCATCAGTAAGATGGAGCTGCTGAAGAGCATCTGCCTGCTGATCTCCCGCGGCGCACTGATCAGTATGGCCGTCATTCTGGTCGTTCTGCCTGCCGCCCTGATGCTGTGCGACTGGATCATCCGCCACACCACCCTCAAGTGGATGGTGCCGGAATCCGCCAACGCCAAGAAATCTGAAAAGGAGTAATCTGCCATGAAAAAATCGCTTCGTATCGCCAGTGCGGCGCTGGCCCTGACCCTCGCCGCCAGCTGCGCTGTGCCTGCTTTTGCCGCCGGCAGCAGCAGTTTTTCCAAAGATGAGACCGTGTACGCTGTGATGAACGGCGACGGCTCCCTCAAGAGCACCACCGTCAGCGAGCACCTGTACAACGCAGGCGGCCTGTCCTCCGTGACCGACAAGTCCACCCTGACCGACATCCAGAACACCGAGAGCAGCGCCGAGTTCACCCAGAACGGCGACGAGCTGGTGTGGAACACCGATGACACCGACGTGTACTACAAGGGCCGCACCGACAAGACCCTGCCCATGGATGTGAAGGTCACCTACGCTCTGGACGGCCAGGAAGCCGCCCTGGAGGACCTGATCGGCAAGAGCGGCCACCTGACCGTGACCGTGAGCCTGAAGAACAACGAGACCGGCACCGTGGAGGTGAACGGCCAGACCCGCAGCATCGTCACTCCGCTGATCACCGCCGTGGGCGTGATCCTGGGCAGCGATGCCTCCAACGTGACCGCAGAGCACGGCGTGGTGGAGAGCGCCGCCAAGAGCAACGTAGCCGCCTTTGTCACCCTGCCCGGCGTCAAGGACTCCCTGTCCGGCCTGCTGCCCGATGAAGTGAACAGCATCGAGGACTACCTGCAGGACACCGTGACCGTGGAAGCCGATGTGACCGAGCTGACCTGCCCGCAGATCATGGTGGCCTGCGCCACCAGCACCGAGGCTCTGGGCACCGACAATGTGTTCGACCTGAGCAGCATCAATGAGCTGACCGACGGTATGACCCAGCTGAACGACGCCATGAGCCAGCTGATGGACGGCGCTTCCCAGCTGGTGGACGGCACAGCCCAGCTGGCCGACGGTGTGCTGGCCCTGCTGGACGGTGCCAACACCCTGAACAGCGGTGCAGCCGCTCTGGACAATGGTCTGGGCCAGCTGACCGACGGTCTGGACACCCTGACCTCCAACAACGCCGCTCTGAATTCCGCTGCACAGCAGGTGGCTGACGGCGTGCTGGCTTCCGCCAACAAGACCCTGAAAGAGGGCGGCCTGATCGACAACGACATGACCTGGAGCGACTACGCCTCCGTCATCGACAACATCCTGACCATGAACGACAAGACCCTGGCCGCCGGCCGCCGCAAGATCGTGCGCACCGTGTGGGAGCAGGCCCCCAGCTTCAAGGACAGCCAGCTGGACCTGGCACTGTACCTGTCTGCCACCAAGACCAACCACGACCTGGAAGCTGCTCTGAAACGGATGCAGAGCTATGACCCCTCCATGATCACCGGTCTGGTCCAGCTGCTGACCAGCGAGGACGCCAAGAACGCCGCCCACGAAGAACTGGTGTATCAGGTGAAGAACAGCCAGGATATGGCCGATGTCGCTGCCCTCAAGACCAGCCTGTCCCAGATCCAGGTGTTCGTCTCCAGTGTGAACCAGTACACCGCCGGTGTGCAGTCTGCTGCGGACGGTGCCCACTCTGCCAAGGACGGCAGCGCCCAGCTGGCCGCCGGCACCCAGACCCTGTACGATGGCGTGAACACCCTGAACAACGGCGCAGGCCAGCTGAGTGACGGCACCGTGCAGCTGAACGACGGCCTGAACCAGTTCAACGATGAGGGCATCTCCAAGCTGACCGGCGCTCTGGACGCTGACCAGCTGCACGACCTCAAGACCGTGCTGGATGCCATGGCCGACCGTCTGGAAGGCTACAACAGCTTTGCCGGTGCACCGGACGGTGCCGACGGCAGCGTGAAGTTTGTGTACAAGACCGCTGAGACCGTGGCCGCTGCGGACACCACCGCCGCCGAGACCGAGACTGTGAAGGAAGGCAATGTGTTCACCCGCCTGTGGCAGCGCATTGTGAACCTGTTCAAGTTCTGATTTTTCCCTCATGCATCAAGCGGGGCCTGCGCTGGCAGGCCCCGCTTTTTTGCACCCTGCCGAACCTGCCCCCCAGCCCTTGCAAAATGCCTGCAAATCCAGTATGATAAAGGCAAAGAAAATTTCCCGCACACACAGGGAGAATTTGAAAAGGAGCGATCGTTCTTATGCCAGAAAAAGAGATCAAGGGGATCAAGAAATTCTTTGAGGAATTCAAGGCCTTTGCCATGCGCGGCAATGTGCTGGATATGGCAGTCGGCGTGGTCGTCGGCGGTGCGTTCACGGCCATCGTCACGGCTCTGGTGGATGACGTCATCAACCCGCTGATCGGCCTGTTCTTCAAGGCAGATTTCTCGGATGTCGTGATCAGCCTGGGCGGTTCCAGCATCAAGATCGGCGAATTCGTCAACTCGGTCATCAACTTCCTCATCGTGGCCTTTGTGCTGTTTGTGGTGATCAAGTTCATCAACGGCCTGCACAAGAAGCCGGCAGCTCCCGCCGCACCGGCAGAGCCCACCACCAAGGTGTGCCCCTACTGCCAGACCGAGATCCCCATCAAGGCTGTGCGCTGCCCGCACTGCACCTCCAAGCTGGAGGGCTTCCCGGAGATCAATGCCTGATCCCGCAACTCCTGTACCTGAAAAAAGCAGCTGTACCAAGCGGTACAGCTGCTTTTTTGCGGTCAGCGTGCGCTGCGGGGCCTGCCGCCGCCCAAACGCCACAGCAGCCAGGCATACAGGTAGTTCACCCCCAGCAGGCCCACGGCCCACAGGACGGAAACATACACCGGCTGGTGGTACACCTCAAAGAAGGGGTACGGCCCCACGATGACCCGCAGGATGTTCAGCGGCAGGATGACCGCCGCATATGCCAGCGTGGGCAGCAGCGCCCAGCGCACATCGCTGCGCGGCAGGTGGGGTTCCCGCTCCAGCAGCAGGTAGGAGAGGAGCGCTGCCATGGGGTTGAGCAGGTGGTGGTACAGCATGCTGCTGGTGCACAGCAGCATGTACAGCCCGCCCTCGCCGTTCATGGGGGCCAGCACGAACACCACCGTCAGGAAGGTGAGCAGCAGGCAGCTGGTGGCCATGAACTTGAGCCGCTTGAGCCAGCGGGGCAGCTCTCCGCCGGTGAAGATGCACCACAGCTGGCACACCGCCACCAGGGCGCACACCACCGCCGCAAAGATGTTGGAATCCTCGGTGTAGAAGGTAAAGATCTGGGCCTGGCCCATCTCCCAGCTCAGGGGCAGGGCAATGGGCTCTGCACACAGCACAAAAAGGTTCAGGGCAATAGAAAGCAGCCTGCGGCAGGTATCCAGGAATTTTTTCATAAAAATTTCCTCTCGGTAAACAAAAAAGCCCTCCCCCTTCCGGCCTTTGCCGGGGGTGGGAGAGGGTTTTCCACATTTTTATTTTGCAGTGTTGATAAAGCTGCGGTTGTCCCACAGGTACTTGATGCCGGACACGGCCGTGACGATGGCCACCAGCCAGCACAGCAGGATGGACACCAGCACCACCACCGTGATGCTTTCCAGCGTGCCGTTCCAGCACAGTGCCGTGCCGAAGAAGTAGAAGATGATGCTCAGCATCTGCAGCACGGTCTTGACCTTGCCCCACATGTTGGCAGCGATCACCTTGCCGTCCTTGGCACCGGCCGCCACCATGCGCAGGCCGGAAACCGCGAACTCACGGGCCAGGATGATGCACAGCACCACGGGGCTGCACACGCCGTCCCGCATCATGTAGATGAAGGCCACAGTGGTCAGCAGCTTGTCGGCCAGCGGGTCGGCAAACTTGCCAAAGTCGGTGACCATGTTCCACTTGCGGGCCAGATGACCGTCCAGAAAGTCGGTGAAGCTGGCCGCTGCAAAAACAATGCCGGCCAGCAGGTAATACAGCGGCTGGAAGGTGCCGTTGGCCACCGCGTCCAGACTGGTGAGGGACACAAAGATCATGAACACCGGCACCAGCACAATGCGGGTCAGAGTGAGTTTATTGGGCAGATTCATAGGTTTTATCCTCCAATACGTTATTTTACGACTGTACCATACAGATCGTAAAGATCGCTGTCGTCCACCAGCACATCATAGAACTGGCCGGGGTACAGCGGCTCTTCGCTGGACACGCACACGTTGCCGTCCACCTCCGGAGCATCGCCGGTGGTGCGGCACAGATACAGGCCGCTCTCTTCGTCAATGCCGTCGCAGAGCACGCGCACGGTCTGGCCCACCTTTTCGGCCTGCTTCTGGGCCATGATGCCGGTCTGGATCTGCATCACCAGCTCGGCACGCTTGTCCTTGACCTCCTGCTCGATCTGTCCGTCCATCCGTGCTGCCACGGTATTTTCCTCGGCCGAGTAGGCAAAGCAGCCCAGCCGGTCGAACTTGACCTCCTTGACGAAGTTGCACAGGTCCTCGAACTGCTCCTCGGTCTCGCCGGGGAAGCCTGCGATCAGGGTGGTGCGCAGGGTGATGCCGGGGATCTCGCGGCGCAGCTTGCCAATGACCTCCAGCAGCTCGGCACGGTTGGAACGGCGGTTCATGTTCTTGAGGATGGTGTCGTTGCAGTGCTGGATGGGCAGATCCAGATAGGGCACCACCTTCTCGTTGCGCTTCATGGCGGCAATGAACTCGTCGGTGATGCGCTCCGGGTAGGCGTACATGATGCGGATCCATTCCAGCCCCGGCACCTTGTTCAGCTTGTCCAGCAGCTCACAGATGCTGCCGGGCTTGCCCCAGTCCTCGCCGTAGGCGGTGGGATCCTGCGCCACCACGATCAGCTCCTTCACGCCCTCACCGGCCAGCCAGCGGGCTTCGGCCACGCAGTCGGCCATATCACGGCTGTGCAGCGGGCCGCGGATGCCGGGGATGGCGCAGTAGTGGCAGCGGTTGTTGCATCCCTCGGCGATCTTTAAGTACGCATAGTGGGCGGGCGTGCCGATGACGCGCTTGCCGCCCAGCGGGAAGTCCTTCTTGGCACCGTAGCTCTCCAGATGGTCCTCGCCGTGGAACAGCCGCTCCACGATGGTGTCAATGACCTTGTTGGAGGCGCAGCCCACCACGGCATCCACCTCGGGGATTTCTTCCTCGATCTGGCTGCGGTAGCGCTCGGCCAGACAGCCGGTCACGATGACCTTCAGATCCGGGTTCTGCTGCTTATAAGCGCAGGCTTCCAGAATGTTCTCGATGGCTTCGGTCTTGGCGCTCTCGATGAAGCCGCAGGTGTTCACCAGAATGACATCGGCCTCCGCCAGGTCGGCCACCGTCTCATGACCGGCCGACAGCAGGATGTGCACCATCACGTCCAGATCCACCTGATTTTTCGGGCAGCCAAGGGAAATGCATGCAATTTTCATAGGGGATAATACTCTCTTTCTATAACTCTTCTTCCGTCCGCCGGATGGCCTCTTTGATGACCGCATAGGCAAACCCCCGGCGCTGCAATGCTGCCACCACAAGGTCGCGGCGGCCGTCGGCCAGCTTCTTGCGGTAGCGGCTGGCCACCAGCGCGGCGGCAGCTTCCAGCTCCGGGCTCTCGCCGTTTTCATCCGGGGCGTATACGGTTTCCAGTGCCTGTTCGATCTGCTGGCTGTTCAGGCCCTTCTGGCGCAGGTTCTGGGCTGCAGCCCGGCGGCTCTTGCGGGCCATCAGCAGGCCGTGGGCGCGTGTCTCCGCGTAGCGGTCGTCGTTGACGTAATCCAGCTCCACCATCTCGGCCACGGCGGCGGCCGCCGACTGCTCAGTGAAGCGGACGCACAACCGCTCATACAGCTGGGTACTGGTCATCTCCCGGGCCGAAAGGGCATCCAGCGCACGGGCGCGGGCCTTGGCCGGGTCAGCACATTTTTCCGGTTCTTCCCCGCCCCGGCGCGGGCGGTAACTCTTACGGTAAAAGGACATTTAGTCCTCCACCATGATGTCCAGCTCGCTCTCGCTGCTGCGGGCCGGAGCCTTGACCACCGGCTCCTTGGTGCCCTCGGTAGGTGCGGCAGCTTCCTCGGCCTTGTCGGCGGCAGCAGCACGGCCGGACGAGCGGCGGGAAGCATAGAGCTTATCCGCATTGGCGCGGATCTGGCCCTCGATGTCGTTGGCGATCTCCGGGTTGTCCTTCAGGAACTGCTTGGAGTTGTCACGGCCCTGCCCCAGGCGCATGTCGCCGTAATTGAACCATGCACCGCTCTTCTGCACGATGCCCAGCTTGACGCCCAGGTCCAGCAGCTCGCCCACCTTGGAGATGCCCTCGCCGAACATGATGTCAAACTCTGCCTCACGGAACGGCGGGGCCACCTTGTTCTTCACGATCTTGGCGCGGGTATGGTTGCCAATGAACTGGCCGGAAGAATCCTTCAGGCCCTCCACGCGGCGGATGTCGATGCGCACCGAAGAATAATACTTCAGGGCACGGCCGCCGGTGGTCACCTCCGGGTTGCCGTACACGACACCCACTTTCTCACGCAGCTGGTTGATGAACACGCACACGGTGTTGGTCTTGCCGATGACGCTGGTGAGCTTGCGCATGGCCTGGCTCATCAGACGGGCCTGCAGGCCCACATGGCTGTCGCCCATCTCGCCCTCGATCTCGGCACGGGGCACCATGGCTGCCACCGAGTCCACCACGATGGCGTCGATGGCACCGGAGCGCACCAGCGCTTCGCAGATCTCCATGGCCTGCTCACCGGTGTCCGGCTGGCTGACCAGCAGGTTGTTGATGTCCACGCCCAGTGCCTCGGCGTACACGGGGTCCAGCGCGTGCTCCACGTCGATGAACGCTACGTCGCCGCCCTTCTTCTGGGCTTCGGCCAGAATGTGCAAAGCCAGCGTGGTCTTGCCGCTGGATTCCGGGCCATACACCTCAATGATGCGGCCGCGGGGCACACCGCCCACACCCAGTGCCATGTCCAGCCCCAGGCTGCCGGTGGAAATGGCATCCACCTGCATGGCGGTATTGTCGCCCAGCTTCATCACGGCACCCTTGCCGAACTGCTTTTCGATCTGGGCCAAGGCCGTGGCCAGCGCATCCTTTTTGGCTTCCGCGCCGGTTTTTTTGGTGGCCGGGGCAACGTTGTTGTTCTGATTTTTTGCCATAGCGTGCTGCTCCTTTTCTTCCTGCTGCCCGCCGTGCGCGGGCTGTCCGCTGTCTCTTATACACATCTCCGAGCCCACGAGACTGCAGCTAATC
>ENA-OYXQ01001044-OYXQ01001044.1-human-gut-metagenome-genome-assembly--contig:-NODE-1044-length-10176-cov-6.437605_pt1 | contig 10176 bp, 6 predicted proteins | sample MGYA00243974_ERZ653430 | MGnify/ENA primary metagenome ERZ653430 (study PRJEB26926, sample SAMN06164997) | human gut metagenome | biome: ENVO:00009003; feature: ENVO:2100002; material: ENVO:00002003...
GTGGGGGACAGACCCTGCACCACGCCCTCGGTGGTGACAACGGATACGGACTTAAAGCAGATGGGGGCGAAGGGGGCGGTGTCCAGCAGCTGCTGCCACAGGGCCACCAGGTTCGCGTCAGCGCCGCTGGCCCGATAGGCCTGCAGCAGCCGGTCGGTAGTCTCATCGGACCAGCCGCCGTAGTTGAGGCTGCCCTCGGTGGACAACAGGGCCGTCAGGTCCCAGTCGGCGGTCAGGCGGCATTCACCGTAATAGAGATCAAAGTCGCCGCTTTCCAGCCGGGTGAGGAACGTGTCCCAGGGAACAGCCTCTACGGTGACGGTCAGGCGTGCGGTATTGAGGTACATGGCGATCTCCTGGGCGGCGGAGACCTTGAAGCTGCTCTCCTCGTTGACCAGAAGCGTCAGCGTCAGGGGTGTTTCATCCTCCGCCTGTTCGCCAAGGGCGGCGTTCAGCAGGCGGTTATAGGCCGCGGTGTCGTAAGGCGTTTCCAGCGCGGTATCGTAGCCTGCGTAGGCGGGGGAGGCAGGCAGCTGGGCCGCCGTGCCCTGTCCCAGCAGGCAGGAGGACACCAGCGTTTCGCGGTCGATGCCGGCGCTGAGGGCCCGGCGCAGGGCCGGGGCGGACAGAGCCTCCCGCCGGGTGTTCATGCCCAGAAACTGCATGACGGGGGTGGCTGCTTCAGCGTAGTCGCCGGCACCGGAGACACCGGTGCTGTTGCTGCCGGTGAGATCCAGCGTCAGCAGCTGCACCTCACGGGAAGTGAAGGCGTACAGGGCGGAGTCCTTGTCCTTGCAGTGCTGCAGGCGGATGGTGGACAGCGGCAGAACGCTGCTGTCCTGCCACCAGCGGTTGTTGGCCGTCAGGTAGGCGCCCGTGTCATCCTTGGCAAACAGATAGGGGCCGCTGCCCGTGGGGGCGGTGCGGTTCTCGGTGCCTGCTTTGATGATGGGGATGTCCAGGCGGCTGGGCAGTGTGGCCAGAGGGGCGGACAGGGCGACGACCACCGCGTCCTCCCGGACGTACACAGAGGTCACGTCCCGCAGCCGGGCGGCATAGCGGTCAGAGGTGCGGGCGCGCTCCAACGTGGCGGCCACGTCCGCCGCCGTGACGGCGGAGCCGTCAGAGAAAGCCGCATCGGCCTTGATGCGGATGGTCCAGGTGCGCTGGGCGGCATCATATGTCCAACTGTCCGCCAGGACGGCCTGGGGCCGGAACTGCTCGTCCAGGGCGAACAGCCCCTGGTACATGAGGGACTCAACGGTCTGCTGCATGGTGTCCGTGGTGCGGACGGGGTCCAGGGTGCCGCCGGCGATATAGGGCAGGGTAAAGGCGGTCAGCGGCTCCGGCTCCGGTTCCTCGTTTTCATTCTGATAGAAGTCGGACAGCTCCCCCAGGGGATCCTCGGTGACCTCCCAGTCGGCGCAGCCGGCGGCCAGCAGCATGGTCAGCGCCAGCAGCAGGCACAGCAGTGCACGTTTCATAGCGTATCCTCCCGCAGAGCGATCAGCGCGGCCTGCTCGCCCCGGCGCAGGCCCATCTTCCGGTGGCTCCAGTACAGGTCCGGGCGGCAGGCGGTGCAGTGATCGCAGATGTCGATGCGCGTAACGCCCTCGCGGCGCAGCCACAGGGCGTTGACGGCCTTCAGGTCGATGTGCCACTTGCTGCCGTTCCATGCCATGAACGGCTCCGCCGCCGCACCCAGTGCGGCCCGCAGGGCCTCCGGTACGTCGCCGTCCGTCTCGAAGCAGCACGGCCCGATGGCCGGCCCGATGGCGGCGCGGAGGTCCGCCGGGTCGCAGCCGTAATCCTCGGCCATGACGCGTACCGTCTCCGCGGCGATGCCGGCGGCGGTGCCCCGCCAGCCGGCGTGAGCGGCGCCGATGACCCGGCGCACCGGGTCGTGGAGCAGCAGTACGTTGCAGTCGGCGGAGAACACGATCAGGGGGATGCCCGGCACGTCCGTCACCAGGGCGTCGGCGCTGTCGTAGTCCTGCGGCTGCCACAGGCCCTTGCCGCAGTCCGCCGCCGTGACGCGGCGCACATCGCTGCGGTGCACCTGACGGCTGAGCACCGCCCGCTGCACATCCGTGTCCAGCGCGGTGCACAGGCGGCGGAAGTTCTCCTGTACATTGGCCAGGTCATCGCCCCGGCGGTCATCCAGGTTCAGACTGTCCCAGGGGGTGGGGGAGACACCGCCCTTACGGGTGGAAAAGCCGTGGACGATGGCACCGTTGTCCAACACATCAGAGGCCAGATAGACCAGGTCGTTTTTTGTGTGGATGTGGAACATAGTGTCTCCTTCCGGAGGGGGACGGGGCGTCGGGGACGCCGCCCCCTACATTAAGATGGGACGGGCGGCGGCTTCAGCCACCGCCCGCCATTTTGCAATGCCTCGCAGAGTTTGCGTCCGCAGACGCAAATCAAGTCGAATTCATTTTCGGCCTGCAAACGTGCGCGTGCGCGACTTTGACGCGCACGTCGTGCGCTGCAGCAGGCCGCAGCCCGCTCAAACGACAGCCCAGCGAAGCGGGTGTCGTTTGAAGTTACTCAGGAGTGGTACTCCTTGCAGGTGCACTTCTTCCATTTCAGCCCGCTGCCGCAGGCACTTTGGCGGCCCAAATCTTTGATTTGGCTGGCGCCATGCGACCGTAGGCAGCGTACAGGGGAGAAGCATAGGCCGAAATCAGGAGTGGTACTCCTTGCAGGTGCACTTCTTCCATTTCAGCCCGCTGCCGCAGGGGCACAGGTCGTTGCGGCCGACCTTGACCACCTTGGTGGGGCGCTTCTTCACGGTGCCGTCGCCGCCCACGTTCTCGGTCATGCCGCTGGCCACGCGCTCGCGCTTGACTTCCTCGTTCTGGCGCAGGCGGACGGAGTACAGACGGCGCACCGTCTCCTCCTTCATGGCGTCGATCATCTCCTCGAACATCTCCAGGGACTCCTTCTTGTAGGCGTCCACCGGGTTAGTCTGGGCGTAGGCCCGCAGACGGATACCCTGGCGCAGGTCCTGCATGGCGTCGATGTGGTCCATCCAGTATTCGTCCACCACCCGCAGCAGCACCACGCGCTCCAGCTCACGCATGACGGGCGGAGTAATCTCCTGCTCCTTCTTCTCGTAGAAGTCGGCGGCTGCCTTGGTGAACATTTCGATGAAATCGTCCTCGGTAAGGGTGGGGAGCTGGCTCTCGTCGATCTTTACGGTGTACTTGGTGAAGTACACGCCCTCCAAGCCGCGGAGAAGCTCCTTGCACTGGACCATGTCCAGGTGCTCCTGACCCATGAAGGCGCTGCGGACCTGGTGGCCGATGGCGCTCTCCATCATGCCCATGATGATGCCCTTGACGTCCATGCCATCCAGCACCTGCTTGCGCTGGCCGTAGATGATCTCGCGCTGCTTGTTCATCACGTCGTCGTACTCCAGCACGGACTTACGGGCCTGGAAGTTGCGGCTTTCCACCGTGGTCTGGGCCTGCTCGATGGCGCGGGAGAGCATCTTGTTCTCGATGGGGGTGTCCTCATCGATGTTCATGCGCTCCATCATACCGGTGACGCGGTCGCCGCCGAACAGGCGCATGAGGTCGTCCTCCAGGGAGATGTAGAACCGGGTCTCGCCGGGGTCGCCCTGACGGCCGGCACGGCCGCGGAGCTGGTTGTCGATACGGCGGGAGTCATGGCGCTCGGTGCCGATGATGAACAGGCCGCCGGCGGCGCGGACCTTGTCGGCCTCGCCGGCGATCTCCGCCTTGTGCTGGGCCAGCTTCTCGGCGAACAGCTTCCGGGCGTCCAGGATCTCCTGGTTATCCGTTTCGGCGTAGCCGGTGGCCTCGGCGATGAGCTCATCGGTGAGCCCGGCCTTGCGGAGGTCGTTCTTGGCCATATACTCGGCGTTGCCGCCCAGCATGATATCGGTACCACGACCGGCCATGTTGGTGGCCACGGTGACGGCGCCGAACTGGCCCGCCTGGGCCACGATCTCGGCCTCGCGCTCGTGGTTCTTGGCGTTCAGCAGGTTATGCTTGATGCCCTCGCGGGTCAGCATCTTGCCCAGCAGCTCGTTCTTCTCGATGGACACGGTGCCCACCAGCACCGGCTGGCCCTTGGCGTGGCACGCCTTTACCTGCTGGATGACGGCGCGGTACTTGCCGTTCTCAGTCTTGTACACGCTGTCCTCGTTGTCGATACGGGCGATGGGGCGGTTGGTGGGGATCTCGATGATGTCCAGCGCGTAAATGGTGGCGAATTCCTCCTCCTCCGTCAGCGCCGTACCGGTCATGCCGGACAGCTTGCGGTAGAGGCGGAAGTAATTTTGGAACGTGATGGTGGCAAGCGTCTTGCTCTCACGCTGGACGGACAGGTGCTCCTTGGCCTCGATGGCCTGGTGCAGACCCTCGGAGTACCGGCGGCCGAACATCAGGCGGCCGGTGAACTCGTCTACGATGACCACCTCGCCGTCCTTGACCACATAGTCCACGTCGCGCTTCATGATGCCGTGGGCCTTGATAGCCTGGTTGATGTGGTGGGCGATGGTGCTGTTTTCCGGGTCAGACAGGTTGTCCAGATGGAAGAATTCCTCCGCCTTCTTCACGCCCCGGGCAGTGAGGGTGACGCTGCGGGCTTTCTCGTCCACCACATAGTCGGCGTCGATGTCGGTGGCTTCCTCCTCTTTGTCATCGCTCTCCACCACCACAAATTTCTTCAGCCGGGCGGCGAACATCTCGGCCATATCGTACAGCTGGGTGGACTTCTCGCCCATACCGGAGATGATCAGGGGGGTACGGGCCTCATCGATCAGGATGGAGTCCACCTCGTCCACGATGGCGAAAGCGTGGCCCCGCTGGACCTGCTCGTTGGCGTACAGGGCCATATTGTCACGCAGGTAGTCGAAGCCCATCTCGTTATTGGTACCGTAGGTGATGTCCGCCTGATAGGCCTTCTGGCGTTCTTCCTTTTTCATGTCGTGGATGATCAGACCCACGGTAAGGCCCATGAAGCGGTGGACCTTGCCCATCCACTCGGAGTCACGCTTGGCCAGGTAGTCGTTGACGGTGACGATGTGAACGCCCTCACCGGTCAGCGCGTTCAGATAGGCAGGCAGGGTGGCCACCAGCGTTTTGCCCTCGCCGGTCTTCATCTCGGCGATGCGGCCCTGGTGCAGCACGATGCCGCCCACCAGCTGGACGGGATAGGGGCGCATACCCAGCACGCGGTCCGCGGCCTCCCGCACGGCGGCAAAGGCCTCCGGCAGGATGTCGTCCAGCGTCTCACCGTTGGCCAGACGCGCCTTGAACTCCGGGGTCTTGGCCTGAAGCTCGGCGTCGGTCAGCTGCTTGTACTCGTCCTCCAGGGCGGTGATCTTGTCCACGATGGGGTAGATGCTCTTCAGCTCCCGCTGGCTGTAGGTGCCGAAGACCTTGGTAAACAGTCCCATATATTCTGTATCCTTTCTAAGTAAAAAGATAATCGTACATAATTACACCAGTAGAGTATACCACACTCTTTTGTCTAATGCAAAAAGATTTTCTGTGAACAGTTATCGGTCAGTCGTGCCGCTTTGCGGTTGTGCAGCGCGGAAAAGTGTGGTATACTGACGGTACTATCAAAGAGAAGGAGTTTTCGCCATGAAGCTGCGCTTTTACGGCGCTGACCGGTGCGTTACCGGCAGCTGCCATTGTCTGGAGGTCAACGGCAAGCATATCCTGGTGGACTGCGGCCTGCAGCAGGGCCGGGACGAGATCGACAACACCGCGCTGCCCTTTCACCCCGGCAGCATTGATGTGGTGCTGGTGACCCACGCCCATATCGACCACTCCGGCCGCATCCCCATGCTCATCAAAAACGGCTTTCAGGGTAAGATCATTACCACCCGCCTGACCGCCGATCTGCTGGACATTATGCTCCAGGACTCCGCCCATATCCAGGAGCAGGACGCGGAGTACCAGAACCGCAAGAACAAGCGCGCCGGACGGCCGGAGGTAGAGCCGATCTACACCGTGGCCGATGCCCTGCGGGTGCGGGAGTTTATCCAGACCTGCGAATACGGCGAGGAGGTCCCGGTGGTGGAGGGCGTCACCGCCCGGTTCATCGACGCCGGCCACCTGCTGGGCAGCGCCAGCATCAAGCTCACCTGCCATGAGGGTGATGAAACGCGCACCGTGGTGTTCTCCGGCGATATCGGCAACGTGGATCAGCCCATCATCCGCGATCCCCAGTTCTTCGACAGCGCGGACTATGTGCTCACCGAGTCTACCTACGGCGACCGCAATCACACCGAGGTGTGGAGCTACACCGGCCAGCTGGCGGAGATCATCGACGAGACGCTGGGCAAGGGCGGCAACGTGGTCATCCCCTCCTTCGCCGTGGGCCGCACCCAGGAGCTGCTGTACTTTATCCGCGAGATCAAGGACAAAAATCTGGTCACGTCCGTCAAGGACTTCCCGGTGTATGTGGACAGCCCGCTGGCCAAGAAGGCCACCACCATCTTCTGCGGCGATCTGCGGGGCTATCTGGACGAGGACGCTCTGGCGTTGGTGCAGGACGGCACCCATATGTTCAGCTTCCCCGGCCTGCACCTGACCGAGACGGTAGACGAGTCCAAGCTGCTGAACGTGGACAAGACCCCCAAGGTCATTATCTCCGCCTCAGGTATGTGCGACGCGGGCCGTATCCGCCACCATTTAAAGTATAACCTCTGGCGCGCCGACAGCGCCGTGGTGTTCGTGGGCTTCCAGTCCCCGGGCACCCTGGGCCGCAACCTGCTGGACGGGGTCGACAGCGTCAAGCTCTTCGGCGAGGACGTGGCCGTCCGGGCCAAGATCGTCAATTTCCCCGGCCTCAGCTCTCACGCTGACCATGACCATCTGGTGGACTGGGTCAAGCACTTTGATCCGGCGAAGACCACCCATGTGTTCGTGGTCCACGGCGACCGCGAGGTGGCGCCTGTCTACGCCGAGACGGTAAAGGGGCTGGGCTTTGCAGCCCACGCGCCCCAGTATACCGAGGAGTATGACCTGATCGCCGACAAGCAGCTTGCCCCCGGCTACCTGCCGGAGCGCAAGACCCGGGCCTACGAGGGGGCGCCCAAGGCCACGGCGGCGTACCAGAAGCTGGTCCAGCTGGGCGATATGCTCATCGGCCTCATCCGCCGCAGCAAGGGCCGGGACAACAAGACGCTGGCCGCCTTTGCCGATGCCATCGGCAAGGTCATCAGCAAGTTCGAGTTCTGAGCCGTGCCGGAGAAGAACAAGACCTACCGCGCCCGCATCGAGGGGTATACCTCCGAGGGACTGGGCGTGGCCCGCATCGACGGGCAGGCGGTGTTCGTCCACCGGGCGCTGCGGGGCGAGGACTGTGATGTGCTCATCCTGAAGGCGTTGAAAAACGCCGCCTTCGGCAAGGCGGTGCGGGTATACGCGCCATCGCCCCACCGGGTGGAGCCGGACTGCCCGTACTATGGGCGGTGCGGCGGCTGCGACTTCCGCCACATGGACAGGGAGGAAGAGCTGGAGGCCAAGCGCCAGCGGGTGCAGGACGCCCTGCGCCGCATTGGCGGCAGCGATGTGACAGTGGAGACGATCTTCTCCGGCGAACCGCTGCACTACCGCAACAAGAGCCAGTACCCCGTATCCGCCGATGGGCAGGTGGGTTTTTACAAGGCCCGCAGCCATCAGGTGATCCCGGTGGACTGCTGCCGGATACAGAAGCCCCAGGCCGACGCGGCGGCGGAGGCCCTGCGGCGGTACATCCGGGAATGCGGCGTGCCCTGTTACGATGAAAGGACCCGGCGGGGTCTGGTGCGGCACCTGTATGTCCGCACGAACAGCGCGGGGCAGTCATTGGTCTGCGTGCTGGTCAACGGGAAGAAGCTGCCCCGCGAGGACGCGCTGGTGTCGTTTATGCGGCAGGCGCTGCCGAATGCCGTGGGCGTGGTGCTGGGCGTGAACACCCAGCCCACCGGGGCTGTACTGGGCAGTGAATACCGCACCCTGTGGGGCGCGGACGTGCTGGAGGATACCCTGTGCGGCCTGTCCTTCCGGCTGAGCGTGCCGTCCTTTTATCAGGTGAACCATGACATGGCGGAGGTGCTGTACGATACCGCTGTGGACTTCGCGGGACTGACCGGGCACGAGACGGTGCTGGACCTGTACTGCGGCGCGGGCACCATCACCCAGGTGATGGCCCGGCGGGCGGCGAGGGTCATCGGCGCGGAGATCGTGCCGGAGGCCATTGCCGATGCCAAAGAAAACGCAAAACGCAACGGCATCGGAAATGTGGAGTTCCTCTGCGGCGACGCGGCGGACGCGGCGGCGGACTTCGCCGCCCGGGGCCTGCGCCCGGACGTGATATGCGTGGACCCGCCCCGCAAGGGGCTCAGCCCGGAGGTGGTCGCCGCAGCGGCATCGATGGCGCCGCAGCGTATCGTCTACGTCTCCTGTGATCCGGCGACGCTGGCGCGTGATGTGAAGCTGTTTGCACAGGAGGGCTATGCCGCCGTCCGCGCCGCGGCGGTGGATATGTTCCCCGGTACGGCGAATGTGGAGACGGTATGTTTATTGTCCAAACTTCAAAGCAAGGAACATATCGAGATCGAAGTGAAGATGGACGAGCTGGATTTGACTTCGGCGGAGAGTAAGGCAACCTACGAGGAAATCCGGGAATACATTTTCGAGCATACCGGACTGAAAGTCAGCTACCTCTATATCGCACAGGTGAAGCAGAAATACGGCATCATTGAGCGTGAAAACTACAATAAGCCGAAATCCGAAAACGCCAAGCAGCCCCAATGCCCGCCGGAGAAGGAAAGAGCCATTACGGAAGCACTGAAGCATTTTGAAATGATTTAGCTGATGATACAAAAGGACAAGCATCTAAAATGGATGCTTGTCCTTTTATATCCGATGTATTATGTTATTGCAGCATGACTTCCTGATACCTGCGATTTTCACTTAAAAGGCGCTGGCATTGCAGATCATCCAAGCCTTTATCTGCCGCAACCGTCAAACCGAATAGATTTTCACTCATAGCTTCTCCATTCCGCAGGGATAGGCGCTCCGCGCTGTCTGCTGCTCTTTAGTTACGACCCGATAAAAGCTGTATCCGCCGGAGAGATGGGCACAGGTAAAACCATACTGCGTCAAAAGCCGGCAGGCCAGATAACTGCGAAGCCCTGTCTGGCAATTCACATAAACAGGCTTACCACGGGCTAACTCGTCCAAGTGCTCCCGCAGATCGTCCAAGGGAATATTCCGAAAGCCATCCAGATGGCCCCGCTGATACTCCCACGCCGTGCGGACGTCCAGCAGCGTCGCACTGCCATCGCAAGGCAAGTCTTCAACCTCATTCCAATGGAACTGCCGCACTTTCTCGCTCTCCAAATCCTCGATCATAAAACCGGCCATGTTTACCGGATCCTTGGCGGAGGAATAGGGCGGCGCATAGGAAAGATCAAGCTCCGTCAGTTCCAGAGCGGTCATTTTTGCGCGAATGGCCGTTGCCAGTACATCAATGCACTTGTCCACACCGTCGCCGCCAACGATCTGTGCACCCAGCAGCCGCAGGCTTTCTTTTTCATACAGTACCTTCATTGCCATAGACTGTGCGCCGGGGTAATAGGTGGCGTGGGATGCTGGGAACAATACGACTTTGTCGTAAGTGATCCCTGCTGCCTGCGCTGCCTTTTCATTGATCCCCGTGGAGGCTGCTGTCAAGCCAAACAGCTTCAGAACAGACGAGCCCTGAGAGCCGTGAAAGCGGCTGTTTCCGCCGTAGATATTGTCAGCGGCAATGCGTCCCTGCTTGTTGGCAGGCCCCGCCAGCGAGATCAACGTTTTCTGCCCGGTCACGAAATGGGTGACCTCTACGGCATCGCCCACAGCATAGATGTCCGGCACGGAGGTTTCCATCCGCTCGTTGACAGCGATGCTGCCACGAATACCAAGCCTGAGTCCGGCTTCTTTTGCCAAATGCGTATCCGGGGTAACACCGATGGCCAGCAGCACCATATCCGAATGCAGTGGCTCACTTTCTTCCAACAGTGTCAGCACGGAATCTCCGTCCTGTCGGAATCCGGTGACGGTTTCACCCAACCGCAGAACTGCGCCGTGTCTGCGCATTTCCGCATGGACAAAGCTCGCCATATCCGCTGTCTCTTATACACATCTCCGAGCCCACGAGACT
>ENA-OYXQ01001045-OYXQ01001045.1-human-gut-metagenome-genome-assembly--contig:-NODE-1045-length-10170-cov-3.642313_pt1 | contig 10170 bp, 13 predicted proteins | sample MGYA00243974_ERZ653430 | MGnify/ENA primary metagenome ERZ653430 (study PRJEB26926, sample SAMN06164997) | human gut metagenome | biome: ENVO:00009003; feature: ENVO:2100002; material: ENVO:00002003...
CGATATTTCCTGCACCGATTACACCATTGGCTACGATACCGCCATGAATACTGCGCTGGAGATGATCGACAAGCTGCGCGATACCACCCAGAGCCACGACCGCTGCAGTGTGGTCGAGGTCATGGGCCGCAACGCCGGTTACATTGCCCTGAACGTTGCCATCGCTTCCGGTGCTATGGCTGTCCTGCTGCCGGAGAAGGAATTCGACATGCAGCACGACATTCTGGACAAGATCGCTGAGACTCAGAAGACCGGCAAGCGTCACTTCATCATCATCGTCGCCGAGGGCGTGGGCCACGCACAGGAGATCGCAAACGAGATCCAGGCCCGCACCGGCATCGACTCCCGTGCCACCATTCTGGGCCATGTCCAGCGCGGTGGTTCTCCCACTCTGCGTGACCGTGTGAACGCTTCTGCAATGGGCTACCATGCCGTGTGCCTGCTGGAGCAGGGCAAGTACAACCGCATCGTCGGCATGAAGGGCGAGAAGCTGGTGGACTACCCGGTGGATGAAGCACTCGAAATGACCAAGACCCTCGACCCCGTCCTGATCGACGTCTGCAACACCATTTCTATCTGATTTCCTGCATTGCATTTCTGGAGCTGTTCTCTTGGCTAGGCTGAGAGGGCAGCTCCTTTTTTGTTGGGTTATAATGGTGTTGCACATGTCGTTTCGATGGCTGCAAAGACCATTGGCATCTGATAGAATAGGAACTAAACAATGTCCGTGACCTGGACGCGAAAAATTCGTTTTCCATTATGAAGGAGGTGAGCAGAATGGCTCATGAACTGCTGGCAAAATCGGATCATCAACTCGGGATGTGCCTGCGGATGCTGTATGCAGAAGGCATCCGCAGTTCGATTCCTGTTCACAGCGCGAAAAACGAGAAGGGAAAGATGGAGTTTCTCGTGACTGTGCCTGTGGACGATGCACAGTTTGAGGTGCTGGAACGGCGCTATCAGACCCTGATCGGCTAAAGGAAAAGCCGAGCGCAGAACAGCCGGACCGGCATAGAGAGAAGAGCTTGCACACGGAAAGTGCAGACTCTTTTTCTTTTGGCTTTGCCGGGAGGACCGTAGCGTCTGCATTGGAATTTCTTTGAATGCAGCAAGAATCAATCTGAATATTAACGTCAAGTCGATAAAATTTTAATGACATAAACAGAGAGTATCTTTCGGAATTGATTTGAAATCAACTCGCAAATACGATATGGTACCGATTTCATGCATAAAAAATACGATTTGTATTTTTCCCTTTGCTTTGCAGAGTGCCGCTTGGTGTGGTATACTAGAACCGTACAAAAACGGTGTCCTGTGGGAGCAGCCTCCCGACACAGGTCACCCGGCAGGAGAGTGATTTGTTTGGAACTGGAACAGGCCCAGAAGCGTGTGGAGGAGCTGCGCGCTGTCATTGAAAAGAACAACCGGCTCTATTATGACCAGGATGCCCCGGAGCTGGAGGATTTTGAATATGATGCATTGACCCGGGAACTGAAAGCGTTGGAAGCGCAGTTCCCGCAGCTGATCACGCCGACTTCGCCGACCCAGAAAGTGGGCGGGACCCCCAGCGGGCGCTTTACCAAGGTGACCCATGCGGTCAAGATGGAAAGCTTGTTGGATGCATTTTCGTATGATGAGCTGCGCGACTTTGACCGCCGCGTACGGGATGCAGGCATCGAACCGGAATATGTGGTCGAGATCAAGATCGACGGCCTTTCCTGCAGTCTGGAGTATGAGAACGGAGAACTCGTCCGGGCGTCCACCCGCGGCGACGGCGTGGTAGGCGAGGATGTGACCCAGAACGTCCGGGCAATCAAACGCATCCCCAAGACGCTGAAAAATGCGCCGGAGTTTCTGGAGGTGCGCGGCGAGGTCTATATGCCGCACGAGGCTTTCCAGAAGCTGTGCGCGGAGCAGGAACTGCAGGGGGCCGCTCCCTTCAAGAACCCGCGCAATGCGGCGGCAGGTTCCCTGCGGCAAAAGGATGCAAAGATCACCGGAAGCCGCGGCCTGTCCATTTTTGTGTTCAACGTCCAGCAGATCCGCGGTAAGGAACTGACCCGCCATTCGGACAGTCTGGACTACCTCAAGAGCCTTGGTCTGCCAGTCTCGCCGCGCTACCATGTGGTACACGACATTGAGCAGGCCATTGCAGAGATCGAGCAGATCGGGCAGAACCGTTCCAAGCTGGATTTTGATATGGACGGTGCGGTCATCAAGGTAAACGATTTTGTCCAGCGGGAACAGATGGGCTCCACCAACAAATTCCCGCGCTGGGCCATCGCCTTCAAGTACCCGCCGGAGGTCAAGGAAACCATCCTGCGCAGCATCGAGGTGGCCGTGGGCCGCACCGGTGTCCTGACCCCCACGGCCTGCTTTGATCCGGTCTTTCTGGCCGGCACGACCGTGGCACGCGCCACCCTCCATAATGAGGACTTTATCCGGCAATTTGGTCTGTGCATCGGGGACACTATTCAGGTGCGCAAGGCCGGCGATATCATCCCGGAAGTGATCGGGGTCACCCGCCACGCCGAGGACGCTCAGCCCTATGAGATGCCGACGGTCTGCCCGTCCTGCGGCGCACCGGTGGTGCATCTGGAGGACGAGGCTGCCCTGCGCTGCGTGAACCCGGAATGCCCGGCACAGGCTCTGCGCAATATCATCCATTTTGCCTCCCGCGACGCCATGGACATCGACGGCCTGGGCACGGCTGTGGCAACACAGCTGGTGGAAAAAGGCGTGGTGCACTCGGCGGCGGATATCTACACCCTCACCCGTGAACAGCTGCTGACGCTGGACAAATTCAAGGAGAAAAGCGCGGACAATCTGCTGAACGCTATCCAGCGCTCAAAAGAGAACAATCTGGACAAGCTGCTGTTTGGCTTTGGCATTCGCAACATCGGCGACAAGGCGGCGGCATTGCTGGCAGAACATTTCGGTTCGTTGCAGGCTATCCGGGAAGCAGATGCCGCTGCCATCAGCGAGATCGACGGCTTTGGCGGTGTGATGGCCCAGAGCGTAGTGGAATTCTTTGCGAAGGAAGGCACCACAGACCTTGTGCACCGTCTGGCAGATGCCGGGGTCAACATGCAGTGGAAGGGTGAGCCCAAGGGCGACAAGCTGGCCGGTAAAACGCTGGTGGTTACCGGTACGCTGGAAACACTCTCCCGCAACGAGGCAGAAGCCCTCATCGTCAAAAACGGCGGCAAGGCCAGCGGCTCGGTCTCCAAAAAGACTTCCTATGTGGTCGCCGGTACAGCAGCCGGTTCTAAGCTGACCAAAGCGCAGGCGTTGGGCGTTCCGGTGCTGACCGAAGCCGAATTCCTTGATCTGCTCAAAGAAGAATAATTACAATTTTGCATAGCCTCTGCGGCGTTTCGGGCCGCAGGGGCTTTTTGTTTGTGTGCGGTTCTAAGCGGGTAGGAGCTGCATACACTGGTAACACAAGTTTCGTTGAAAGGAAGTGCCCATTGTGGACGAGTATTACCGCGCGATCCGTCTGTTGCCTGCATGGCTGGCGCAGCCGCTGGCCCGGCTGCCGCAGAATACCGCCGAAAAAGTGCACGAACTGCGGCTGCGGACAGGCTGTGGAATTTGCCTGTCCATTGCCGGGCAGCAGACGACGTTGGACGAGCTGCCGGAATGCCCGCAGACCCTGCGCGGCAGGACGCTGGATGCCCTGCAGATGGACGAGATCCTTTATGTGCTCTGCGGCGGTTCAGTACATACCCATCAGGCCGAACTGGCGCAGGGCTACCTGACCACGGCATCCGGCTGCCGTGTGGGGGTGGGCGGTCGGTTCGTATTGCGCGGCCCGGAGGATGTTGTGCTGCAGCGTCTTTTGTCGCTGAATTTCCGTATTGCGCGTCCAATTTGTACGGAACTTCCGGCGGAGCTGTGCACCCTTTTGCAGGGACATTTCATCGGGGCACTGCTGGTGGGAGAACCGGACAGCGGCAAGACCACCCTTCTGCGGCAGATCGCCCGGGAACTGGCTGCACAGAAACGGGCCGTGGCTGTGATCGACGAGCGAGGGGAACTTTTTCCGCCGGAGCGGCAGAATGGCGATGCCCTTGACTGCATCAGCGGCCTGCCCAAAGGCCGTGCGGTCCAGATGGCGCTGCGGACGTTGGCTCCGCAGGTGATCCTGCTGGACGAGCTGGGGGACCTGACTGAGGTCGCCGCACTGGAACAGGGCTTTTTCAGCGGGGTGGAGTTTGTGGCCAGCGTCCATGCCGCCACGCTGGAGGACGCTCTGCAAAGGCCGCAGGTGCGGGTTTTACAGCAGCAGGGAGCACTGCGGTTTCTTGTCCTGCTGGAAGGACGCTGTGCACCGGGCCGGATCCGGGAGATCCGGCAGCTTCCGCTGCTATGATGCTGCACATTCTGGGTGCTCTGCTGTTGCCGTTGTGCGGCTGGCTGGCCGGGGATGCCATACAGGCCCGTACGGTACAGCACCTTGCTGCATTGCAGAGATGCCTTGCGCTTCTGGAACGCATCCGGCAGGAGGTCGCGTTCCGCCGGGCAGACCTGCAGCAGCTTTACGCAGAGCTCTGCCGGGAAGGCATACTGGAATCCGGCGCCCGCTGCTTACAGGAGGCCCCACCGCCGGAGGGCCTGACGCGGGAAGAACAGCAGTGCTTCCGGACGTGCATGTCCGGCCTTGGCCGTGCGGAAGCGCAGCAGGAGTGCGAACAGCTGGACTACTACCGGGCCCGCCTGCAGGCTTTGCAGCAAACGGCAGAACACGCTGCCCGGCGGCAGGCCGGTCTGCCCCGCAAACTGGGCCTTGCAGCCGGGATGGCAATGGCACTGCTGCTCATCTGAATTCGGAAATCTTGGAGGAAACAACGCAGATGGAAATTGATCTGGTGTTCAAAATTGCAGCCATCGGCATCATTGTGGCGGTGCTCAATCAGCTCTTGATCCGCTCCGGGCGGGAGGATCAGGCCATGATGACGACCCTTGCCGGCCTTGTGGTGGTCCTGTCCATTCTGGTCAAGCAGATCAGCACCCTGTTTGTTACCATCAAGGCGCTGTTTTCGCTTTGAGTTCCGCCTGGGTCACGCTGGGGCTGGTGGCAGTGCTGGCAGCGATGCATGCACTTTTGCAAAAGGAGCTTCCGGCCTATGCGCTCCTGTTTTCACTGGGAGCGATCGTCCTTTTGCTGGTGCGGCTGGGCGGCACCTTCCGCAGTGTTCTGGAGGGTGTCGCGCTGCTGGGACAGCAAACGGACAAGCAGGCGTTTCAATGCCTGCTGCGCAGCACGGGCATCCTGTTGCTTGCCGACTATACCCGCACCCTCTGCAAGGAGAGCGGAGCCGAGGCACTTGGCTGGTGTGCAGGGCTTGCGGGCCGCTGTCTGGTGCTGGCGGCAGTGTTCCCACTGCTGGAAGAAGTGTGTCAACGGATCTGGGGGCTGGCAGGATGAGCGGCAAAAAATACCGGGGGCTTCTGGCAGGGTTGGTGTTTCTGGCCGCAATGCCTTTTGGAACGGTGCGGGCTTTCGCACTGGAAAGCCTGCCCGGCCGGGAATTGTGGCAGCCCTACCTGACCCAAAGTGCACAGGGTGCAGCGGATTTTGCCCGGGACCCGGTGTCGGCATTGCTGAGCCTGCTGCCGGGTTCACCCGTGCAGCTTCTGGTCGATACCCTGCACAGCTACGCAGATCTTTTGCTGTTTCTGCTGCTGCTCACAGCTTTGTCATTTCTCGTTGGCGATGCAGCGGACGGTACCTTGCTGGACCTTGCGGCAGCCGGTGGCTGCGGGGTGCTCATCTGGGGTGATCTGCTGACACTGGCACAGTCTATCGGTGAACGCATGGACAGCTGGCGGCTGTTCCTCACGGGATTTCTGCCGGTGTGCGGCGCAGTCCTGACGGCAGGTGGAGAGGGAAACGCCGGAGCGGTGGCCAGCGGATTTCTGCTGAGCGTGCTGGCTCTGCTGGCACAGGGGATCGCACTGTGCATCCGGCCGCTGCTGCAAAGCTATCTGGCCATCAGCATGGCCTGCTGCATCCACGCGCAGACGGGTCTCCCGGAAGCCTGCAGGATGAGCGGGCAGCTGCTGCGAAAAAGCATTTCGGCGGGCGGAAAACTGTTTGCGCTTCTGCTTGGCGTACAGCGAGTGATCACACTGCAATTGGACCACACGACATCCCGTCTTGGCCAGATGCTGACGGGCAGTGTCCCGGTGATCGGGCAGGCATTGAGCGGTGCGGCCGATACCGTATTGGCCGGGCTGCAGCTGCTCAAAAGCTCTCTTGGAATCGCGGCACTGGTGATCCTTGGCGCGGAATTTGTTCCGCTGTATCTGGGACTGTTGTTCCACCTGGCAGTTCTGTCCGGGTGCAGGCTTCTGTGCAGCTTTGCCGGCATCGACCGGTGCCAGGCGCTGTTTGCCTGTCTGACGGAGGCGGTCCGGTGCATGGCGGCGGTCACGGCACTGTTCTTTTCGCTGACAATGGTCGGTGTCGCGTTGATGACAATGATGAACGGAGGGTGAAATGCGGGTCGTAACGGCATTCTGCCTTGCATGTGTCTGCACGGAGCTGCTAGTGCAGCTGGTGGAAGCGGGCTGGGCGCGCCGATGCATAAAAGTGGTTGCGGGGCTATATATTCTAACAGTTCTGCTCCGTGCAATTTCTGCACTGCCTGCACGGACCGCACAGTGGCTTCAGCCGGTGCAGGCATCTGCCTCCATCGAGGGCGTGGAAACCACGATCCTCACGGAGGCGGCGAAGCGCTTGAATGAGATGTTGGCAGCGGAATGCGAGGCACAGACAGGCATCCCGGTCCGGGTGGAAACGGAATTGGAACAGACGCCGGACGGCATCCGCGCAGCTCGCGCGATCCTGTGGATGCCGCCGGACAGCCCGGCACAGGTGCAGACACAGCTTGTACAGCTTCTGCAAAAAGAACTTAGCACCGACGCTGTCACCGCAGCGGAAGAGGCGGAACCATGAAAAAAGCAACGATCACAACTGTTCTTCAGGGATGCAAAGGCCCGCAGGGGCGCACAAGACTTGCGGTGCTCATTGGCGGGGTGGCCATGCTGCTGTTGCTGCTGTCGGAGTTGATGCCGACTGGGACGAAGTCTGCTGCCGCCAGCACAGCCCCACAGGAAATCGCTGCGTATCAGACCCAGCTGGAAAACCGGCTTGAAACACTGATCGCTCAGATGGACGGAGCGGGAAAGACGACGGTGATGCTCACACTGGAAACGGGGGAGGAAACAATCTATGCACTGGATACGCAGTCCGGGCAGATGCAGGAACAGCAGACGCATGTTCTGCTGGAAGATGGCTCCGCCCTGGCAGAGACGATCTATCAGCCGCAGATCCGCGGCGTGGCCGTGCTGTGCGACGGCGGGGGAGATGTCCGCGTGGCAGCACGCATCACGGAGATGGTGGGAGCGCTGCTGGATCTGCCATCCAACCGGATCTGTGTGGAACAGCGCAAGCCATGATCTGACCCAGAACAAGGAGGATTCAAGATGAGAGCACTTTCCAGAAATACCCGGCGGGTGACCGCGCTTACGCTGGCCGCTGCCCTTGTCATTGCCGTATATCTGAACTGGCAGTATGCCCGCACCGATACCGGCATTGCAGCGGACGAGGAAGCCCAGGTCGTTTCGGCCGAGCCTGTGCAGTCGGACACGGTCCTGGACGGCCTGCCCACGGAAGCCGAAACAGTGTCGGCCGCGAACAAAAACTACGGGGAAGCACAGCTGGTCAGCGTGGCAAGCGACAGCGGCGCAAAGTTCTTTGAAGAGGCACGCCTGAAACGGGAAAAGGCGCACGATGAAGCCATGGACACCCTGCAAAAAACCATGAAGTCCTCTTCGCTCTCTGCGGAGGAAAAGAAGGACTGCACCGCCCAGCTGACAGCCGGGTTGGAAGATCTGCACGCCGAAAATGAGATCGAGACCCTCATCAAAGCCAAGGGCTTTGCGGACTGCCTGTGCTTTCTGCAGTCCGGCCGCGCCGATCTGACCGTCATGACATCCGGTGACCCGCTGACGGCGGCGCAGGTGGCGCAGATCCGGGACGTCGTGCTCAGCAAGAGCAGTGTGACGGCCCAGAACATCACGGTGGTGGAAGTAAAATAAAAAGCGTTTCCCTCCGACCAGAAGGAATCGGGCTGGAAAAAGAACCCGTTGTGTGGTCCGACAGAGTTTTCCAAACAAGTATTGAAATCAACCCCGCATTGATGGTATAATAACACCATCAGAAAACAGGAACGGTGTGCTGCCCGGCCATTCGGCGGCGGTAGCTGCAAAGCCGTTTTGAACCGAAAAAAAGCGGCAGTTCTGCTGCTTTTCAATGGAGGACAGCACAATGGATTTACAGAATATGGATCTTCAGGGCGGCAGCCTTCAGATTTCGACCGAAGTCATTGCAAAGATCGCACGGTGCGCTGCGCTGGAAGTGGAAGGCGTGGCAGAAGTTTCCTGCGGGACCCAGAACAAAAAGCTGAAGGATCTGCTGGAAGCCAGCATCCAGCCGCCGGTGGCCGTGGAAATGCGCGACGGCACGGCAGAGCTTACGCTGCATCTGATCATGGCGTCCGGCGCACGCATCCCTGCAGTGGCGGAAAAGGTGCAGGAAAATGTCAAGTCGGCCGTGCAGAACATGACCAGTGTCACGGTGAGCCGTGTGAATCTGGTGATCGCAGGTCTTGCTGCGGAGCAGTAAGAGCACTTGTAGCCGTACAAAAGAATGGATAGAACGCGTTCTCTCTGCCGGGGTTTCCCGGCGGGGAGAACTCCTGTTATGAAAGGAATATTATGGAAAACATTTTGCCCCGTAGAGAAGCTCGCGAGAATGCATTTTTGCTGGCATTTTCGCAGACCTTTGGCGACGTCCCGCTGGCAGAGGCTCTGACCAACCATGCGGAAAACGACGAAGAGCACCCGGTGGATGGCTTCAGCAAGCTGCTGCTGAATGCTTATTACGACCATTCCGCAGAGGTGGATGACGAGATCCGCGCTCATCTGCGCAACTGGACCATGGAGCGTCTGCCGCGCGTCAGTCTGACCGTGCTGCGTCTGGCCATTGCAGAGATGCTGTTCGGCGGCGAGAACAAGCCCGGCGTTGCCATCAACGAGGCAGTGGAGCTGACCAAAAAGTATGGTGCCGATGAGGACTATCAGTTTGTGAACGGCCTGCTCGGCGCAGTGGCACGGGATCACGGCCTGAATGAAGAAGCCGCTGTGGAGCCGGCTGAACAGTGAGCCGTTATACGCTCGGGGTCGATACAAGCAACTATGCAACCTCTCTGGCAGTTTTTGATACAGCCGGAGAGGTTGTTTGTGCAAAAAAGCGGTTTCTTCCGGTCAAACCCGGGCAGCTGGGCCTGCGGCAGAGCGATGCACTGTTCCACCACACCACGGCACTGCCGGAAATGCTGCACGAGCTTGCGCAGGAGTTTGATCTGACCCGCATCGACGCCGTGGGTGTCTCCCAGAAGCCGCGCCCGGCAGAGGGCAGTTATATGCCGTGCTTTCTGGCCGGTGTGAACGCGGCGACGGCATTTGCAGCGGCGCGGAGCATCCCGCTGATTTATACGACCCACCAGCAGGGCCATGCCGCTGCGGCGCTGTTTGCAGCCCGCGGCGCAGACCTTTTTACGCAGAAAGTCCTGCTGTTTCATATTTCCGGCGGCACGACGGATCTGCTGCTGTGTGATGAGGTACGCACGATCACCCAACTTGGCACTAGCACGGACCTTTACGCCGGACAGGCTGTGGACCGCGTGGGCGTCAAGCTCGGGTTTGCCTTCCCGGCGGGTGCAGAGGTGTCTCGCCTTGCTGCAGCGTGCCCGGAAGAGATCCGGCCGAAATCTAGCGTGAGGGGCATGCAGTGCAGCCTTTCCGGCCTGGAAAACCAGTGCAATGCCCTGCTTGCTGCGGGCAAAAGCCCGGAATATGTGTGCAAGTACTGCCTGCTCTGTGTGGCCGATACGGTGGTCAAAATGACAAAGGCTGCGCAGAAGGAATACCCGGGTCTGCCGGTGGTATGCGCCGGCGGCGTGATGAGCAGCGATGTGATCCGCCAATGGGTGCAGAAACGCCTGCCTCAGGTGTATTTTGTGCCGGGACAGTATTCCAGTGACAATGCCATTGGCTGTCTCTTATACACATCTGACGCTGCCGACGAACTATAGGGTG
>ENA-OYXQ01001054-OYXQ01001054.1-human-gut-metagenome-genome-assembly--contig:-NODE-1054-length-10141-cov-3.883502_pt1 | contig 10141 bp, 8 predicted proteins | sample MGYA00243974_ERZ653430 | MGnify/ENA primary metagenome ERZ653430 (study PRJEB26926, sample SAMN06164997) | human gut metagenome | biome: ENVO:00009003; feature: ENVO:2100002; material: ENVO:00002003...
GGGGCTCGGAGATGTGTATAAGAGACAGCTCTCGGTGTCCTCGCCGCTGCCGATGATGTCACGAATGGTCAGGAGGCTCCGCCCGATGGTATCGTGAATATAGACCTTTAGGTCAAGGCTTTCCTTCTCCTTGACATCGTCCTCCATGCGAGCGTACATCTTCCTGAGCTTTCGATTGACTTCTGCCAGTTCTTTATTTATTTCCTCTTGCTTTTGGTAGCCGTTATACAGCTCGGTTACATTGTGCGCCGTTATCTGTTGCCAGCGGTCATCGCTCTCCACGGTGATAGTTTGTGTGCGAAACTGCCAGACGGTCTTGTCGGGCAGGATGTAGCAATCATCCTTGACGGTTACGGATCTGTCCGGCACGCTCAGGGCATTTTCCATATCGCTTTTGATTTGCAGCTCGTGGCCGCAAAGGGCAAAGGACAGCCTGCGCATACGGTTGTTGCACAGGATGATCCTGCCGTTCGGGTCAGCAAAGCAGATGCCCATAGGCAGCTTATCCGTTGCTTCCTTAATGGAGAACGGCGAGAGCTCGTTCTTTTTACGGCGGTATTCCCGCGGCAGAGCAATGGCAAAGTGAACTGCCGCAAGGAAAATGGCAGCGGCAAATATCAGCCACGGTGCGCCCAGCAGAAATGCGTCCCCGATATTATCGGGATCTGCCCGGGAAACGGAGAACAGCAGTGGGATCATCACCGCCATAACCGCCAGACTCAGCAGGCTGCGCACCGGCTTATTGCTGCGAAGAAGCTGATACATAAACAGCCCGATTTCAAGGACGATCTCCACAAGCATGATAAACGGCAGCATAGTCTGCCAAAATTCAGAAAGGGAAGAAAATGCACTCATTTCCTGTCACCTTCTTTCGCTTCAAATACAAGGCGCTGGTATTCCTCGTCATCCTCTTTTTCACAGCGGATACTGTCTCCGCTTGCCAAAGCGGAAAGGTCGGCCTTGCAGCACACATTTAGTGACAAGCGCAAGCCGTTTGCCTTTATGAGGCTTACCTGTATGCCTGTTAAATTCAAAATATCGGCTTCAATAACCGATTCGTAAAAATCAAATACAGCAGTCGCCGTTTTGCCGGAGAGCATGGAAAGAGACTCGTCCACATAGAGCGAGCTGCGGACGCCCAACAGCTTTAGCGTTTGGAGCGATTCATTGAAGGCACGGTGGAGTTCCGTTGCCGCTATTTTAATATCTCGGTCGGTAAGGAGCGTCAGATGCTTGCGGCGTTTAATATAGCTGCACAGCACGGCAATCTCGGCAAGGAGCGTTTTGGCGCTGTCGGGATCGGTGCTTGAGATTCGGCGGTATTCCTTAGTGAGCTCCGCAATGCGGTCGATCTGCGTCTGCGTAGCGGAACGCAGGAGGTCATACAGGCGGTTTTGCTCCTCCACCTTGCGGCGCTTAGCTTCGCGCTTGTATTCATAACGGAGTATTTCGTTCCTGTCGGCAAGCTCGTCTGCAAGAAGCTCAGAGTTCTCCTTGATGTCACGCAAAGCCGACACATCCTCTGTCCATACGGCATAGCCGCCGTCAACAGGCATGGTGTGAACGGTCAAGCCGCCCATCGTGACCGGGCTTTGCTCGGCTTTTTTCATCGTTTCCTTTGAGATAGGCGCAGTGTTTACAGCTGCATACCGAACGGTAAAGTCCTTGTCAGTAATCTCTGCCGATGTGCCGACAGAGGAGGCAAACAAGTCCACATAACGGCTGTTTGAATGTATATATCCGCAGGCGATGCAAAACTCAAAGGTCAGAATATACATCACACTTTGGAACGCGGCAATATCGCCGAACAAGTGGAGCAGCCAATCCGCACCCGCATAGTAAAGTGCGCTGTAAACAATCGCCAGCAGCATAGGAACAATGGGAAGAAAGTGGAGCCTTCCTTTTTGCACACGGCATTTGAAAAACATAATTACGAGTGCGGCAAAGGCGCACAGCACCTGCCAGCCTGCAATCATGAAGTAGCCTATCGAGTAACCGTTGTTTTTGTCTGTCCACACGGCGGCGTCCTTCGGAAAGGTAAATACGAATTGGTGCAAGTCATTTGTAAGCACGAGCAGAAGCAATACGCCGGAGATGATCCACAGAACCGACATTCCCTTGGGAAATTTGTATTCGTCCGGCTTTCCCAATGACATGGCAATCAGCAGTGCCAGCATAGGCACAAACAGCATGGGCAGATAGAACAGATACCACAGGTAACGGACGGCATCCGGCTGCCAGAATATAAAATACTTTGCCGAACGGACTACCATCCATATGATGAGCAGTACTGCGGTGACCGTCATAAACCTGCACACCTGCTTTTGCACGATCCGCTGACGGACGGAGAGCCCCCAGGCAGCGAATAGGCCAATATAGATAAAGCTGCGCAGATAGGAAAACAGCATCGGGTAGAAGCTGCCCCTGCCTACAATTCGGAAGCAATATGCCAGTATCACGGCAAGTACAGCGATGCCGCTTGTTATGATAGTATTCTTTTTCTGTTCGGTCATAAACAGACCCCATTTCGCCTTCATTCGTTTTTGTTTTTCCTTGGGTATACCTTTTCAAATTAATCTATAGCATAAATCCGTCTGTTTCTCAACTGCCTCTTATAAGGCTTTGCACAAAAGCCACACTTTTTACCCACAACAGAGAAAAAGGGCGGTCTTTGACCTGCACAAGTCGAACTGATTCCATCTTATACTCTGCCTTGATAGAGTTATTTGTCTTTCCTTTCTGCTGTAGTTATTTTTCAGTTGGGTAAGTTCACTTTCTCCTTCCGTCATGACAGGTGGCACCTGTCACTTCGTCGTCGCAAACTCCGCACTATTCGTTTTGCTAAAGAGTTTGTCGGATATCCTTTTGTTCGCCGCCTGACCTGCGACATCGTTGTCCATGCAGAGATAGACGGTGTCGATATTGGAATTCGCTTTCAGCATTTGAAACAGCACCTGATCCCCGACACAGCGGGCGGCAGCGTAGCTGTGACTGCGCCAATTTTCCTTGTGCAGAGAAATAAAGGACCGCATATCTGATTTCTCCTTTTTAGGGTAATAAAAAAGGCAGATAGATTTTTGCTTTCTATCTGCCTGTGTATCTGATATTTACTTTTCGGGAATTCAAGTCTATCCACAAAGGGAAAACGGCGATTTTACATCTGTGTTTTGGTACAGAGAAAAATCGCCGTTTGGGTAGCAAAAAAGCCCGATCTATTCGGGCTTTTCGCAGGAGACATCTTTTTTGCCTCCACATTATGGTCGGAGTGGCGAGACTTGAACTCGCGGCCTCATGGTCCCGAACCATGCGCGCTACCATCTGCGCTACACCCCGATGCAGCTTTTTCATTATAATGATAACGCGCACGGTTGTCAAGTATCATTTTTCATTTTTCGCAGAGAAATATGCGGAATTTGTCGATTCTTGTTTTCGGAAGAAATGTTTCTTTCTGTTATTTTCATCTTGACAGCATTCCGGAATCCCACTATAATAAAACCACTGCGGTCAGCCCTGTCTTGCAAACTTTGCTGACTACATCCTTGGAGACTGTGCACTGCTGCCAGTCTCCTTTTTTCTTTCTTTCAATGCTGCGAAAATATAAAAATGCCGCGACGTTTGTCGCGGCATTTTTATGGTGGACGATACAGGACTCGAACCTGTGACCCTCCGCACGTCAAGCGGATGCTCATACCAGCTGAGCTAATCGTCCGTGTCAGCGTTGGTTATTCTAACGCATCTGCATCCTTTTGTCAACCCCTTTTTTCGACGGCCCCGATTATTTTCGGAGCCGTCGAACATGGGGCGCTTTACTTCGCCGTGATATAGACCGTGCAGTCGGCCTTCACGCCGCCGCACTCGGCCGTGATCGTCGTCGTGCCTTTGCCCACGCCGGTCACGACGCCCTTGTCGCTGACGGTGGCAATGGATTCGTCCTTACTCGACCACGTGACAGCCTGATCGCCGCCGGCCGGATAGATCGTCGTACTCAGCGGCACCTCATCGCCGACCTTGGCCGCAAACTCCGTGCGCTTGCTGCCGAGGAACGTGATGGTGATGCTCGTGACCGACGGAGTCGGCGTCGGAGTCGGGGTCGGCTCCGGTGTGGGTGTCGGCGTGGCGACCGGCGCGGCACTGGAAACCGTCGCCGGCGGGGTCGGCTCGGCAGCGCTCGGGGTATTTTGACTGGCGTTCAGGCTCACGGTGATGAGCACGATGACGGCAGCCACGACCGCGAGGAGCAAAATGCCGCCGAACAGCATCTGCCACTTCGTATTGACCGCAGCGTGCTCCGCCGCCGGCGTGCCCGCATTTTCACTGGACGTGCGCAGCGGTATGCGCTCTGCGGATTTGCTACGTCCCGTACCGCAATATGGACAGCGGCTGCGCAGGCCGGAATACTCGCGCCCGCAGCGCCGGCAGGTGATCTTGGGAATGACGCTCATGAGAAGCCTCCAATATGTAAAGATTTGATATGCATTTGTTTTCCCTATCATACACTGTTCGGTTTTTTTCGTCAAGAGGGAGAGCCTGCCGCTCCCCCCTCTTGCGCGGCGCATCAAAACTGCATCTGCACCCCGCCGGACACGTCCGATGTCTGGATGCGTTCCTGCTGCCCGGTGCGGGCATTGACGGCGATGACGCAGCGCTGCCCATCGTCCGTTTCGCACAGATACTCATAGCACAGCGTCTCCCGCGCGCCGTAGAGCCGGAGAAATGCCGTGCGCGTGTCCACGACCTGCAGCGCGCCGGGCACGGCCGCCTGTCCCGCTTCCGCGCCGATCGTATCGGCCGGGAGCGTGCGCGCCCGGTGCGTGTCCAGATACGATGCCGACGAGAAGCCGCAGACCGTCCCGTTGTCGAGCCGGACGCGCACGCGCAGCTGATCCGCCGTGCACAGAACACCGTCCTGCACATAGCAGAACGTGCAGATGAGTGACTGCCCCGCGTCCTCCGTGTCGATCAGGCGCATGCCGTCATAGCCGCGCGCGCGCAAAAACGCCGCGGCCGCTTCTGCCGCCTCATCGGTCGAAAGCGCCGGTTCGCCGCCGGCACAGGAGGAGTAATAGCGCAGCACTTCCCCGCCGGAGACCGTGACCGCGATATAGGACGTATCGTCCCCGTCGTCGATGCCAAAGTTCCAGCACGGTACGGCGCCCTCCGAGCGGCCGGTCGCCTGCAGGCGCGCCGCATCCAGGTCCAGAAAGGCCGCGGCCGCAGCCTGCGCCTGCCCCTCCGTGACCTCGTCGCGGCCCGCCAGCATGGCATAGTCCGCCGCCGTGCGCACCTGATAGCTGCCGTCCGCGATCGGGAGCGGCAGCTCCTCAAACGAATCGGCCAGCGCCGCAAGCTCCGCCTCGAGCGTATCGGACAGGTCCGCCTCCGATCCCAGGTTTTCCAGTGACTCCGTGCTGCGCACGTGCGCCGTCGTCGTGACCGCGCCGTCATAAAGCGACTGGCCAAGCGCCGCGAGCTGTGTGCTCAGCTGCTTTGTTGCATCGGAAAAGGCGCGCAGATGCTCCAGCTCCTCGGATGTGAACGTTCTGCCCTCCGCCGCATTGCGCGAGAGCGTGCGCGCGTAGTCCCCGGCAAGGGCGATGTTGCGCGCGATGCGCTCGAGCGCATGCGAATTGACCGGCAGCACACCAAGCGCCATCTCCGCCGTCTGCGCATTGCTATAGATATCCGTGCAGACCGTGCACTCCATGGCCGCCGTCGTTGCATACAGGCTCTTTTGCAGCGAGCTGTCGAGCTCCTGCACGGCGTTGAGCACCTCGCCGTAAGCGTGGCGGTAGTTGGCATCCATGGCCGTCTGGCGGCGGTTGGCATCCGTGCGGCAGGCGATCAGGCCGACCGCAAGCGCCGCGACGAGCGCCGCCGTGTAGGAAATGATGAGCACGCGCGTTTTTTTCTTCATAGCAAAACACCCCTTCCGGACTAGTGTTGCCGGAAAGGGTTGTTTTGATGTGCAATTTTTCTCAGTCGGCGATCTGCAGCGTCTGCGCCGAGGCAAGCAAGCTCTCATACCAGCCCGCCGGCGCCGTTCCCGCCCGGCAGAGCACGACCGAAATGCAGCCGTACGCCGTCGGGATCAGGTATGCCTCGAGCTGCCTTTGCACCGTGGCGCCGTTGACGCCGTAGGCATTCAAATCTCCAAGCTTGACCTGTCCGAGCGACTCCGTCGTTGCGATCGTGCCGTAGTCATTGAGAATCGTACCCGCAAGCGTCTGTGCGTCCGCGCCCGGGTGATAACCGATCTCCAGATAGGCGTCCATGCTCGCATCATCCGCGCGGGCAAAGCAGCACTTGCCGTCCATTTCCGTGCTCAGAAACACGGAAGTATCCAGATACAGCGAGAAATCCGGGCCACCACGCTGGGCAAACGAGCCGGTCACGAGCTGCATAGTCTTATCCTCGCCGGCGACGGAAACTGCCTGCTGGGCGTCCCGTGACGGGGCCTGTCCACTGCCAAGGATCAGCTCCGGCTCGTCGGAAAACGGAAACTGCGGCAGATTTGTCGCGGCCGGGGCCTCCGGTGCAGACTTGTGGATGCGGATGCCGGCTGCGTTGACCACGATCAGCGCGATCGCAAGCAGCACGACCACGACGGGCATGACGATGACCGCCCGCTCCACGCCCGTGCGTTTTTTCATGCCGCTCACCCTTCCAGTTTGGCGATGCCGGCGTCGATCCGGCGCAGGGTCTCATCCCGGCCGAGGATGCGGCAGATCTCCACCGCGCCGCCGGGCGTCACCGCGCGGCCGGACACCGCAATGCGCACCGGCCACATTACCTTCGCGTTTTTTACTTCCAGCCGCTCGGCCAGATCCTTCATGGCCGCAAGCAGCGTCTCATCGTCCCACGCCGGGAGCTCGGCGAGCAGCGGGCGCACCGTTTTGAGCATCTCGAGCGAGACGGCGGGGTCGGTCTTGGACTTCTTATTGGTATAGAGCGCGATGTCATACTCCGGCAGCGCGTCGAAGAAATCCACCTTCTCCGGAATGTCCGTAAGCACCTCGCAGCGCTGCTGCAGCAGCGGCGCGATCTGCGCGGGGTCGATGGTGGGGTTTTTCACCGTCTGGCGGATATAGGGCGCGGCCACGGCGGCGAACTGCTCCGGCGTCATGGCGCGGATATACGCGCTGTTGAAGTACTTGAGCTTGTCGATATCGAAGATGGCCGGGGACTTGGAGATGCCCTTGATGTCGAACGCCTCCACGAGCTCGGGCAGTGAATAGATCTCCCGCTCGCCGCCGGGCGCCCAGCCGAGCAGTGCCACATAGTTGACCACGGCCTCCGACAGGTAGCCCTGCGCGATCAGATCCTCATACGACGGGTCGCCGTGGCGCTTGGACATCTTGTTGTGCTGGTCGCGCATGACCGGCGAGCAGTGGATATACTTCGGGATCTCCCAGCCGAAGCCCTCATAGAGCAGGTTATATTTCGGCGTGGACGACAGGTACTCCGACCCGCGCACAACGTGCGTGATGCCCATGAGATGGTCGTCGATGACGTTGGCAAAGTTATACGTCGGCAGACCGTCGCGCTTGATGAGCACCTGATCGTCGAGCGTGTCGTTATCGACCGTGATGTCGCCGAAGATCTCATCATGGAACGTGGTCTTGCCCTCGCGCGGGATCTTCTGACGGATGACATAGGGCTTGCCGGCCGCGAGATTGGCCGCGATCTCTTCCTCGCTCAGGCGCGAGCAGCGGCCGTCATATTTGTGGATGACCGCGCCGTCGGAAACATTTTCTTCGGCGGCATCGTCCTTATCGCAGAAACAGCGGTAGGCGTGGCCGCGCGCGATGAGCAGCTCGGCATATTCTTTATAGAGTCCCCGCCGCTCGGTCTGGACATACGGGCCGACCGGGCCGCCGACATCCGGGCCTTCGTCATGCGTCAGGCCGCAGGCGCGCATGGTGCTGTAAATGACATCGACCGCGCCCTCGACATAGCGTCCCTGATCGGTGTCCTCAATGCGCAGGATGAACTTACCGCCGGCGTGCCGCGCGATCAGGTACGTATACAGCGCCGTGCGCAGATTGCCGACGTGCATATAGCCCGTCGGGCTCGGTGCAAAGCGGGTGCGCACCTCGCCGTGCGGGATGCGCTGCTCCATGTCTTCAAACCACTTTTGATCTTTCATATTCTCTGTATCCTCCGGATAGATAAACCATAATTATTTATATCTTATTTTACATCGCATGGATTGTCAAGGAACTTTCTGTGTTGTATTCCACCACAGGTTGTGGTACAATATTCGAACAAATACGAATTTTCAGCACAACAGTTAAGGAAGTAATCAAAATGGAAGAAAAAACAGCAAAAAAAGTGATGCTCTCCGGCATCCAGCCCTCCGGTGATCTGACGCTCGGGTCTTATTTGGGCGCGATCAAAAACTGGAGCGAGCGCGCCGAGATCTTTGACTGCTATTATTTCATGGCCGACCTGCACTCGATCACCGTGCGGCAGAACCCCGCCGACCTGTGCCGCCGCACCATCGAGCAGCTCGCGCAATACATCGCCTGCGGTCTCGACCCGGAAAAGAACACGCTCTTCATCCAGAGCCATGTGCCCGCGCACACCCAGCTCGGCTGGGTGCTCAACTGCTACACCATGTTCGGCGAGCTCTCGCGTATGACGCAGTTCAAGGACAAGAGCGCCAAAAACGCCGAGAATATCAACGGCGGCCTGTTCACCTACCCCGCCCTGATGGCGGCGGACATTCTGCTCTATCAGCCGGACTACGTTCCCGTCGGCAGCGACCAGAAGCAGCACGTCGAGCTCTGCCGCGACGTGGCCACCCGCTTCAACAACATCTACGGCGACGTGTTCAAGATCCCCGAGCCGTACATTCCGAAGATCGGCGCGCGCGTCATGAGTCTCGTCTCGCCGGAAAACAAAATGTCCAAATCTGACAAAGACCCCAACGGTACCGTGTACCTGCTCGACCGTCCGGAGGATATCATGCGCAAGTTCAAAAAGGCCGTCACGGACTCCGACACCGAGCGCTGCGTGCGCTATGACCTGGCGAACAAGCCCGGCGTGTCCAACCTCATGAGCATCTACTCCGCCTGCACCGGCAAGACCTTCGAGGAGATCGAGGCGGAATTTGACGGCAAGGGCTACGGCGCGTTCAAGCCCGCCGTCGGCGAGGCAGTCGTCGAGACGCTGCGCCCCATCCGCGAGGAGAGCGAGCGTCTGCTCAAGGACAAGGCCTACCTCGAGAGCGTCTACAAGGCCGGCGCGGAAAAGGCGTCCTACATTGCCAACAAAACGCTGCGCAAAGTCTATAAGAAGGTCGGCTTCGTCGCCAAATAATACTTACATTATTGGAGATCGGTTCTCATGTTTCTTAACACTGCTGTCTGGATCAAAGTCATGCTAGCGATCCTCATCGCGTTCGTGGTCAGCTTTGCGCTGACGCCGGTCGTCAAGATCCTGGCGCAAAAAGTTGGCGCCATGGATGTACCGGGCGAGGCCCGGCGCGTGCACGATCACCCCATCCCCCGCATGGGCGGTCTGGCCATCTTTCTGGGCTTCATCGTGTCGATGCTCCTGTTCGTGGACATCACGCAGGAGGTGCGCGGCATTCTGCTCGGGTCGATCATCATCGTCATCACCGGCGTGATCGACGACATCATCTCCCTGCGTGCGTGGACGAAGTTTCTGATCCAGATCCTCTCCGCCGTCATCGCCGTGCTGCACGGCGTGGTCATCAACGTCGTGTCGAACCCGAACGTGTTCAGCAGTCAGGAGGCCATCGTCCTTGGATGGCTCGCCATTCCGCTGACCGTGCTGTGGATCGTCGGCATCACGAACTCCGTCAACCTGATCGACGGGCTGGACGGTCTGGCCGTCGGCGTGTCGACCATCAGCTGCGTGACCATTCTGGTCGTGGCGCTGCTCGTGTCGGAGCCGAACGTGGCGCTCATCGTCGCGGCACTCGCCGGCGCGTGCATCGGCTTCATGCCCTACAACCTCAACCCCGCCCGCATTTTCATGGGCGACACCGGTTCCCTGCTGCTCGGCTACGTGCTGGCAACGGTGTCGGTGCTCGGATTGTTCAAGTTCTACGCGATCGTCACGTTCTGTCTCTTATACACATCTGACGCTGCCGACGAACTCTAGGGTGTAGATC